>CAJHYQ010001299.1_pt1 | contig 17270 bp, 11 predicted proteins | sample 9198721 | NCBI WGS metagenome assembly CAJHYQ01 (sample SAMEA7708357, study PRJEB35096) | sediment metagenome | biome: marine neritic benthic zone biome [ENVO:01000025]; feature: sediment [ENVO:00002007]; material: shallow marine sediment [ENVO:03000034] sea grass bed [ENVO_01000059] ... | reverse complement strand
TCACGGTGACTTGATATTGGCTCAACAGGTTGGCAGTGTGTCTCGAGTGACCGTCGGCGATGGCACACTCACGGTTCGTGGCGACGTCCATCTGGGCCAGGGAGAAGGGTCGATCGACCTGCACCTGGAGTATTCCGCCTCGCAGGTCGATCGACCCTTCTCCCTGTCCCAGGGTGGTGTCGCCACGAACTGTGAGCGTGCCATCGCCGACGGTCACTCGAGACACACTGCCAACCTGTTGAGCCAATATCAAGTCACCTTGGACCGTCATTTGGCCGTCAACGATCAGCTCTTGCTCGATTTCACCGCCGAGCAGTGCGGGCGAGATTAGCATGTCACTGCTGTTGGAGGCGTAGTTCAGCCCCTGAATGGCCAGCACATTGCGACCGGGCTGTAGTGTCGTCAACGCCGAGTCGATTTCGAAGTCGACGTACTGAATCGCATCGGTGTCGTTGTGTAGACCCGTTGCTCGAGAATTCCATCTCACCCGGTTGGGACTGTTGGCGGCAGCAATCTCGACACCATTCAGGTAGGCGACGAAGCCATCGTCGTATCGCATCTGCAACCGCAGAAAGTCGAGCTGCGATGGGTCGTCCACATTGAACTCAATGCGGGAATAGACGCTCGTATTGCGGTTGTACATTGCCGCTTCGACATCAGCTCCGATGAAATCCTCGAACCCCGTGCTGCGTTCGAAGCCGACGCCCGTCGAGCCTTTGGACCATTGTCGATCGTCGAAGTCGGGGGTGAACCATTCGTCGTGGATCGAACTGTTGTTGGGCACGAGAGTGCGGACAGTTGCTCCTTCTGCGACAAACGCATTGCCTCCGGCGCGTGTGCCGAGGACAACATCCTGCGCGACGTTTAGTGATCCTTGTTGCGCGATACGCAATGAGTTGGATGACCCACCCATGTTGAGTGTACGGGCCAACTCGTCGGTGCTGACTTGAACCGATACATCGGATGAAATGAACGTTTCCGCGTTCTTGGTCGGGCGATAGCCTTCTTTCCAATTAGCGTGCACGCTCCATTGGTTCGACTCGGAACCGATCCAGGTCCGCTCGGTCGTTACCTTTCCCGAGCCGACCCCCCAGAGGTCCTGTGCGGCGGCGATGTCGGGAGGAAAGAGAAAGCCCTGGCCGATACCCGGCAACAAATTAGGGCCGCCGACGACTTCGTTCATGATGGCGGTTTCGCCACTAAGATGCGGCAATCCAATCGTGTGACCGAGTTCATGAACGGCGGTTGAAAGAAAGAATCGCTCGTCCCAGCGCTGCGACGAGCTGTCGAAGTGCAGGTCGCTCTCTAATCCGCCAAGGCCGGGCGGGAAGGCGTGCGCCAAGGTACTCTGAGCGTCGATCCCGTGATGCCCAATGCGAATGATCGGATGGCCTTCGAGCAAATACTGTTCGTCCGACGGGGGAGGACCGGAATCGGGACGTTCCTCAAAAGACAACGGCACGACCTCGGACCAAAGCGTGAACGCCTCTTCGACGGCTTGTACCATCTCGAATGTTGTGAATCCCGGCGCGAGTGTGAGGCCACCATCAAGCAAATTGCTGTAGCTGTAGGTAAATACACGCGGCTCGCCCTGAGCGAGCGCGTGGGTGGGCAACAGCACAAGCAGGATGAAGATGTACCGGGTTCTTGGCATCAAAACGTTCAAGCGGGTTCCTACGCCCCAGTTAGTGAGACGATGCCCGAAGTTATGAGCGAGGGGGAGAGGGGAAAGTCAACCTTCGCGCACGCTCCGAATCTCAATTCGTCGGTCAAACGCGACTCAACCTACGCAAGCGAGCTGGGACTTGGTAAATGGATAAAAGGGGAGGCGGCACGAACTGGCCCAATCGAGCCGCTCCCTTTGCTGGACCCACAAGACTCAAGTGTATTTGCTCGCCCCACTTTCGGGAAGGAAAAGGAAATGCCTTGCTGACGCGCTTGCTGAATCGCTCGTTCACCGTACACAATTTTGGACGTAAACCACAATGATCAAATCATTTGAACGGACGTTTAAATCCAGCTAGCGAGCCGATACAATCGATCGTCAAGGAAAATGATGGCCCACTGCGGTTCCATTTCCTTCGACGAGCCTCGCGCCACGGCGTGTTTTCGTTTTGCTTCCATCCACGCAGAGGCGCTGGGTTTGCAGCGACAACAACATCCTGCATCCATGATCTCGCAGATCAACTCGCCAGCAGCATCCCCACCCGGCTTGTCGACTCTTCAAGCAAAAACAGAGCGCGCACTGGAGTGGGAACGTGGGTAAAGGAAGACATGATGTGAAGGAGGAGTGAAGTCGATGCTTTGTACGGGAAGGTGCGGCAGCGCGACTCTACGGGACGGCGTGCTGCTGCCGATCATGCTCGGTCTCATGTCGCTGGTGCCAACGGGTGTTCTGGCATCAACGCCCATCAGTCAGCAGAAGCCGAAGGTGGTCCCCTCCCGCGTCAACAGCAACGGGACGACCTATCAGGCACACCCCGAGATATTTGATGTGCTACCAGGATTTCAGGTGGAACTGCTCTACACCGTTCCGAAGCACGAACAGGGGTCATGGGTCTGCATGACGTTCGATCCCAAAGGTCGTTTGCTGGCCAGTGACCAGGGCGACAAGGGGATCTACCGCATCACACCTCCGAGGATCGGCAGTGACGAGTCGACGCGGGTCGAAAGGCTCGATCTGGAGATTTCGTCAGCTCAAGGCATGGTCCATGCCTTCGATAGTCTTTATCTATCCATCAATGGTGGGCCAGTCAGTGGTCTCTACCGGGCCCGCGACACCGATGGTGACGATCAATACGACCAATTGCAGTTGCTCAAAAAGATTCGTGGCCGAGGTGAACATGGACCCCACGCGGTTCGCTTGTCACCCGATGGCACTTCACTCTACTTGATCGCCGGCAACCACACGGATCCACCGAAGGACCTCAAGTCGAGCCGAGTTCCATTGAACTGGGGCGAGGACCTTTTGCTGCCTCGCCAGTGGGATGCTCGTGGTCATGCCCGCGGCCGGCTGGCACCTGGAGGTTGGATTGCGAAGACCGATCCGGACGGAGCCACCTGGGAGATCATCAGCGTTGGCTACCGTAACGCTTACGATTTGGACTTCAACGCGGACGGCGAGTTGTTTGCCTACGACGCCGATATGGAATGGGACATGGGAATGCCCTGGTATCGTCCGACGCGAGCGGTTCACGCCACCAGCGGCAGCGATTTTGGCTGGCGTAGTGGGACTGGCAAGTGGCCAACCTATTACGTTGACAGCTTGCCGCAGCTGGTGGACATCGGCCCTGGTTCTCCGGTGGGCGCTTGTTTTGGAACCGGCGCGAAGTTTCCAGCTCGATATCAGGCAGCCCTATATCTAGCCGATTGGACGTTCGGCACCATCTACGCGGTCCACAATCGGCCTCACGGCGCGAGTTACGTTGGCGAAAAGGAAGAATTCTTATCCCGCGAGGCGCTGCCGCTGACTGACGTTGCGATTGGGAATGACGGTGCGCTCTATTTCACGGTGGGTGGTCGTGGCACGCAATCGGCTCTGTACCGCGTGACCTATGTTGGGGATGAGCCGGCCGAGCTGGTCGACACGCGTGATGCCGAGGGAGCCGACTTACGAAGGCTACGTCGCCGGGTCGAGCGGTTCCATCAGCCGGGCCTGATAACTTCAGCCGATTCCGCCGACTTGGACTTCATTTATGCCAGCCTAGGGCACAAAGACAGACACATTCGGTTTGCCGCGCGAACAGCGCTCGAACATCAGCCGATCGACCTGTGGCGAGATCGGATTCTGGAGTCGGATGATTCAGACCGTAGGATCCAAGGCGTCGTCGCTTTAGCGCGAGCGAGCAGTCGTATCCACACTGATGCGCCCGACCAACGCGGCCAAACTCAACGTCGGGCGTTAGCAGCGTTGGGCAAGCTCCAGTTCAGTCAACTTACGCGTCGACAACAACTCGACGCTCTGCGCGCATTAGCTTTGACTTTCCTACGGCTCGATCCTCCGGACGTTCGCCAATCCCAGAAGATTGCAGCACGTTTGACTCCGCACTTTCCAAGCGATGACTCAGATGTGAATCGGGAGTTGGCCCGCATTTTGGTCTACCTGAACGCGCCGGGTGTTGTTCAAAAGTGTCTTGATCTGATGGCAAAGACCTACTCGGTTCAGCCGGAGGATCTGCAGGCACTGTTGTCTCGCAACCGTGGCTACGGCGGCACGATTTCAGCCATGTTGGCGAATCAACCGGAGATTCAGAAACTGCACTACGCTTTCATCTTGCGAAATGTCCGCTACGGCTGGACGTTGGAGGAACGGAAGCAGTACCTCGATTGGCTCAACGAAGCTCGTGCGCGATCGGGTGGAGAGAGCTATGCGGGGTTCATTGACAACATCCGCGAGGAAGCCTTAGCCAACGTCTCGGCAGACGAGAGAGCGGCACTTGAAGCAGCTTCGCCGCCTGTTCCGCCGAGAGAAGAAGACCTTCCAAAGCCTCAGGGACCCGGACGTGAGTGGTCAACTTCCGCTGTCGTACACGAAGCCCAACGCGAATTGCGTGGACGCGACTTTGAAAATGGACGCAGAATGTTCGCCGCTGCCAAATGCATGACCTGCCATCGCTTTGATGGGCGAGGGGGCGCGACTGGGCCTGACCTGACGAGTGTGTCCGGACGATTCAGTATTCGTGACTTGGCCGAGGCGATGGTCGAACCGAGTAAGATTATTTCAGATCAGTACCGAGCCAGCGTGATTGAAACCGAACGGGGCCAGGTGGTCACCGGTCGCATCGTTGCCGAGGATAATGAACATCTCACGGTTCAAACTCATCCGGAGGACGCGAATCAGATTGCCTATATCAAGAAAGGTGATGTCCGGCAGCTTACGCCGTCGCATACATCGCTGATGCCTGAGAAGCTACTTGATTCGCTTAACCGAGATGAGGTCTTGGATCTATTTGCTTACTTGTTGTCACGAGGGAACCCACAGGACTTAATGTTTGCGGGTGAAGGTCGTTGACGCTTTGAAGAAGGAGATGCCCAATGGAAATCGTCATTAATGAATCTTACGAGTCAATGTGCAAGGCGGCGGCGCGCGCTGTCGCTCAGACGATCAATGCCAAACCGAATGCCGTGCTTGGACTGGCAACGGGCAGTACGCCGCTGTCGCTGTACGTCGAATTGGTTCGGATGCATCGTGAAGAAGGGCTCGACTTTTCACAGGTTACGACCTTCAATTTGGACGAATACGTGGGGCTCACGCGTGACAATCCGCAGAGCTATCACTATTTCATGCACCACAATTTATTTCAGCACATCAACATCGCTCCGCAGAACATCTACATCCCGTCCGGAACCACGGATAACTACGCTGCGTTTTGTCAGTGGTACGAGAGTCGGATCGTCGAGTGCGGTGGAATTGATCTGCAAATCCTCGGCATTGGCTCCGACGGTCACATTGCCTTTAACGAGCCATCCAGCTCGCTCGGATCACGCACGCGCATCAAGACGCTGGCCAAATCAACCATCGACGACAACGCCCGGTTCTTTGAGCGATCCGAGGACGTGCCGATTTATGCGATCACCATGGGCGTGGGCACCATCCTCGAGGCCGAGCGAATCGTCCTGTTGGCAAGTGGCGAAAATAAAGCCGACGCAGTGGCCGCCGCGGTTGAAGGTCCTGTCACGAGCATGATCACCGCCAGCGCCCTGCAGCTGCACAAGGATGTTGTGACGTTTCTCGATCGTCCGTCCGCGTCGAAACTAACGATGATCGAGTACTATCAGTGGATTCAAGAAAAACAGCCAGGTGCACCGCAAGTTGTCCCGCGACCGCATTTCCAGCGGAAGAACGTGGCCAGCCGAACGACTTGATGTTCGGTTGAAGCGAGGTTGGTCGGGCGCTAATCGAAGGCCTACCGGTCGCCGTTTAGCCCCTAGCGTGCCGATCTACTCGTTGTCGTTCCAATAGACGACGAGGTTATTTGTGGCGCGGCCTGCTGCAATGATATCCAGTCGATCGTCTCCGTCGAGGTCGGCCAGCCTCAGGTCTTCGCAGGCCATTTGGTTGTCGTCGATCCAGTGCGACGTCCAAGTCTGACCGGCTTCATCCGGTACATACAGCCTGACACCGACTTTGTTGCTGGCGTCCGGCGAACGCCATCCCGCCACAACTTGGTCGCGGCCCAGGCGGATCAAGTCACCGGTTGCCAACGCATGTCCTTGGTTGAGTCCCGAGTCGATGACGATTCGGCGAAACTCTCGGTCGTTGCCTGTATGTTGGTACATGACAACTTCCGTCCCATGCATCGGTTCAATGGCCACGGCCTCATGGCGCCCATCCATAACGTTCAACCAACGAACTTCGCCAGCACCTCGACTAAGTGGCTGCGGGGCGAACAAGATGGCGCGTTCCTCGCCCACCCACTTCAGCCCTTCACGACCAGCGATTAACAAGCTTTCCTCTCCATCTTCACCGATGATCACGTCAAAGTTGTGAGCCATGTGCATGGATTCATCGAGAGCTTCGGTTTTCGTCGTGTCTGGTTGGTCGACCGGAATCTGGTAGGCCATCACTCGGACCGGTTGGCCCTCGCCTCCGCGATTGTCTCGCCCATGGAGCGGGAGCACGACCAACTGGAATTCGTCTTCCTGGCGCTTCAGCCAATGCATGCGGTGGACGGTGGGGTCATGCGGTGCCAGGCTGACGGGAGTCCAGGCACCGGTTGGATCAGCAGGCCGTTTGAGGTAGAACAGCGCCCCACTTTTCTCCGGGTCCGACGTTTCGCCTGGATTCCAGTTTGCTCCGACTGCCACTTCGACAAGCCCATCGCCGTCCAGGTCCCGAGCAGCAAGACAAACGTTATCGCGTGGTGTGAGATTGCGCGCCATCACGTGGCGTTGCCATCGCTCGTTGCGAGTGCCTGGGTTCTGATACCAAACGATTTCTGTTTTGTCTGCCAACAGGATGTCGGCACGATCATCGCCGTTGACTTCACCGATCACAATCCCGTAGCCGATCGCAACACGATTATCGATGGACTGTCGGGAAAAACTCGGTTCGCTGCCAATCACCGCTGGCGTCCATCCGATGGTTAATACCGCGATCACGATGATCCTTCGGCGAAGTTGCACTCGACCGCACAAGAACTCATTGAGCCTGGTTTGCATCGTCAGCATGGTCGGACCTCACGGGAGCAATGGTTGTATCTCGAGTCAGATTATATCAAAGCAGAGTCACGCGCAAGGTGACGCCGTTAGTCGTTAAGTTCCACACCGATATAGGCACGCATTCCCACACGAACTTCGTCGTGGGGCGGCTTCAATTCAACGGTGACCGCATAAGACGCAAGGTTTCGCGCACGCCCACCGGGAATCGTCGGTGCTACCTCTTTCACGTAGGCTTGATAAACCTTTGGGTTCGTCTTGAAACGAATCGTTGCCGGCTGCCCGATTTCGATGCGACGAAGGGGACCTTCATCAACGATGGCAGTTACCGAGAGAGTTCCCGTATTCACGATCGCGAACAAGATTTGTTTGGATCGAAGCGGCAAGCCCTTGGCCAAACCGGGTTCCACGTATTGGATGATTCCGTCATTGGGTGCGAATATCTGGCATTGAGCGATCTGCTCTTCGAGTTCCTTGAGCTTGTTGGTTAACGTCTCCAAAATATTCTTGCGATTGAGAGTGTTCGTTTCCGAGGTACGTTGAAGATTCTGCTGGTCACGAGTGACCTTCAGCTTGTTTGCCTTCGCACGCAGTACAGCCAGATCCAATTCCGCCTGCAAGTGCGATCTAGCCGGTCCACTCAGCCGTTCTAATTCCATCTCGGCTTGTCGCAGCGCCGACTCGACTGAGATGAGTTTGACTTTGCTTTCCGTGATGTTCTCGTGATCGACAGAACTTGAGCGCTCGAGCTGTTTGAGATAGGTCGTGAGTAGATCGCGTTCGATACGCGCTACCTGTCCGTCGTGCTTCGCTCTGGCGACGAGTTGGTCGTGCGTGCCGTTTTCGCCGAGCTGTTGCTCCCGGTCAAGTTCGGCCAGCCGGACGGTTTCGGCAGCAATCTCCAATTCGATGGCCGCAAGTTCGCGAGCGATTTTCAACTGATCGGACGCGAGCTTCCAGGTATCTGCTGCCTGCTTTGTGGCGGTCTGTTGGCGAGTTAACGCGCTATTCAACCGAGTGTCGTCGATGGTGGCAATGAGGTCACCCTGTCGAACCTCCCTGCCATCGGGAACGATTGACAGCAACACCGCGGATGTCGGACTCGTCATGACCAGGCGGTCTGTGCCTTCCACGTTTCCCGGTCCGATATAGGTGAAGCCGTCGGGCATCTGTGGATGGTCTTGCGACGATGCCCGTGACGTTACCAGCAGCAGCATGACAACAATCGCGATCGATCGAGATTTACTCGTAGCCGCAAGTCGAAACACTTGGGAATCCTTGTACGTGTCGAGGTTCAGTTACCCACGCATTGTCATTGAGCAATCCGTGCCGTGCAAGGAATGTATGCAGACCGATACTCAGCGCCTCATAGTCCGCTCGAGAGATGTGCTATTCTGATCGCCCTCGAGCGTCGGTCTTGTACAAACGTGCCCGCAGGATTCAGGCGCGATACTCCGCCGCATCTTCCCGAACGGCCCCGCGCAAGCGCCTGGGGAAGGACGGGAACGCCGAAAGCACGCGTGTCCACGTCGGCATGGCCTCGGATCCTGACGGATCAGCGTGGAACTCCTCGCCCGATGCCGTGATCTGGCCGGCGAATCCTTCAATCGCGATTTCCTCTGCGTGGCGATCGTATGCCAGAGAATTCATCAGAGCATCGGCGTGATACTGCCGAATCGCGTCTTGGGCCGTGCGCAGATAGGCCGCGCGTAACGAAACGAAGTGGCCCGGGTCGAAAACCAGCCCGCGACTGGCCAGCGTTCGAAAGATGCTTGTCAGGATGTCTGCCGTCATCTTCATCAGTCCCTTACTTGGGTCATCCAAGGAAAGCTCTTGATGTTTGTGCTCGTACAACCGACCGAGGTCGATCTGGCAGCATCGTTTCGGTGACGTGTTGCGGAAGACCTCGGCCAGCGTGCCGACCTCGAGTCCCCAGTCACAGGGAATTCTATTTGACCGGGCCAGCGTGGATGTGACGGCAAACTCGCCTGCCAACGGATATCGGAAGCTGTTAAGGAACACCAGGAAGTCATCGTTGCCCATCACCGTGATCAAAGCACGCAGCAGCGGCGCGATTAGCAGACGCACAACGCGCCCATGCATGCGATCCGTGCAGCGCGCGTAGTAGGCCTTGCAAAAGTCAAAGTCTAAACCAGAGTGCGCCATGGGTAGACAAAGCCTGACGAGCATTCCGCGTTCGTAATTGACGATATCGCAGTCATGTAACACAAACGCCTTGAGCCTGGGGTCGGCCAGCAGGAATCCGAACGCCATCCAGACAGCGCGACCCTTGCCAGGAACCGACAGGTTAAAGCCGGATTCGTTCAACTCCTTCAGCAATGCTTTGCCACGCGGACCATCCGTCCAAAGAATGTGCGCCTTGTCGCCCAATGGTGTGAGAAGTTTGCTCGTCTCCTCATAATCGGCTACTTCTTCAGCACGATTCAGGACGACAACGATGGTATCGATGAACTCGGCACCAGCCAGCTGCTGGATGATGTTGGCGAACGGTTCGGCTCGCATGTCAGAGGCCGTGATCGGCAGCACTAATCCGATCGGATAGGTGGCGGCGGCATGCGTCAAGTCTTGTTCGAGGTCGCTGGCGCGAACCGTTCCCAGGTCGTGGATCGTGGTGATCGGCCCCGTCTGGTCAAAATCAGGCACTTCAAGACTCCTTCTGATGATCACGGTCGTCGCCGCCAACGGAGATTATGTTGCAAAGACGTCTTCGAGGCTACCGCCCCTCTGGATGCCGGCAGCTCGCCGCGCGCTGGTTAGCTCTTGACGAGCCAGACCGTGGTACGCGGTGGTATGCTGGGCGATGCCGCATCGAAAGTGCGACCTGAAATCAAATCTCGAAGTCCCGTTGCGTCGGGAAGGGAGACCTCAAGCGACTGTTCGGTATCGCCAAAATTTGTGGCAACCAACACGGTTTGACCGTCGTCGCTGGTGCGCGTGAGCGCGAGTAGCTGAGCATTCTCAGTCGGTAGCACCTGCTGTTGGGCATCCGGATGAAATGCTGATTGCTCAATGCGCTGGCGAATCAGTTGTTGATATCCCCCGAAGATTTGTTTCTGCAGTGGATTCTCACTCAGACGTTGCTGCAACGCCGCGAGATCATATTTGTGTCGATTGATACGTCGCGCCTGATCCGATTCACGGACGCCATCCTGGTCGTTCTGCGATCCAACGAGGCTGTGAAAATAGATGCCTGGAATACCTTGCAGAGCGAGCATCAAAGCTTGTGAAGCAAGAAATCGCTCAGCGTGCTCTTCCGCGCTGGGGTCTTTGTCATCGCCCAGTGCGTCGACATAGGTGACATTGAGTTCGTAGGGGGTATGACTTCCATCGGGATTCGACCGTGTGCTGACACGACCACCGCGACTTTCAACGTGTCGCACGAGACCGGCCAGCCGCTGCTCGGGGACCAGACCTTCCAGGGGTCGGACCCCCACGCCGTCATGCGACGCTGTGAAGTTAAAGTAATTCGTGCCGCGACGTGGTGGCTCTAATTCGGCAAGCCACTTTTTGATCGGCCCAGCATCGCGATGAACAAACGCGTCCAACAGTAGGGGTGGGAGGCTAAACTGGTAGACCAAGTGGGCCTCGTCGCCGTTGCCAAAATAGCTAACGTTCTCTTCGTGTGGCACGTTCGTTTCGGTGAGGATTAAAACTCCCGGTGCTGCGGCTTCAAGCACATCACGCATCAGCTTGACGACCTCGTGGGTCTCTTCCAGGTGAATACAATTCGTGCCGATGCGTTTCCACAGATAGGCAATGGCGTCTAGGCGAATGATGCGGGCACCACGACTCGCATATTCCAGTAGCACGTCGAGCATCTCGACAAGTACGTCCGGCTCGCTGAAGTTCAGATCAACTTGATCTGGACTGAAAGTCGTCCAAACGTGTTGGGTCCCGTTAGCGGTCTGAACTTCAGTTAAGAGTGGTAGGCTACGAGGGCGCGTTACCGCCGACAAATCGGTTGCCGGGTCGCACTCGATGAAGAACTTGTCGTAGGGCGCCTGTCCCTGTAGGTAGGCCTTGAACCACTCGCTCTTGCTGGAAGCGTGGTTCAAAACCAGATCAAACATGAGTTCAAAGTGCTCATTCAACTCCGCGACATCGTTCCAGTCGCCCAGCGCGGGGTCCACCTGGCGATAGTCGATGACCGAAAAACCGTCGTCTGACGAATACGGGAAGAAGGGCAGGATATGAACGGTGTTGATAATGTCTTGCAGGTTGGACGCGAGCAGGAAATCGCGCAGTACCGCTAGTGGAGCACGGTCTGCGTCTCGAACCTTGTCACCGTAAGTGATGAGGACCACATCGCGCTCGTCCCACGAAGCGTTGCGCGCCGAAATCTCTGCATAGCGGTCGATCAGATCTCGAATTCGGGAAAGGCAGTCATCCGCCTGTTCCCCGTAAAGTTTCCGAAGTCGAATCTTAACGCGTTCCGAATCGAGTACATCTGTTGACATAGGCTCATGGACCTAAAGCCTCTTCGCATTCCGACCCGCGAGCGTCGCTGCCGAGTTGCCATCCGCTGGCAACGACTCAGTTATTTCGAGTCGGGCAGGCACCGTCAGTCGACGGAAGAAGATTCAAAGGTCATCCATCCCCGTGAAGTTTGTAATCAGTGCTCGTAGCTTTCGACGCAAGACAGAGTAACTGAAGAACCGTTTTCCGAGCTCGTAATTATGATTAACCATCTCTTCTCGGTAAACCGGGTCTTCCATGACGCGTCGCACTTGAGTTACGACATCTCGTGTCAAGTACCCGTTCATCGTGATAACACGAAATCCCATGGGTTCGATATCGGTTACGAAGATCGAATATCGATTGACAAGAACGGGTTTGCGGAAATAGAAGGCCTCGATAAGGGCGTTTCCAAAGCCCTCATACAAACTGGGGTAGGTAATGAAGTCGGCTTGCGCGTAAGCGTCGGCGAGATTATAGATCTTTTCTCCAGATTCCGTGGTTGCGCGAAGTTCTCCAATTCGCTCAGACACGAACCGCAAATCGACATTGTTGTGTTCGGCCATCTCGGTCAAAGCGTTGAGATAATCGTCGCCCTCATCGCCCGACTGATGCGTCACGATTAATTTGCATTTTGGATTTTGCAGTGACGAAATCAGCGAAATTGAGTGTTCGATACCCTTCCGCGGCACGACGCGTGTCGGCTGTAAGAACATTACGTCGTCCGGTTCAAGTCCGATGTCCTGTCGGAAGTTCGACGAGTACTCGTCTGTTTCCGTCGGTGGATTCTCGAAGTCCAAAACATTCGGAATCAGCAATGATGATTCGCCACGTCGGTGCGACAGTGCGCGCTGAGCTTCGGAGTTGATCGTCACATGTTGAATCGAAGGCATCGACGGTGGGAACGACATCTGCAGCAAGTCACCGATCGCATTCACCGCGAAGCGATCGCGTTCCCAGAAAAAATCGTGGTGGTGAGCGATTGTGGGGAAGCCTGTTTCAGCGATGAACGACGTGATCGCAACACCTAACGGAACGTTCATCGGAATGCAAAGGGCGTTTTGCACGATGAGAATTTCGATGTCAAAGCGTCGAGTGAAGTCGTACAGCGTGCGCTTTAGATGATCGGCCAAGGCGTGGATTCGGAGTGTTACCTCGGCCTCGCGAGTCGTCCGGCCAAAGATGCGATCATTGACCCACTGGATATCTGGGTTGCCGAAATAGGCGTGGGGCACCAGCATACTGATGTCTGGGTTGGTGTCGAGCTTGCCACCATACCAATAGCTGACGTGTCGGTGGTCCCAGAGGATTTGTGCCCACTTCGAGGCTTCTAGAGAAACGCCATCAGTTCCGGCGAACCGCGTCCCGACGAAACCGAGGTTGTGGCCTATCTTGTTCATAATCTGGCGTTGCGTTTTTTCATCAAGAGATGCATTCGTTCAACTGTTTCAGGTCGGTCAGGATGAGATCGGGTCGGCAATCGCCAATGCGTGGGTCACCGTCGCGTGTTCTGAGGCTGCGCTGATCCCCGGCGAATAAAGCAGTTTTCATGCCAACGTGGGAGGCCGTCGCGACGTCATTCAACATGTCGTTTCCCACATAGAGCGTATCGGTCGCATCAATGCCCCGATGTCCTAACGACTCCACCGCCTCTTGAAAAAGCTTCGGCGATGGTTTGGCCACGCCAGAGACGTACGAAAAGTATTGCATGTCTGGCGAAAACCTCATCTCATCCAAGGTGCGTAATAGCAAGGCCGGAAAGAGCAACGGCGTGAAAAACTGAGCATTGCTCACAATCCCCAGAACCCGTTGGCCGAGTGAGCCAACACATGATTCGACATGCGGCATGGGCCACACCGGGTTAACTCGGCATTCGTATTCGACCGAAATGCGACTGATGTCAACTCGATCGACATCAACCGTTAGAGATCCTTGCTGCACCAGGTCACTCAACGCATCACGCCAGACCTCTCGGATGTCGACCTCAGGGTAGTCGATGCCACGGGCGCGCATGCGCTCGTGATGTTCGCGGATCGTTGGCTCAAGCCCTAGTTCACCGGGCAGCTTTTCGGTGTCGATGTCAACTGCTTGCAGGGCCAGCCGAAACGCGTCGGGTACGTCGACGGCCACCGTTCCGACTTCACCCGAACCGCTAATCAACATCGTGCCGTAGATGTCAAACAGCACCGCGCGTACGTTGGTCAGCCGCTGCAGCCGTGGCTCGGCAGTCGTCGGCTGGGCGGTAAGTGGCTGGGAATGTTGCCGGATAATCTGAATGAGGTGGTCGTTCATTGCTGGATTCGAATCAATTGCAGCCGTTCCGGATCGAGCAACGTGTCCAAAATCGACCCCCCGTGCTCGAGATTTGCGACATCTCCGAGCGGGCAGTTTGCCAAATGTTGGTAAAGAGTCAACAGCTTCCTGCCCGAGACCGAAAGTGAATAATTCTGCTGGACGCACTCGGCATTCCGCGTGGTCAGCTCCGAGCAGCTCCGTCGGTCCACCTTCGAGCTGGCGGTCAGATGGGGATTCAAAGACCGCAAATCGTCTTGTCGTTGATGATCGCCCTGGACCAGGCGAATGATTTCTGCCTGCCGCGTGACGTCAAGCGAGGCGAAATCGATCCCGCCCTGTTGGATAAGACCGTCAAATTTGCCGTGCGCCTCGACCATGGGGAGTTGTGAATGTCCGAACGACTCCCGCAGCTGATTGAACGTTTTTGCGAAGATCTCGCGAAGCTCGTTCAAATCAGTCAGCCAATCGACAGGAACGTTCAATCGTGGCGATAGTGTGGGGAAATCAATCCCTGTGGCGCGAAAGTCGGACGTGATCTCCGGCAGGTCTCTGCCAACAAGTGGACAACCGGCCAGCCAGCTTTCGAGAAAAACCATACCAAAACCCTCGGCGATGCTGGTCGTAATGACTGCATCTGCGGCGGCCAGATTATCGTCGAACGTCAGACCACCTTCCTCGCCGAGGCCCGTGGCCACGGGCAGCTGAAGTTCCCCGATGAGCTGACGCCACTGCTCAAATGGACCGCGTTCGATCTCGCTGATCGGTATCAATGTGACGCCGAAGCTTGTCGCGCTGTCGAGTGTCGACCAGAGCAAAACTTCTCCAAAGTTCTTTCGGCGAATTGGCCGGACGGGGTACAGGATAAATCGCTGGTCTGTTCCAATCCCGAAAGCCGACTCGAGCTGCGACCGTGCTCGAGCTCGCTCACCGTCGCCACCCACCGGGGCGACTGGATTGGGCAGCAAGTGGAGTCGTTCGGATGGGACACCGGCTTGGGCCAGCAGTGAATTGTCACGGCCATTTAGCGTCGCGTAATGGATATGAGTCGCTTGCGGGTAGAGCAGCGGACCCAGCGATTCGGGATCGTCGGCTGCCAATGCCTGGGTAAGATAAAGGTAGTTGCCCGGACGGTAGTCCTCGGCGAAGTCATGGATCTGAAGCAGGTGCCGATAACCCTGGGAGGCGAGATCGCGAATGCTGCGGACGAGTGAGGCATTTTTGCCGATCGAGTGATTATGGATGTGAAGGATCGTGTTTTCCGCTTCAAGGCCCTCACGAAGTAGGATCTCCGGAAGCTGCTTCGTGAGTTCGATGTTCCCAGTGCTGTCGTAATCGAGGCATGGCTCTGGCACCAGCGAGATCCGCAGATTTGGCAACTCATCCGGAAGTCCTGCCGGCCACCCGATTTGGCGGCCGCCATAGAGGATCTTGACCTCGTCGATCAGGCTCACATCCGAGCCGAGTGTGGCAAGCGACCGAAGGTGGTTCGCAATAACTTGAGTTACTCCTCCCCGGTTCAAGTGATAATGAATGATGGCAATCTTCATGATTCTCAATCCACGATTCCGCTCCGATGGATACTAATCTGGCGGATCGTTGACCTTAAAGGACGGCTTGGATAACAATGAGCTGATACGTGAATTCTGGCGGGTGTGGAGTATCACGTCGAGGGCGCAGAGGAACCGTTTGAGTATCGAAAATCCGATTTGCGGATGTTCAAAAGCACAAGTTCGCGGCGTCGGTGGAAGGGTCATCCATGCTACGAGCTAGGAAAACGAGCCGTTGTCACTGCTTCATCCAGTTTTGAACATCAGCTCTGGGGACGACTGAGCGATCCGGATTCCCTGCCATGAGACCACCTAGGAACTAAACCGTTGGCTTCTGTTGCAAAACCAACCCGCTCGTTCTGGATACTTGGCGCCTGGCCGGACATGTTGCTGATCATTGGGACCCCGATGATCATCTTCATCGTTTTCTTGCTGGCGAACCAGCTTTGGAGTCCCGCGGCCGTTTCCTCGTTCGTGATGGTCTGGGCGATCGGGCACCATCTGCCGGGCATGATGCGTGCCTATGGTGACCCTGAGTTATTCCGCCGATTCTGGATTCGATTTCTGCTTGCCCCAATGTTCTTGTTGGCGGTGAGCAGTTTCGCGTTCATCACGGGTGTGAAGAGCGGATTGCTGACGATCGCGGCCATCTGGGGATGGTGGCACTACTTGATGCAAACATATGGCTTTGTGCGGATCTACGACGCGAAGGTCGGTTCATTTTCCGCCTCGACACGCTGGCTCGACTGGGGCATGTGTCTGAGTTGGTTTGCGGCGGCCGTCGTGTTGAATGACAACGTGTTGTATCAATTCCTTGAAAACTTCTATGAAAGTGGCGTGGGTCCGCCGCCGCCGCAATTGATTACGTCCGTCCGCTCGGTCGTCACCGGAGCGACCGCGGCCGTTACTGTCTTGTTCGTCATCAACTTCGTGGTGCGCTATTATCGCGGCGACCGGGGCAGTCCCATCAAGGTCCTGTTGATGGTCTCGACCTTCGCCGCGTTCTGGTATTCCGCCGCAACGGTTACGAATATCATCGTGGCCTATGCCTTCTTTGAACTGTTTCACGACGTTCAGTACCTGACGATTGTCTGGGCGTTCAATCGAAGTCGTGTTGAGAAGGACAAGGAGCTGCACGGCTTTACGCGGTTCTTGTTTCAGCCGCGAATCGCTTTGATCGGGCTGTATCTGTTGATGATCTTCGGCTATGGCTTGTTCTTTGCGGTTGGATCACCAAACGCTGGGGCGCGTTATGAGTCCGACGCATTTTGGCAGCGACTGCTTATGGCCGGTTTTGTGACTTCGACGCTGCTGCACTACTACTTCGACGGATTTATTTGGAAGTTGCGTGAAACCAAGACCCAGGCAACTCTTGATATCGAAACTGGGAAGACAAATCGGTCCTGGTTCCGCTTGCCAACGCCGCTGCGCCATGGCCTGTTGTGGATGCTGTTTCTGCTGCCATTTGGCTATCTGGCCGTGTCTCAAGTCGTGGATGCGATGAACCGCAAGCCTCGGAACGTTTGGGGTACGGAGGGAGTCAACCCGGATTTACAGGATCGATTGCGCGAAACCCAGCAACTCGTGCACTGTGCTCCGCGCAGCATTAAGGGCAGGTTGATGCTGGGTGTCGCTTATGAGGCCAACCACGATTATGAAAACGCGATCCGCCAATACGAAGAAGCCCTGAATCTGTTTCCGGAATATGATTTAGCAAAAATGGGACTGCGACGTAGCGAGCGGAAGCGTTCGCAACAAGATACAGGTTCGTAAGCGACGCAGTTATTAGAGCTT
>CAJHYQ010000710.1_pt1 | contig 17307 bp, 10 predicted proteins | sample 9198721 | NCBI WGS metagenome assembly CAJHYQ01 (sample SAMEA7708357, study PRJEB35096) | sediment metagenome | biome: marine neritic benthic zone biome [ENVO:01000025]; feature: sediment [ENVO:00002007]; material: shallow marine sediment [ENVO:03000034] sea grass bed [ENVO_01000059] ... | reverse complement strand
TGAAGGACGGCACCACCGATTTGGCGTACAAGGCCGAGCACGTGGTGGACCTGAACAGCGACGTAATTCTGGCGGCGGAGATCCGGCCAGCCGATCACGGCGACACGCAGACGCTGGTCGACAGCGTGCTGGCAGCGGAGCAGAACCTGGAGGCGATCGACGCTGAGCAGAGCGTTGAAGAAGTGGTGGCGGACAAGGGGTATCACGCGGCGGACACGCTGGAGCTGTGTCAGCATCTGGGTCTGCGGACGTACATCCCGGAGCCGAATCGCAGCAGCGACTGGACGTGGACGGACCGCACGCCGGAGCACCGGCGGGCCGTGCATGGGAATCGCCAGCGGGTACGTCGCGACAAGGCGAAGCAGTTGCAGAAGCGGCGCAGCGAGTTGTGCGAGCGGACCTTCGCGCACGTGTGTGAGACCGGCGCTGAGGCTGTGGGGTGCATGGTAGTCTCTTCAATAGGGGGAATGCCATCGCTTCTTACGCATCGATGCGTCATCGGAGGCTGTTTTACCCCACTCATGTCAAGATTTCAGCGATTCGGTCGCCCGGCAAGCGTGTTCGAACAGGCCCGTCGCTGTTCCACGGACGCAAATCAACGCCGCGGCAAACAAACGCTCGGCGTTGGCAACGAAGTCCAAGGGTGTTCCCAGTCCCGTTCGAAACAACCGTGGCAATTCTCTACTCTTCCCGCGAAGGAGATGCCAAAGGGGATGCATCTCGAATGCGACTCAAATCCAATGTGCCCAGAAGAAAACCGTCGTGGCGGAAGTTATGATGTTGGCTAACTGTGATTCAAGCTGACCCTCAGCAGGTAACTGCGACGCGGAGTGATTGTCATGCCATTGTCTATTAATCGTCGAAATTTCCTGAATGTGGCGAGTACGTCTGCGGCCACGTTTACGATACTGCAGGCCGGTTCGGCGCGTAGCTATGCCGCCAACGAGAAGCTAAACATTGCCTACATCGGAGCGGGTGGCAGGGCAGGAAGTAACATCCGGGGAACTGAGTCGCAGAGCATCGTTGCCCTGTGCGACGCTGACTGGCAACGTGCGGCTGCAGCGTTCAAAAAGTACCCGAACGTGACGCGATACAAGGACTATCGCGTTATGTTGTCCGAAATGGAATCGAAGGTCGACGCCGTCATTGTATCCACTCCCGACCATCATCATTTCCACGCCTCCATGGCCGCGATTCGGCTTGGCAAGCACGTCTACTGCGAGAAGCCGCTGACCCATTCTGTTTGGGAAGCGCGCGAATTGACCAAGGCGGCGCGCGAAGCCGGCGTGGCAACGCAGATGGGTAATCAAGCACAAGCGGACAAGGCTACGCGAATCATCCAGGAATTTGTCATGGACAACGCGATCGGTCCGGTTCGAGAAGCTCACGTCTGGACCGATCGACCTTCGCGAGGTCTGCATGACGAATACTGGCCTCAAGGAGTTTCGCGCCCGAAGGATACACCGGCGGTTCCAGCCACGATGGCTTGGGACCTGTGGATCGGTCCTGCTCCCATGCGTCCGTACCATCCGTCTTACGCGCCGTTTAATTGGCGAGGTTGGTGGGATTTCGGGACCGGCGCCCTCGGTGACATAGGATGCCATTACTTCGATCCAGTCTACCGCGCATTGAGGCTGAAAGCGCCGACCAGTGTTGAGGCGGTTTCGACGCGCGTGAACGAGGAATCCTATCCGCTCGGTTCTGTGGTTACCTTACATTTTCCAGCTCGCGGTGAGATTCCGCCTGTGACGGTGACGTGGTACGACGGTGGGTTGCGGCCGCCGCGCCCAACCGTTCTCAAAGAAGGTGACGTCCTGGGTACCAATGGGGTGATGTTGGTTGGGGACGATGGTGTGATCTTGACCGACTGGGACAGCCCTTGGCGGATGTTCCCCGAAGTGCGAGCGAAAGAATACGGAACTCCACCCCAAGTATTGGCTCGTTCGCCAGGTCACCACGAAGAGTGGATACGGGCCTGCAAGGGCGGACCGAAAGCAGGTTCCAACTTTGACTGGTCAGGACCTTTAACAGAAGGCGTCCTGCTGGGCAACGTTGCTCTGCGGTCGCAGTTGCGAGACGACCTAACTCAGAAAAAACTGCTTTGGGATTCAGACAAGATGGAGTTCACCAATCACGAATCTGCCAATCAGTTTCTGTATCGGGAATACCGAGACGGCTGGCGGATTTGAGAGCTTGGGCCGCGCACCGCGATCAAAAACGATTGTCATGAGTCGAGTTGGTCAGTACACCGCAAAGTTCGAAACCACGGTGACCATCTGAATTCGTTGTCGGACGACCGTCACCGACAGAGAAATCAGGTGGCGACATCGACAGGTCGAATGTCGTCGCGTGTGTGTAAAGGAAAACAAACACTCCTGAGGCGGCGTCACTGCCGGCGGATTGACCGCTGAATGGCCGACGGGCGAAGCGTACGATGCTGGCAGGTCCACATCCATTGTCTCGTTCGATTCGCGACTGCACTTGTCCGCCGAGATCAGGTGTATCAAAATATCCTCCGTAAAACTGACACCCTTCATGAAGCAGTTCTGAGTGGACAACGGCTGCGTTGCATGTGATGTGACTAGTGCCTCAGGCTTGAAAGGACGTTGTGATGAGACTCATGACTTTGGTCTTTGCATCGCTTGCCGCTTTGACGGTATTGGCTTCATCGATTCAGGCGCAGGATGAACCACTTGTGTACTTGATGAGCTACCCGAACGCGAACATCACGGTTGACGGCGACGCCGGTGATTGGAACCTCAGCCAATTCAGCACCATCATTGCTGGTGGAATAGCGCCCGACGGAGACGAATTTGAATGGGACGAGCTCGAAGGCGTGGGTGACATCGCAGTTCTCGGCTGGGACGAGAATGAACAAAATGTTTACTACGGGGCAATGTGGCAGAATGGCGTGTTGCCCGAAAACCGGGCCGACAACTCGGTTAAATTCTACGCCCGTGACAATGAGACGCATCAGTACTTCCTCGTCGATATTATCGAGGACGAAATCAACAAGGACGATGACGCTGCATGGGCGAATGATTCAGTGGAGTTTTACTTCGATCCGTCAAACGATGGCGGTGACATTGCAGGTGGAGATCCTCCCTGGGAGTCTGATGTTCAACTCGTCATTGATGCGGAGAACCGCGTGCAGGTTTGGAATTCACCCATCGATTATGAAGAGGAGGTAGAAAGCGGCGTCGAATCAGCCGTAACCATTACGGATACCGGCTGGCTGCTTGAAGTAGGCATCGACAAAAGTGTTTTCGACACGCCGTTGCCAGCCGTCTTAGGGCCGGCAAATGACCCGGCAGGGAATAACTACGGGATTGAACTTAGTTACCGTGATAACGACGACCCAGATGAAGTGGGAACTCGAAACGGTGACACGGCATTCACCACCGATTACGTGTGGGCAGATGCATTTCCGAGTGGTGGCGGATTTCCCAACAAGATTCCCGACTATTGGGGACAAATGATTGCCGGCGTTCCTGCGGATCCGCTCGCCCCATTGGACGACGGGACGCTCACCGATCCAAACGCACGCGCCGACTATGTGCACAATGTCTTGGGTACCTGGATCGGCGACGCGAATCTCGACGGAGAATTCAATTCCACCGACCTTGTCGTCGTCTTTACCACTGGCGAATACGAAGACGCAACTGCCGCTAATTCAACGTGGGTCACGGGCGACTGGAATGGCGACAGCGAATTTGACTCCAGTGACTTTGTGGTTGCTTTTTCCGACGGTGGGTACGAGCAGGGTGTTCGCCCAGCTGCCGCCGTTCCGGAGCCAGCTGGGGCCATTCTCCTGCTAATTGGCGTGGCATGTTGGCGACGACGCAAGCGACAAAGCTAGGTGACCATTTTGCTGCCCCGCTGATGGCAAGAAGGTGAGTTGTTTGTAACTCCGCTCACATCAATGACCCGACGATTCTTGTTGCTTCTGATCCTCGGAGTCTCGTTGCTGCACGGCTGCCGACGTACTGCCAGTGTCTCTAGGTCTGAATCCCAGGGTGACGGAGTGCGGATTCAGCGTCTAGCGACACCTCAATCAGGCGGGACGAAACTCTTTCGCATTCGTACTGCTGCAGAAACCGGTATCGACCTGGTTCACCAGTTCCCGCTGAATGCATCCGTCGACATGCTTTCCGATCAAACTTCAGGGATGGGAGTGTGTATTGGTGACGTCGACGACGATGGTCTGCCCGATGTGTATGTTACGAACTACGACCAAGGGAACCGCCTTTATCGCAATCTGGGAAGCTTTCAGTTCAAGGACATCACTCAGCAAGCCGGCGTGGCGGGCGAGGGCCGGTGGTGTGCCGGGCCGAGCTTTGTTGACATTGATAATGATGGCGATCTGGATCTCCATGTGTGCGTCTACGGAGGCAAGAACCTGCTCTACATCAACGATGGAAAAGAGGCCTTTACCGAGCAGGCCGCACGGTATGGGCTCGCGATTAGTGCAGCCAGCGTGATGATGTCATTTGCGGACTATGACCTGGATGGGGATTTGGATGGCTATCTGGTGACCAATCGTTTGATGACGGACGACAGGAAACATGTGCTTCCCAAGAATTCGAGGGCTGTCCTGAGGTCCGGTATTGTGCAAAGAAAACAGCGGTCGATTCAGATTGCACCAGAGTACAAGGACCTCTTTGCGATCCTGCCGAAAGGCGAGCGTGGAAGATTCGAGCTCATCATCGCGGGACAGGAGGACGTACTACTACGGAACGAGAACGGTCGGTTTCGATCCGTCAATCGGGAGGCAGGGATCACGGGTCACGGGGTGGGTCTCGCCGCCACTTGGTGGGATTTCAACGGAGACCATCGTCCCGATCTCTATGTTAGCAACGATTACAAAGGAGCAGATCAGCTCTACCGGAACAATGGGGACGGCACCTTCACGGATGTCGTCGAAGAGCTATGTCCTCACGTGCCTTGGTACTCGATGGGGGCGGACGTCGGAGACGTCAACAACGACGGGCGGATCGATCTGTTCGCCTCGGACATGTCTGGGACCTCTCATTATCGGCAAAAGGTCTCGATGGGAGATATGTCCGACGACGCCTGGTTTCTTGACTTGGCCCGACCACTGCAGTACATGCGTAACGTGTTGTTCGTCAATGCCGGAGAGGGACGATTGCTGGAAGCTGCTTCCATGGCTGGACTGTCCAGCACGGATTGGACGTGGTCACCCAAGTTTGCGGACTTCGACAACGATGGGCTACTCGACCTGTTCGTCTCCAACGGGATGTCGCGCGACTACATGGACAGTGACCTCACGCACCTAGGCGACCGCGGTGACGCGCGGTGGAAGAGTCAACCCATTCTTCGGGAAAGGAATCTGGCTTTTCGTAACCTAGGAAATATCCAATTCGAAGAAGTGGGTGAGACGTGGGGACTCGACGAACTTTCCGCCAGCTATGGGGCGAGTGTGGGCGATCTTGATCGCGATGGTGATCTGGATTTGGTGGTAACCAACTTTGACGGTCCCGTCTCGGTTTACGAAAACCAAAGCCGCACCGGAAATCGATTGTTGTTGAAACTGGTGGGTACCTCGAGTAACCGGCAGGGAATTGGTGCTGCCGTGTCAGTTAGGACGTCGCTGGGACAGCAAACAAGATATCTGAATTCCGCGCAGGGTTTCATGTCGGCCAACGAGCAACTCGTTCATATCGGATTAGGCGAAGCTTTGTCAGCCAACGTGGAAATCCGCTGGCCAAGCGGTGTAACGCAGCGACTCGACAGCGCACCGCTAAATAGATTCGTTACGGTAACCGAGCCGAAAGGCGTGCCACGTAGCGAATTGCCAACCGCTCAAAAGACTCAATTGTTCCAGCGCACAAGTGACTTCTCACGATTCATTCATCGCGAGCAACCATTCGACGACTACGCAATCCAGCCATTGCTTCCCGGTAAAAAATCTCAACGAGGTCCGGGAATCGCCTGTGCTGATGTCAACGCGGATGGCATTGATGATTTCTATTTGGGCGGCGCGGCGGGAATGGCTGGTTTGTTGGTGCTTGGAGGTGTCAACAAAGAGGTCACATCAGAGTCGCTCGCGGCTGACCTGAAATGCGAGGACATGGGGGCGTTGTTCTTTGACGCTGACGCGGACGGCGATCTTGATCTGTACGTGGTTTCTGGAGGCGTCGAAGCACAACTCGGGGACCCTGTGTTGCAGGATCGGCTCTATCTGCAAGAGCAGGGCGGTCGATTCGTAAAGTCTCAAGAAGCGTTGCCCTCGATTCGAGAATCTGGAAGCTGTGTTTGCGCTGCGGACTATGACGCCGATGGTGATCTCGATCTGTTTGTTGGCGGTTATGTCGTGCCGGGAGCATATCCCAAGTCATCGCCGAGCCATCTGTTGCGAAATGATGGCGGGAAGTTTGTGGATGTCACCGTAGAGGACGCCTCGCAACTCTCGGAGGCACGTTTGGTCAGCGGCGCACTCTGGTCCGATGCGAACGGCGACGGAGCGATCGACTTGTTGGTCGCGCAGGAATGGGGCACCGTTGACCTATACCTGAACGCGCGCGGGAAGCTTAAACGATTCGAATCGGGACTTGCAGCATATACGGGCTGGTGGAACGGCATCGTAGGTGGCGACATCGATGCCGATGGTGATATCGACTACGTTGTGACCAATAACGGGTTGAATACCAAGTATCACGCAGACGCCCAGCATCCGGTTCGCCTATTTAGCGGAGATTTTGACGGAAGCGGTAGACCACGATTGGTCGAAGCGAAGTACGAAGAGGGTGTACTCCTACCGGAGCGTGGCAAGAGCTGTTCAACAGCGGCGATTCCCATGTTGTCTGACCGTTTTCCCACATACAAGGCGTTTGCCATGGCCGAGCTCATGGAAGTCTACGGCTCGGAGGCTCTTGGCAAGGCGACGAGCCTGAGTGCAACAACGCTTGAGTCCGGGGTCCTGATCAACGATGGCTCCGCGCACTTTGAATTCAGGGCGTTGCCACGTCTTGCTCAGATTTCACCCAGCCACGGCGCAGCATTGACGCATCTGAACGGTGACCAATATCTCGACCTGGTACTGGCACAAAATGATTTTAGTCCACAACGCGAAACTGGTCGCATGGACGGCGGAGTGAGTCTCGTACTGTTGGGCGATGGAAAGGGGCGTTTCAATGCGACCTGGCCTCATGAAAGCGGGGTTTCCATTAGTGGCGACGCGAAATCTGTCTTGGTCACAGACCTCGATCAGGATGGTGCCCCCGATTTGCTGTTCGGCATCAATAATCAGCCGTGGCGATCATACCGTTCAGTTTCCCAACGTAGGCCGATCTCAGTACGCTTACACGGCGCGTCCGGCAATCCAACAGGAATTGGTGCGCGCGTCGAGGTTACCTTTTCCTCCGGACAGGAGTTAACGCAAGAGGTATATGCCGGAACTGGTTATCTGACGCAATCCGGAAGCGTGTTGTATTTCGGTCAGGGTGGCGCGACTGCGAAAGAGTTCAACGTACGTTGGCCCAATGGTGAAGAAAGTCGTTTGTCAGCGGCGAGTAATCAAGTCGTCATTGAACACCCGACACGCGGACGTCAGTGACTTTTATCTTTTCAGCCAGGAAGTCGGCATCATTGTTGATTGCCTCTCCAAGCGGCGCTATATTGTTTCTGATGTCGATACGCCAGCGATAGCACAGACTCAGGACCGCTAACGAAAACACGCCATCTGCTCTGATGAACCTAGCAGAGCAAGGGCGTGTTTTTATATTGAGGATCAAGATTCCATGTCATTCGATGTGAAGGCAAGACTCTGGATGGCAATAACGTTACTCGTCGCCGGCATGGTGCCGTGTGAAGCCGTGGCCGGACTCGTCGGGTACTGGGATTTTGAAGGCTCAGCGATTGACCGATCCACCAACGGTCTCGACGGTACGCTCGTTGGCGACGCCGTTTACAGTGACGATGTTCCGGCAAGCATCCAAAGCTCTAGCTCCATCTTGTTGGACGGCGATGGTGACTGGATTGCCCTTGGGAATCCAAACCAATTGAACTTTGCATCCAACAATTGGACAGTGGCCGGCTGGATGAACACAACGCGAGCCGGTTTAGGTGACGAGAATGAAGGAACGCTATTTGGTAACGGCGGCGACTGGCAGGGCGGTATCCGCTACACGATTGTTTTGAGCGAAGGAAATCGCGAAGGCGTGCCGACGCTGGTCATTGACGACAACAATTCGCCTCCGGGCTCGAGTTTCAACAAACAAGTGCTCGTCGCCCGCACGGCCGTCAATGACGGAATTTGGCATCACGTTGTCGGCGTGCGAGACGAGGGTGAGTTGCGGATCTACGTGGACGGAGACTTGGAAGGGCGCCTTCGATTCAATCCGTCCTACGACCTGACTGGGATCGACCAACTTCCCGCCTATATTGGCGCGATCACGGACAATCGAGATGGCGCTGTTTTCAAGAATTTCGACGGGAAGTTGGACGACGTCGCCGTTTGGGACGAAGCGTTGGAAGAAAGCCTAATCGAGGGATTGGCGGCGGGAGCACTGTCTCCTCTCACGATACCTGAACCGTCGTCGATCGCTCTGATCATCTTGGCCGGTTCGCTCGTCCTCCCCGTGACGAGGAAGGGAAGACGGCGATGCGTGCAAATGCCTGGTCGGGGCGCCCACTAAGCTGCTTAGTCCGAAATGCCATCGAAATACGCTAGTCAGTCGTGGTGAGGTTGACCTCGTTGAGTTTCGAAGGATCGTACGCGCGTAGGTTCCCTCGCCCCAATCACGGGGAGAGGGCCAGGGTGAGGGGCTTCAAAACCAAAACTCACACACTATCAATCGACAGCGCAATGATTGATGATTGACGACTAGCGATTGTCGATTGTTGAATGGATTCACTCGCCGGTTGCGTGCTTCGTCACGTTCATCCCAACCAATGAAGACCTCTTAATGCAAGATGCTAAGATGTCTTCTTCGATTCTCTACGCCTTTGCGTTTAAGACGAGCGAGAAACGGGAGGCGAGGCGGCGAGGCCCCTGCCGAGCCGAGTGCGTTGTGCGGCTCGGCGAGGCGCCTCGCCATCCGAAAAACGTCGAAGATCGCGTGGAAGCGACACCAAGGAGTTAACAAAGACATGGTATCTGGTTCGGAGTTGGAGCTAACGGAATTTCGCAAAGCGGTTCTGCGCAGTGAGAAGGTGCGAACCACTTGTATGGCGGTCGTGTTTGGCACGTTTGCCTTGCTGGGCGTGTTCCGCATTCTGGTACCGCTCATGGGTAATGAACTACTGGGTCCAGTCGTGTTAGGATGGGCGGCGGTGTACCTCGCCTTTGAAATCACAATGCTGTGGCTGGTGCGAAAAGAAATCCATGCGGATGGAACGCTCTCACCGGTACTTGCGCGGAGCCAATTGATCCTGGAATGTTTATTTCCGCTTGGTCTGATGTTCGTCCTGATGCTCCTGATGCCGGAATTCACCTACACATTACTGGTTTCGCCAGGCTATGCGTTCATGATCCTGTTGATCGGCGTGTCCGTCTTGAGAGTCGACCGACTGGCGACGCTATTGACCGGACTTGTCTGTTTGTTTGGCTATCTCGGACTCGTGGCCTGGGCACTCAACCGTCAAGCATTGGGACCCAGTCCGCATCCGGTCGCTATGTATTTCACCTTGTCGCTGGTGCTCGCGCTTGCCACCGGAGCGACGTTTTTTGTTGCGGGTCAGGTGCAGACGTATGTCGCTGCGGCCGTACGCGAGCTTCAGACTCGTCGCGAACACGATCGGTTGAAGCGTGACTTAGAGATTGCCGGCGAGATTCAGCAAGGACTATTGCCGCCCAGCATGCCACAACTCGACCAATACGATTTCGCCGCTGTATGTCGACCCGCGGATCAGACCGGTGGGGACTACTTCGATTGGCAGGAGATTGGCCCCAGCCGAGTTGTGTTCTCACTTGGCGATGTCACGGGGCACGGCGTCGGACCCGCACTAGTCACGGCCGCCTGCCGGGCGTATGTCAGGTCCACGATGAGTGACGAGATTTCCGTAATGGCTGCCCTTGGCCGAGTCAACGGACTACTCAATGAAGACATTCCCGATGAGAAGTTTGTCACGTTGGTACTGATCGACCTGGACGTGGAAACTCATCGGTTTCGGTTGCTTTCCGCCGGGCACGGTCCAACTCTGGTCGTCGCAGCGCACGATGGCGACATCCAGGATGTGGGCGCTCAGGGTCTGCCTTTAGGCCTCGCGGATGAGCAGATGCTGGACGATCCCATCGACCAACCTCTTGAGCCGGGTGACCTCGTTATTGCGGTTTCGGACGGTTTCTTCGAGTGGGCGAACACTTCAGGCGAGTTGTTCGGTATCGAACGTCTTCAGGAAGTCATCCGCACGCACCGTCACGAATCCGCGACAGATATCCTCGCCGCGATGGAGCGGACCGTGCGGCAATTTGTCGGCGACATTCCCCAGCAGGACGACATGACCGGTTTGGTGATCAAACGGCTGGGCAAGTGAAATTCGCGGCTGTCCTCGGCCACGGAGTGCCAAACGCGGCATCTTGGAATGGATCGCAACTGCAAAACGCGCCACCACCCGAAGCAAGCGAGTGCAAGAAACGGCTCGCTTCGCGGATCAGAACATCCGAGCCAACCAGTGGACGAAGAAATAGCATTCCGTTCGTAAACCGTTCATGGCGTCGCTTGCAGCGTCGCTTCGGCCATTCTTCCTCAGATGATGAAGCTCCGAAGCGTATCGATGTTCGGCGGATCAGCAGAGGTTGTACCGTTGGTTCTTGGGGCATTCGTTGCTATATATTGATGTCGCACGTTCCGCGAGCTGTTCAAGCCACAACCCGTCAAATGCTGAATGCAGAAAGAAAATGCGATGCGTAGAGTCCGCCGGTTCGTCGCCGTTGCCCTGGTCTTCCTCTCGACACAATCTCACGTCGCTGCCCAAGAGGGTTTCGACGCTGACTCTCTTCGGGAGAATGTTGAGCATCTTCGTGAGCAATGGAAAGTGCCGGGTGTCTCGCTAGGCATCGTTCGAAGTGGGGACGTTGTCTTCATGGAGGGATTTGGCGTCCGGGACATTGAATCAAAAGCGCCGTTCACGCCAGACACACTGATACGTGTGGCATCAACGACCAAATCTTTTACCGCCGCACTGGTTGGGCAGTTAGTAGATGACGGCGTGGTCGAATGGGACCGGCCTGTCCGCGAATATCATCCCGACTTTCAAATGGTTGATGAATTCGCAACCGCGGAGATGACGCTCGAGGATATGATGTGTCACCGTTCTGGGCTTCCCTGGCATGAAAACCTATTGGTTGCTGGCGTGGGGAGAGAGTTGACCGGCTCTCCTCGAGGATTCCGGGAAGACCTCATTCGAAGACTTCGCTTTTTTGAGCCCTCCCACTCGTTTCGCACCCATTTTCAGTATCAAGATGTCATCTTTACATGCGTTGGAGGCGTATTGGAACGCGTTACTGACACGAGCTACGAGTCTTTGGTGAAAGAGCGGCTCCTCAAACCACTTGGGATGGGTCAGAGCACACTCTCAAGGCAAGTGGCAAAGAAGACAGGGAAACTGAGTCGCAGCTATGCCGAAACCGATGGAAACGTCGCTCGCATGGATTTCATAGATACGAGTTACATCGCACCGTCCGCTGGTCTGCACTCAAATGCACGTGACATGGCTAGATGGGTGGCGTTTAACCTTGCCAACGGACGTGTCGATGACCGTCAATTGGTCTCTCAGAAGAGTATGGCTTGGGTCCATCGGTCACATATGGTTGTGGGGGCCGTACCATCATTTAAAAGCAAGGATGTCACGTATGGACAGGGGTGGTTCCGAAGTCAACATCGTGGCCGGCTTCTAATCAGCCACGGAGGGTCCTTTAACGGACATCGCACGACCATCGCGTTCATCCCTGAACTTGATTTGGGTGCCGTTGTACTTTGCAATCTGAATCTAACTGAGTTTCCTGAACTGCTGGTTCGCGTTGTGTTCGACCGTTTCCTAGGTGTGGAAGCAATTGACGACTGGAATCAACACTACGTCAGACTCAAGAAAGCACGCCAAAAGTGGAAACACGAACAACGGGATGGCTACCTGGCAGCGCGCCGCCCAAAGGTTAAACCAAGTCACAAGCTGTCAGCTTATGTGGGCGTCTACACTCATCCCGGTTACGGGACCTTCGCCGTCACGATGCACGCCGAAGGATTGGAGCAAGCGTATGATGGTCGGAGTTTTCCGCTAGAACCCTACAACGGTGACACCTTTGGCACGCGTTGGCAATCGACGGAGAACAATCTGCTTCGCCTTACGATGCGTTTCCACTCCGACAAAGAAGGACACGTTGTAGCGGTCGAAGTACCCCTGATACCAGGAATTCCTCCACAACGCTTCGTCCGACAATGAGAGGCAGACCACTGCCTCGGCGGCGAGAATGGGAAGAAGGAGGAGTGGCCCGTTTCTCCACCCAAATTCCCATGGCTGAAAGCCATGGATCAAGGTAGCCTCGGGCACCGCCGTAGGGCTCTTTCCGTTAAGATCAACGTTCACCGGTCCGCGATTTGGCGTCGTCATTCGACGTACGGGCGTACATCCGATGACGCAATACAACGAGGGCACACACATGGCTTCAACAACAAGGGCGAAGAAACTTGTCTCCGAGATCACTGATGGAAGCACCAAACTAGGCGACATAAAGAAGCGTGCCAAAGAGATCAAGAAAGATCATGATCTGGCACTGGAGCTTTGGGCATCAGGCGAATACCTCCCGCGCCTTCTATCGGTCCTCGTGCTCGACAAAAAGCTCCTTACCGAGAGTGCTATCGAGCAGCTGGCATCCGACATGCTTGAGCACGATGAGGAGGAACGCAATCAGTTGGCTGATTGGTTCTTGGCAAACCAGCTAACGAAAGACAAGAAACTCATTGCGCTGATGGAAACGTGGGAAGAGAATCCTTCCCCGATTCTGCGACGATTGTTCTGGTACCATCAGGCTCGCCTTCGCTGGACCGGACAAACTCCTCCCGACAATAGCGGCGAGCTGCTGACATCCCTGGAAAAGGACATGGCTGTCGCTGAACCTGCAGTGCAATGGGCTATGAATTTCTGCGCTGGTCAGATTGGCGTTCATGAGCCCAAATTCCGTTCCCGGTGTGTCAAACTTGGAAAGAAACTGGGTCTGTACAAGGATGAACGTGTTGCTAAGAACTGTACGCCTTCCTACCTCCCCGAGTTTATCAGAATCGAAGTAGCCAAGCGTGAATGATAAAGCTTGAAACATCGTGGTGTAGCGAAGGACTAAGTCCGGCTTGCACTTGCATTTGAAATGAGAGATCACCGACCAAGCTGTTTTGCTCGAAGGTCGTCCGGGACCGGCTCGTCAAGGAACACCCGCTGCGCGCCGTCCAATCGAGCCGAGCTACTGCGCTTCCGCAGCTGAAGTGACGCTGAAAAGATCGCCATCGAGATTCTGCAGAAACTCCCTGATCTGCGGCAACGTTTCCTTTGTGGTCCGATAGCCGATGTCCGCCATTTCCGGCGTCTGCCGAAACGCGCTCGATTTGAACATGCTGACGTTGGGCATAATGGTCACATCGGCCCGTTGCGCTCCAACGCGACTCATGTTGTGGGCTTGAACATTGAAGGACCGCAGCAGCGTGGCCAGGACGCCAGGGGCCTTCATTTGTTCCGTGGGAGTGTCGGGGACGTTGTCTCCCACGCGATGTTGGATATTCGCGGCAACGTCCACACCAATCACAAAATTACAGCCCTGTCGAACCAGTACATCGGCCGGCAGATTGTTCAAAACGCCGCCATCGACCAGCAGCATGCCATCTCGACAAATAGGTGCCGACAGCACCGGCAAGTTAATGCTCTCCAGGATCGCATCCACGGCATCTCCGGATGACCGGACGACGGAGCTGGCGGAGATCAAATCGGTTGTCACGGTGGAAACGGGAATGGGGCATTGGTCCAATTGCCAGTCAGACAGGTAGTTGCGTAACAAATCGTCCCACGAATGGGAGCGGTACTGCTTCAGCATGTAGAACGCACCGCCTTTGGGCAACTTGTTGTAGATTGCACCGGGTTTCAAGTCGTGTGGGAATTGATGGATGCCCCAGTCCGGGCTATACCCGGCGCAATAGAGAACACCGGTGAGCACACCGGCACTGGTGCCCGCAATTCTGTCCAGCGTGATCCCTTCCTCTTCCAGGGCCTTGAGCACACCTAAATGCGCCATTCCATGTGCGGCGCCGCCGCTGAGCGCCATCCCCACACTCACTCCACGCAAGTAGTGGACGATTCGGTCAATGCCCTGAGCCGAGAGCCGTGTATGTGCTCGAGATTCAGACGTATGTAGCTTGAAGTCTCGTTTTGTTAGCTCGGCAAGCTCAGGCACGAGCGGCGCTACTTGCTCTTCCTCTCGCAAGACCCAGACGAAATGCGTTTTCTTGCTCCATGATGGCGAATCTTGCATGATGCGCTTGAGCAATTCGAGCGCCGAATGAAATCGATCTGCTCTAGAGAAACAGAATATGGCGTCAGCAGCCTCGAACGGCAAGGCAAGTTTATCTGTCGAATGAGTTTCGTCCAGAACAACAAAGATCCGTGAGAATTCAGTCCATTGCTCAATCGTCGAGTGGAGTTCAACCCCATCCAGCATCTGACCATCCGGCTTTCGCAGCGACCCGAACGGAATGACCGGTTCATATGGCCGAACGTCTGTTGGCGAGTCGCAGAGAATTCCTATCTGCTCGCCGATTTGAGCAAGACGTAATGCGACGTCGGCCACAAGCTTCCTCGTCTCATGATCAGCATTGATGAATGCAACGATTTTGGGCATGTCACGTCTGTTTCGCGGAAGCGTGATATCGCGCACACCAAACCCAATCTTGCGCAATATGTTTCGTCGAAACACCGGGAATTGTTTAAAAAGCTGCAGAGCCATGTCCTTTTGCAGCCGCAACAGAACTGCCGGTTCTTCAACAATCACATCGACGGGCAACTCGTCATCGGAAACCAGCATTAAAGCGCCAAATTGATCACCGGCGGTAATGTAGCGAACGGTTCGCTGACGGCCATCAGGCAACTCCAGTATCATCTTCAATCGGCCTTCAACGACAATGAACATCGCGTCAAGTTCGTTGCCGGCGGAATGAACCAATTCGCCGGCGGCGACGTGAAGAACGTCGGCCTGTTCGGCCAAGATGTCGATTTCTTCAGTCGATAGTCCCTGACACGCATCGTGAATGCGGAGCAGATTAAGATGTTTTGGATCCATGTCGATGTTTGTCCTGGAGAACTGTACTCAATCCATCAGTTTGCTACACGGCCCGCGCCACGATTGTGACCTGACCATCGCGAATTCTAAGTGACGGCAAGTCGACTGTCGAAGGAATTCATCTGGGTAAAAGCGCTCGGACGGGCGTTCGGAGGCCGTTTGTTCGCATGGCTGCAGAGTCATCAGTCAATCGGAGCCGACTTAGGAAGATTCTGAGCGAGCCAGCTCATCACGCGGTCCTCCATGAAGCCGTAGAACGGATTGTGGCGACACCGTACGAAAAGGGCTGGGGGAATCATCAAAGCGTTTGGTTCGGACCGCATACTGATCGTACCCAGTGAAAGCCCGGCTGCGTCCGAGGCATGACCGTAGACCGGGTCGTCGGGGGGAAACGGAATGGCGACATGGGAGAGCGAGGCGATACCGTTGGGCCAGACGAGATCCACTGGCTCTTCCGTCCAGCGGCCATGATCACGGACTCTCAGCGCGAGCCGACGAGAATCCGACTGCGCGTTCCCCATGACCGTCAGCTTGAATGGGCGATCGGTGCGCTCTAGTTTGGGCAAGATGCTGCGCTCAAACGAGAGATTCAATAGATTACTCAGCGAATCCATGCGGTTCACATCAAACAGGAACAACTCGCTCGATTCGGAGGTGAGGCGATCAAACAAAACGGTGATCAGTTTGGGAACGACGACGGTCGCATCGACGACCGACTGCATTGCCAACACGGGTGGCAAGGCCTGCATCTGTCCTGACTTCTCCAGCGCCACGAGTTTTCTCTCGACCGCTCTCGTGAGATTCCATGCCTGGACGTTACCGTTCATCGGCCAGGAATTGTATTTGAAGGGGTCGATTTCCGCGAAGACGTTTGACCACCGCGCCTTTTCGTTGCGTGACACCAATCCAACCGCGTGATAGAGCCGAGTGACTCTCGCCAACGGATTGACGCCAATCATCGGTGAAAACAGGACGAGGGCGTCCAACGTCGGTAGCCTGGAGTCGTCGATGGATGCCAACGCGTAATGCAAGCTCAACGCGCCGCCATTTGAGTAGCCCGCGGCGATGAGCGGCAAACCCGCGGGCATCTGATCGCGCAAGTCTTTCATGGCGATCTCGACCGCGGCTGTCCAATCTTCCCACGTTACTTCGGCCAGCGCTCGTGGATTGGTTCCGTGCCCTGGCAAACGCAACCAGACGACGGTGTATCCTTCGGCATGCAATCGCTGCCCCATCGCGCGTAGCGAATAAGGTGAATCACTCAACCCATGCAACAGCAATGCGCCACCAACAGGATTGGCTGCCTTCTCAATGTGTGTGCGGTTCCAGTTACGATCGCCGACGTTCGCCGGGTTGCATACCGATCGCGGATTGAACCGGTTGTAAGTGACCGCAGCCTGAGTTGACCACGACTGGGCGATGTAGGCATCCAACTCGGCGAACACACGGTTCTCTTGCTCTCGGTAGTCGTCCAATGTGTAACCATCCGCAGCGTCCACCGCGCGAAACTCGGACTCTGGCTTCTGAACATGCCAACCCTTTAGATCGGGAAGCGATCGCGCCATCCGAGTCCAATAATAGAGTGCGGCCGTCGCGGCCAGGCAGGCGGTGAAGAGCAGGTTAGCGGCGCCCAGAACAACGAGCCGAGCAACGCGATGAATCGGCATGCCTTGGATGACATTGATCCACTCGAGAACGAGCCCAGCGACCGCCAGGATCGCGACGAGAAGCACGACACAAACAGCAACTCGGAGCAGTCGCGTTCGTTGCTGTACAGTTGGGCCCATGGTGATTGACGCCTTCGTGGCCTGTCACGGCTCGGGAGGGCGAGGCGGCGAGGCTCCTGCCGAGCCGAATGCGCTTGTGCGGCTCGGCAGGAGCCTCGCCCTACCAAAAATGTTTGCATTTTGCAGCTCTCATTTTGCACTTTGCATTGAGCAAGCCAACCGACCTTGGCCGAGATGCGAATGCAATCGACTCGGCGTCCTATCGTCGACAACGACCTGCCGATGCGCTTTTGGGAAGGCGAG
>CAJHYQ010001246.1_pt1 | contig 17402 bp, 15 predicted proteins | sample 9198721 | NCBI WGS metagenome assembly CAJHYQ01 (sample SAMEA7708357, study PRJEB35096) | sediment metagenome | biome: marine neritic benthic zone biome [ENVO:01000025]; feature: sediment [ENVO:00002007]; material: shallow marine sediment [ENVO:03000034] sea grass bed [ENVO_01000059] ... | reverse complement strand
GTTGATGTTCCCCCAAATCGTGTTCGATTGGCTGTCCGGATACGCACCATTTCTCTCGAGCGTCGCGCGCGCGTTCTCCAGTGGTGGCTTTCTCTACAACATGCTGTACGTCGCAATGATTTATTTCTTCTGCTATTTCTGGACGGCGATTACGTTCAACCCGAAGGATATGGCAGAGAACCTGAAGAATTACGGGACATTCATCCCTGGCTATCGGCCTGGAAAGCGGACGGCAGACTACTTGGAACGAGTCATGGTTCGCATTACCTACGTGGGCGCGGGATTCCTGGCCTTGGTCGCGATTATCCCGACCATGATCTCAAGCTCGCTGGGCGTTAGCTTTACGGTGGCCAGCTTCTACGGCGGAACGGGACTGTTGATCGCCGTCAGTGTCGCCTTCGATCTTATTCAAAAGATCGATAGTCACTTGGTCATGAGGAATTATCCCGGGCTGTTGGAATCGTAGATACACAGGCACGGAATCGAAATCTCGAAATCCGCCACTACGGATTTCGGACTTCACCTGAAATAGATTCATGTTGCTCATCTTTGTGGGTCCGCCGGGAGCAGGAAAAGGAACGCAGTCCAAACGTCTCATCAGATATTGGAATGCCACCCATCTCTCGACGGGCGACATGCTACGCGCGGCGATCGAGGAGGGGACTGAACTCGGCGAGAAAGCTCGCGATTACATGGATCATGGTCGGCTCGTACCGTGCAAGATCATGGTCGATTTGATTGACCAGAAGCTAAGCCAGTTGCCCAAAGAACAGCGATGTTTGCTCGACGGATTCCCCCGCACGATACATCAGGCCGAAGAACTCGACCGCATCCTCGACGGCAAGACCCATTCGATTCAGCTGGTACTCGTTCTGACCGTTGAACAAGGCGAGTTGCGGCGACGCATCTTGCAGCGATCCATCGAAGAAGGTCGCTCGGATGATACGCCAGAAAAGATCTCCCGACGCCTGGAAATCTACGAAGCGCAAACACTGCCGCTGATCGAATACTACGAAAAGAAATCATTGTTGCGGCGAATCGACGGCATGGGAACGCAAGACGAGGTCTTCCAGCGTATCAAACAGGCCCTGGATGCGATCTCCGAACAGTAATCCTGGAGAAGCTGAACTGCTGCCGAGCCCCAGAAGAAAACCCCCAAGGTCGGCACCGGTCGAGCCGCTGGTCAATTCGGCTCCGCCGGAGCTCCGCCCTCCCTCTCCACACCTGGACCTCAATCGACATTGCTTAACCTTCGATCCGCTCGAGAAATCGGCCTCATGAGACAGGCCGGACTGGTCGTCTGGAAAGCCCACCAGGAGGTCGCCGCCCGGGTACGGCCAGGCGTGACGACGGCCGAGTTGGACAAGGCCGCGGAGCGAGTCTTTGCTGACGTCGAAGCCACACCGCTTTTTCTTGGAGTCCCGGGCGAGGTGCCCTTCCCGGCCGTCACCTGCACCTCGGTCAATGAGCAGATCGTGCACGGGATTCCTGGCGAGCGGGTGCTGCAGGAGGGCGATATCGTCAGCGTCGATACCGGCTGCCGCGTCAACGGTTGGTGCGGAGACGCGGCTGCCACGTATCCGGTCGGTCGCATCTCAGACGACGTTCAAAAGTTGCTGGACGTCACGTCGGGAGTCCTGGATCTGGCCATCGAGTTGATGGGGTCGGCCAAGCGATGGAGTGAAGTGTCGAAGGAGATGCAGCGGTTCGTGGAGCAGGCCGGCTTGTCGGTCGTGCGGCAGTTCGTGGGGCATGGCATTGGACGCGAGATGCACGAGCCCCCCCAGGTCCCCAATTTTTACAGCGACACACAAGAGCGGGAGGACGATTTCCAGCTCCGCCCCGGCCTGGTGCTGGCAATTGAGCCGATGGTCAACATGGGGGTCGACAAGGCAAAGTGCCTGGACGATCACTGGACTCAGGTCTCAACCGATGGCGGCTGGAGCGCCCATTTCGAACACACCGTGGCTCTGACGGCCGACGGCCCGATCCGACTGACCGGGCCACCGCAAGAGGGCGAATCGACGCCGTTCTGAGTGCGAAGCCGCAGGTCCATTCCGGGGGCCTGGGAGCGATTTGCCCGCCCGCGGTTCACCAGTCAACGACCGTAGCGGCTGGCGCAAAGGGGGTTTTCCGTTCGCCGTCAATTTCTTATACTGACGTGCTTCGTGTCGACCAAAAAGAGAGATAGGGTCCTTCCATGAAAGTTCGTGCCAGCGTCAAGCGGATCTGCGAGAACTGCAAAGTCGTGCGGCGACGCGGCCGCGTGTACGTGATCTGCAGCAATCCTCGTCACAAGCAACGTCAGGGTTAGTCAGGCTGGCAGTCTCCAGGGTGGCTGAAGCCGGCCGTCTTCAGCGTGTCGACACCAAATTGATTCAGAACTTGACCATTTGACTGTACGGAGCCATTCCCGATGCCGCGTATCCTCGGTGTAGACATTCCGAATGACCGCGCCACGAACATCTCGCTGACCTACTTGTACGGAGTCGGACCGAAGACCGCCCGTGAGTTGTGTCACAAAGCGGGAATTGATGCCCAGAAAAGTGCGCGTGAATTGGCCGAGGACGAGCTGGGACGTCTGGCGGCGCTGCTGGAGCGCGACTATGTCGTTGAAGGTCCGCTGCGTCGACAACTGACACAAAACGTGACTCGGCTCCGCGACATCGGTTGCTATCGAGGACTACGTCATCGCCGTGGGCTCCCCGTTCGCGGACAACGCACACGCACGAACGCTCGCACCCGCAAGGGCCCCAAGAAGACTGTCGCCGGCAAGAAGGGCGTCAAGGACTTGCGGTAACGTCCGAACTCACGCGTTGAGCCAAGACACCAACCACGAGATTACTGAGAACCAAGTTTTAGATTTCCCGCGGAGGTCACCTCGCAGTGGCAAAAACGAAGAAGCGTCGAGCGCGTCGTAATGTGACGGTTGCCATCGCCTTCATCAAGGCAACCTTCAACAACACGACCGTCACGATTACCGATACCAAGGGCGACGCACTTTGCTGGGCAAGCGCTGGAACGTGTGGCTTCAAGGGAAGCCGTAAGAGCACACCGTTTGCCGGTCAGTGCGCCGCACAACAGGCGGCAGAAAAGGCGATTAAGTTTGGCGTCAAGGATGTGGACGTCCGCGTCAAAGGTCCGGGGTCTGGTCGCGAGAGTGCGATCACGGCTCTGCAATCGGCCGGACTGAACGTCAAGTCGATCGAAGACTGCACTCCGATTCCCCATAACGGCTGCCGACCACCTAAGAAGCGCCGTGTTTGATGGCTCGTTTCAAGTGAGGCGCGTCGTCCAATTTTTGACTTGCATTCGAACCGCATCGACTCCAGCAGTTCACGTTTATTGAATTGAGTCAGTTGCCCAGCGGATCTTGAATTTCTAACGGAGGCTACAATGCACATTCGGTGGCGTGGTCTGGAATTACCCAGCGTCGTGACATGTGACACGGAAACGCTCACTCCAACCTACGGCAAGTTCATCGCAGAACCGTTTGAACGCGGATTCGGATCCACGATCGGTAACAGTTTGCGACGCATCCTGCTCTCCAGCTTGGAAGGCAGCGCGGTCACGCAGATTAAGATCCGCGGAGCCCAACACGAATTCACCACCATCCCCGGCGTCTTGGAGGACCTCACGGATATCGTGCTCAACGTCAAATCGCTGGTTGTCAAAAAGCACACGTCCGAGACTCGGGTCGTGACCATTGACAAGGCCACGGCTGGCCCCATTACCGGTACCGATGTGCAGTGTGACGCGGATGTGGAGGTCATCGACAATGGTTTGGTGATCGCGACTCTGACCGACGACTTGCCGTTCTTCATGGAAATGGTGATTGAGAACGGTCGGGGCTACGTGCCCGCCAGTGAGCACAGCACGACAGAGCATGAAATCGGCGTGATCCCGATCGACGCGGTCTATAGCCCGATCACCCGCGTTCGCTACGAGGTCGAAGAAACTCGTGTCGGTCAAAAGACCAACTACGACAAGCTGACGCTCGAAATCTGGACGAATGGTTCGGTCGAGCCGGAGATGGCCCTCGTCGAAGCTTCAAAGATCTTGCGAAAGCACCTCAATCCGTTTGTGCAGTATTCGCAGCTGGGAGAAAAGGTTCATTCACCCAGTCGGGGCACGGGCGGAATCGACGCCGTTCTCGATTCGAAGCTCAACATGAGCTTGGCCGAGTTAAAGCTTTCAGTGCGTGCCAGCAACTGCTTGGAGTCAGAAGGCATCAACACCGTTCGCGACCTCGTGCAACTGACCGAAGATCAGTTGCTGGAGGTACGCAACTTCGGTGATACAACACTGAACGAGGTGCGCGATCGGCTACTTGAAATGGGACTGCGTCTGGGCATGCGGGTCCAGCGACCAGCTGAAACGGCTACGTTAACTCATCATCCTTGAACCACACGTATTGCAGAAATAGTGAGCGGGTAGATCGATGCGACATCGAAAACGCGGTCGACGACTTGGCAGATCGGCCAGCCATCGTAAAGCCATGATGCGAAATCTGGCGAGTAGTCTGTTCCTGACCGAGCGAGATGCCGAGTTCGATGACAACGCACCCAAGGTCAACGGGCGCGTCGTAACGACGCTGCACAAAGCCAAGGAAGTAAGACCGCTTGTCGAACGGTGTATCACCATCGCCCGACGATCGCTTCCGCATAGCGAAGCTGCACGCGAGTTCGAAAGCGATGCCAAGCGTGGTTCCGAACAGTGGAAAGCGTGGCGCCACAGCGATCAGTGGCAAAAGTGGAATGCCACCATCGCTCCGGCCGTTGCGGCCCGTCGCCGCGCGATTCGTTTGCTCGGTGACAAGCAAGCCGTCAGTATTCTCTTTGATACCATCGCTCCTCGCTTTGCCGATCGAGATGGCGGCTATACTCGCATCCTGAAGCTTGCGACACCCAGACTGGGCGATGCCGGTGCACGTGCCATTCTCGAATTAGTTGGCGTGCGTGATCGAGTGTCACAAAAGAGCGAGCGTCCGGCGTTTGACGATGAGGGCGACGCGCCTGAGTCTGAAACGCAAGACGAACCGCGCGATGAGGCCGCCACTGAGGAAGAAGAGGCGGCACCCGAGGAAGCGAAAGACGAAGCCGAAGCGAAGGCCAAAGACGACTGATTGAGTTTGCCTACCATTTGCTCTCGAGCAACGTCGCATGGATGCCGGATTCGATTTCACGGCGCAAATTCGACATGTCATCCATGACATGATCCAGCGGCTTCCGGATCTACAGCACATCGATCTGTCCCGCGTCGCCCTGTCCTTCGCACAGGCCCGAAATCGTTCCCGCTTCGGAATCTACGCGACGCTGACACCCATGCGTTTCAAGAACGGTCGACTAACCACCGGTCGTCGCGGCCGAACCTTTACCGTCCAAAGGCTCTATGGCAAAGATGGCACCGAGATCCTGTACATCCTGACCTTCTACCTTCCTCGCTTCATGGAAGTGGATCTCAACGAAAAGCTAGTGACGATTCTGCACGAACTGTGGCATATCAGCCCGAACTTCGATGGCGATATCCGTCGTCATCCCGGCCGGTGTTATGCCCACACCCACTCACAGCAGCAATACGACCAGCAGATGAAGCTGCTCGCGGATCGATGGCTGCGTGCGGAACCGCCAGAATCGATTTATGAGTTCCTGAGACTCGATTTTGCTGAGTTGCACGCCCGCCACGGAGGCGTGTACGGCGCTCGTCTACCGCATCCGAAGTTGATCCGCGTCTAGCCGGAGTCGCGGGCTCAGGCCCCGCAGCCGCATTGGCGTGGTCTTTACGCTCACACGAAGCATGGCTCCGGTTCTGATTATTGCTGCCTGGCTCGTCTCATCGCGTTAGAATCTAGGCCATGGCAACCTACCTTCGGAATGCTGGCCTGGCCTGTTTGCTGCTCGGGCTCGGAGTGCCGGCCGCGGATGCCGCCGAGCGTGGCTTTGATCAGGTCGCCAAGATACTTACAACTCGCTGCCTCACTTGTCACAATTCCAGCGAGCGATCCGGTGGGCTGGATCTCAGTTCCAGTCAGACAGCGTTCGCGGGCGGAGACAGCGGACCGGTGATTTCTGCCGGCGAGCCCGATGCAAGTCTTCTGATTGATCGCATCGAAAGCGGTGAAATGCCGCCGGATGAGAACGATGACAGCCATCCGTTGCCGGCCACCGAAAAATTGGCTGTACGCCAGTGGGTCGACCAAGGTGCACCGTGGCCAAAGGATCGTCTCTTGGATCTGTTCGAAGCGACGACCGACCGCCGTGGTGGTCGGGACTGGTGGTCGCTTCAACCCATCAAGCGACCTGCTCTGCCCGTCGTGCAGTCGACGGAGAATATCAACAACCCGATTGATCGCTTCGTTCAAGCTCGACTCGAGCGGGCCAAGCTGTCGATGGCCCCGTTGGCCGATCGGTCAACACTGGTTCGACGCGTCTACATCGATCTGTTGGGGCTCCCGCCGACGGCGGCACAGATCCAACGCTTCCAACAAGACACACGGCCGGATGCCTACGCGCGGTTGGTCGAGCAGTTGTTGGCGTCACCGCAGTATGGCGAGCGTTGGGCTCGATTCTGGCTTGATGTAGCCCGGTATGCAGAAACCAGCGGCTACGAACGCGATCAGGAGAAGCCCGGGGCGTGGAAGTATCGCGATTGGGTCATCCATGCCCTGAACCAGGACAAACCGTACGATGAATTCGTCGTCGAACAGATTGCTGGAGATGAATTACCCAATCGAAGACTCGAGACGGTCATCGCCACCGGCTTTCTTCGCTTGGGCACGTGGAACGATGAACCAAATGATCCTGGTGACTACAAATACGAGCGACTGGAAGACTTGGTCCACGCAACAAGCTCTTCGTTTCTTGGTCTAACCGTCAAGTGTGCTCGCTGCCATGACCACAAGTTCGATCCGATTCAACAGGTCGATTACTATCGCATGGCAGCGGCGTTCTGGCCGGGACCCATCGAGCCACGTGAGCGGGAATTACTGGGCGGACCGACGAAGGATGAATTGGGATTCGATGTGTTAGGCTGGACCGACGTCTCGTCGCAACCGGCACCGCTACACCTGCTGAGGAAGGGAGACCCGAAACACCCCGAACAAGCCATCCCGTTCGGCCGCCTATCGTTCCTGTCGAGTCCATCGATGCCGGAGTCGGTTACATCGCCGAATCCAGCGACGACCGGTCGACGATGGCGCCTGGCACAGTGGATCGTCGACCCTCACCATCCGCTCACGCCACGTGTGATTGTTAACCGGCTTTGGCAACATCACTTTGGTCAAGGAATTGTCCGCTCGCCGAATAATTTCGGATTCCGCGGCGATCAACCGACGCATCCCGAGCTGCTGGATTGGCTGGCGCAGGAGCTGATTCAGCGACAGTGGCAACTCAAGCCCTTGCATCGCATTCTGCTGACGTCTCGGACCTATCAGCAATCGTCCGTACATCCTGATCGAGCTGAGTATCGCACTCGAGATGCAGCAAATCGGCATTGGTGGCATTGGCCTCGAAAACGGCTCGACGCCGAAGCGTTGCGGGACGCCATGTTGCTGGTCAGTGGAGATCTCGATCAACGTTTGGGAGGACCGAGCTTTCGCCCGACCATCTCACCCGGAGCACTCGTCGGTCTATCGCGTAAAGCGGCCGCCTGGCAAGCATCGCCGGATCATGAGCAGAGGCGACGCAGCATTTACATTTTTACACAACGCAGTTTGCTGCCGCAGTTGATGACAACCTTTGATTTCTGCGACACCACTCTACCTTGCGGTCAACGTGACGTCACGATTGTGCCCACGCAAGCGTTAGCCCTGCTCAACAACAGTTTCGTACACACGCGCAGTCAGCACATGGCCGATCGTGTCTTGCGACTCGCGTGCGAGCAGCAGCACGACCAGGTTCAACAGGTCTGGCAACTCGCTTTGGCAAGATCTCCCACTCAGCAAGAGCTGCAGCAGGCCGTTGCGCACTTGGTCCACCAACGCTCGCACTTTGAACAGCAGAATGGATCTAGATCGAAGGCCGATCCGGCACGACTCGCGCTCGAATCTTTGTGTCACGTGGTCCTGAACACTAATGAGTTCATCTTCGTGGATTGACATCCCCATGCAGCACTTCGCCCAACGGAATTTTCCCTGCGGATTAACGCGTCGCCAGTCCATTTGGCAGATGGGGGCAGGTTTCGCGGGCACCGCTCTGGCAGCGATGCTGGCCGATGAAGCGGCGCTGCCAGCAGCCCAGGCGGGATCGCCATCAAGTGCCACGGCCGGCATGGCGGCTCATCGCCCCGCCAAGGCCACCCATGTGATTTTCTTATTGATGAACGGTGGCCCCAGCCAAGTTGACACCTTCGACTATAAGCCGGCGCTGCGAAAGTATGCCGGTCAGCCATTGCCGCCTGACAAGGAGTACATTAACTCGGGTGGACGCCGCGTGGGTTATTTGACGCCTGAGTTTCGGCAATTCCGCCCCGGTGGCGACAGCGGTCTCTTGATCTCCGACTTCTTCTCGAAGGTACGACGTCACGCAGACAAGCTGGCGGTGATCAACTCCTGTCATACCGACAGTCATGCCCACGGCTCGGCTCTCGTCGCGATCAATACCGGCAAGACATTTATCGGTCGACCCTCTTTGGGCAGTTGGTGCGTGTACGGTTTGGGTCAGGGCAACCGGAATTTACCTGGCTATGTGGTGATGCTGGACAAGCGAGGTGGCCCGATCAGCGGCCAGCCAAACTGGTCGAGCGGATTCATGTCGGCGGCGCACCAAGGGACCCTGTTTCGACCCGACGGTGATCCGATCCTCGACCTGCGTGGTCCGCAGCACATTGACCAGGCAGCTCAGCGGCAGCAATTGGATCTGCTCAAACGACTCAACCAAGCTCATCGTGTTAAGCGAGGCGACGGCGAAGATCTGCAGGCACGCATCGAAAGTTATGAGCTTGCTTTTCGGATGCAATCGGCGGCGCCGGAGGCTGTTGATCTGAACCGTGAAACGCAGCGGACGCTAGACATGTACGGCGTTGGACAGACGCCCACCCATGAATTTGGTCGTAACTGTCTTATCGCGCGGCGGCTGGTCGAACGCGGAGTGCGATTTGTCCAGCTCTATTCCGGAGGCGGCCATCTGGAAGAGACATGGGATGCCCACGCAAGCATCGAAACCAATCACGGTCAACACGCTGCGGAGGTCGATCAGCCAATCGCGGCCCTGCTTTCGGATCTCGAGCAGCGAGGGTTGTTAGACAGCACGCTGGTCGTCTGGGGCGGTGAGTTCGGCCGGATGCCCTTCAGCGAGGGCAAAGGTGCACCCGGACGCAACCATAATCCCTACGGTTTCTCGATGTGGCTTGCCGGGGGCGATGTGAAGGGCGGGCAAACCTATGGAGCGACCGACGAGTTCGGCTTTCAGGCCGTGGAAAATCCCGTCCATTTGCACGACATCCACGCGACGATCTTGGCCTTGATCGGTTTGGACCATGAACGACTGACTTACTTTCATCAAGGTCGCAACGAGAGTCTGACGGATGTGGGCGGGCAGGTGATCCACAAGATCATGGGCTCCCCTACCCGGCAATCGGCCGAAGGCTAGTCTGGCCTTCTTTCGAATGCTGGATATCGGTCGCCCCTCCTCCAACCCCTCGTTGTGGTCCGGTCGTCGGCCGGTCGACGGCGAGGGGGGCTTTTGCGGCCGGCGTTGCCTTGCCGCACGCTTCACTCAAACCGATACCAGACACTGCCCGTCATCGACTGACCAGGACCACATGCCTGTAGATGAGCAGCTTCTTGCTTACCCGCGTTGGCCAAGTTGTGCGCATCGGTTGAGCACGTCTGATTCTCGACACAAAAGTAGGGGCGATCCGGTGTGAACACGACCAGGTGCGTGAACTCTTCGCTGCCCGCCAAGGTGATGCGTCGCTTGCGGTCGCGGAAGTCGACGACGACCGGACTTGCAGGGCTCATCCCAAAGAACACGTCGTCCAAATTCATTCCTGCCAGCGATGTCGGCTGACGCAAATCAAATCGCGACTCACCAACGGGAATTAGTCGTCCGCTCGGCAGTAAGTTCTCTGCTTCCATCCAATGAGTTGCGGGCACCTGCATGAATGTCTGAGCCCGTTCACCTTGGTAAACGAAATACGGGTGCAGCGCAAATCCAAATGGAACGGCCTTCCGTCCGCTCGTATTGTCAACCAGGTAGTCCCACTGCACCTTCCCTTCAGTGACCGTCACGGTAACTCGCACCGTGTGCTCCAGTGGAAACTTTTGGTACAGCGAGTTGTCCGAGGTGAACTGCAACTCGGCGACCAGACGCGATTTGTCATTGCTCGGCTGCACCTCAACGACTTTCCACGGCACACTGTGGACCAAACCATGAATGAAGTTACCACGAGAGTTCTTCTGAAAGCGGAATGTCGTTCCATCGAAGGTAAACTGACCCCCGCGAACTCGATTTGGCGTTGGATAAAGAATTGGCGTTCCGTAGCCGACGCCAGGGATCTTCGAACGATCGTCGGGAACTCGCAAATACTCAACACCGTTAACACGAATTGAAAACACGTTGCAGCCAGCCGCGGGCGCGACCTGGGCGGTAGTATTGCCCTGGCGTAGCGTGTAGATCTGCCAACCGGTTGACTCATCGGTCGTCTGATCGACCTCGCCCGCCGAAGCCTGCGGGCCCGTCGCGCACATGCAAGCGACAACGCCCAGCATGGTGGCTCGAATCCATCTCACTCGCCCTGATCGTCGATTCATGGTGACTGGTCACGCCTTTCTGGACGTTGCCATGGCACGGCGCCGCCACGCTGAACATGAAAGCGAAGTGCACCGGCCAATTCCCGAAACCGATTGGGGTGTTGCGTCACGAGATTGTTTTCTTCCTTGGGATCGGACGCCAAGTTATACAGCTCCAAGGGCTCGAAGGGGCTATTTTGCAGCAGCTTCCACGAGCCACGTCGGATGGCGTTAATCGTCAGCCCACCATAGCGCTGCCCGCCTTCGCGACGATGGAAGAACAAGTCTCGTCCATCAGTGGGCTGCGCCTTCCCCATTATCGTCGGTAACAGCGAAATGCCATCGATGGGGTGGTCCACATCAACGCTAGCGACCTCACACAGAGTTGGAAACAAGTCCATCGTCATGCCGATGTTTTCCGTACGCCGACCCGGCTGAATCTTGCCCGGCCAGACGACACATGCGGGTACCTTGAGGCCACCCTCGTACATGCTCTGTTTGCCATCCCGTAGTTGTCCGTTGCTGGCACCCACGTTGAGTTGCCCACCATTGTCCGAGCTGAATACCACCAAGGTGTTCTGTCTCAGGCCACAATCATCCAGACAAGCCAAGACCTTTCCGATCGCGTCATCCATATGTTCGATGAGGGCGACCAGTTTCGCGCGCTGAGGGGACACAGCGGGATCACGTTTCTGCACCTTGGCTAACCACGAATCTGGCGGCTGGATCGGCGTGTGAGGAGCGTTGAAGGCCAGATAGAGAAAGAACGGCGATGACTCGTCTTTTCGCGACCGTAGATACTCGCACGACCACTCGGCGAATAGATCGGTCGCATGGCCCTGAGGGTCGATCTCCTGTTCGTTTTTGCGCATGTAATCGATGCCGTGGCGACGGTGATCGTAGTAGTCGTCCATCATGTCGCCAAGAAAACCATGAAAGAAATCAAACCCGCGCTCGTTGGGTCGATTCGGCGCAGCCAAGCCAAGATGCCATTTGCCAATAATTGCCGTATGGTATCCAGCTCGCTTTAAGAGATCAGGCAACATGATGGCCGAGGGACTCAAATACCCCCAGTTGTTATTGGCATGCGTTCGAACGACTCCCGGGACTCCTACGAGTTCTGGGTAGCGACCTGTCAGCAAAGAAGCTCTCGTCGGTGAACAAACGGGGCAATTCGCGTAGAAGTTATCCAGCCGCAGTCCGCGCTCCATCAACTCATCAATGTGCGGCGACATGAGATCGGTCGCACCGTACGAACTCAAATCACCGTATCCCAGATCATCGACCAGAATCACGAGGATGTTTGGGTTCGCTTGGGCATCGTTGACGAAGCCCAATAGTGTGATGCACGCCAGAAGCAGGTGCCGCATATCCAGGGTCCTAGGTTCGAACTTCAAAGTTGGTTGGACTTCCGAGCGCCATGGCCGGCCTTCGGAAGATCTATTATGACACCTGGCCGGCTAGATTTTAATCATCGGAGATGGATCATCTGCGACAAATTCAGATCCTCGTGAAGGGCACGGCGGCCGCGGAAGCGCTCCTTCGGCGGCCCCTCCCCAAACCCTCCGGCCTTCGACGGGGAGGGGATGACTGGGCTGTCATCCCCGCCGACCCAGTCACGCGGACAAAACCAAGCTTGAGTCTCGCCCAGAAATCTGGCAACTGAATCCACGCATCACTCCGCGGGCGGCTCTTGATATGGTGCCCCAAACGCGACGAGGGCTTCTCGCAGCTTAGTACGCGTCTCGGGCGGCGAATGTCTCGCGGTCAGATCAACCATCTTCATGAAGTGGTCCACCTTCCAGGGATCGAGCGGGACACCGATGTTGCCTTCAGGCGCCACAGAATTGACCAGTGCTTGCCCATCTTGATCCAAAATGACCATCCAGGGCTCGAATACGTCCAAGTCGTCCTTGAGTCGATTGGCGACGTCCACACCAAACTTCATCTTGTCCGTATCAATCCTGATGACGACGAAATCTTGAGTCAGCAGATCCTGATTGGACGTGAGAAACTCTTCCAGCAGGATGCAGTGATCGGACCAAGAATTGCCAACGTGGACAAACACGTTCTTGTCTTCGGTCTTGGCCTTTGCCAGCGCATCGGCCAAGGTTATTTCCGCGTCGAGATTGGCCGGGTCACTACTCGCTTCGCTGGCTACCGGTTCTGTCACCTCCGTGCTACTCGCGCTATCTTGATCCTGAACACCTGATGTCTCTTCTGATTTGCAGCCAAAGGCTAGCACAGCAACCGCCAAACCGGCTGCAATGACTGAGGGCCTTCTCATTCGGGTTCTCCTTTTTGGTACTAACGGAGATTGTACTGCCTTCAGATCCGAGAGACAATTTTGAACGTCTTACTGAAACGTCTTTTGAATGGCAGATCATCACTCATGAATTCACTTAGGGACAAAACACTGTTCATCACCGGGGCGAGTCGCGGCATTGGCTTGGCGATCGCGCTCCGAGCGGCGCAGGACGGCGCCAACGTCGTCGTCGCGGCCAAGACAGATCAACCCGATCCCCGCCTGCCGGGCACGGTACACACTGCCGTTGAGCAGATTGTGGCCGCGGGGGGAAAAGGCTTGGCGTGCGTCATGGATCTGCGTTTCGAAGACCAGGTGACCGACGCGGTCAAGCGGGCGTGCGATCAGTTTGGCGGAATCGACATCCTGGTCAACAACGCGAGCGCCATATTCCTCGCCGCGACGGCTGACACGCCGATGAAACGCTTTGATTTAATGCACCAGGTAAATGCGAGAGGGACTTTCTTAGCTTCTCAAAGTTGCTTGCCGCACCTGAAGCAGTCCAGCAATGGGCATATTTTGAATATCTCACCGCCGCTCAACTTTCAACCGAAATGGTTCGCGCCCCATCTCGCCTACACGATGGCCAAGTACGGAATGAGTCTTTGCGTTCTGGGAATGGCCGAAGAGTTGAAATCAGAGGGCATCGGTGTGAATGCACTCTGGCCAAAAACCGCCATTGCCACGGCGGCCATCCAAAACCTGCTGGGCGGAAAAGAAGCGATGAGCCGTTGCCGCAAGCCCGAGATCGTGGCGGATGCAGCGCACTGGATCCTCTGTCAGGACGGAAAAGAGTGTACGGGTAATTTCTTCATCGACGAACACGTGTTGCGCGATTCCGGGGTCAACGATATGGGAGTTTATCAGGTTGAGCCGGGCGAGGAATTGCTGCCAGACTTCTTCGTGTAGCTCGCTCTTCTCCGAAAACCGAGGTGATCAACGAAGCTAACTCTGGGCGGCTAGTTCAACACATCGGATTGGATGTTGCCATCGCGCAGACGAATCACACGCTTCGCACGTTCGGCCACATCATCTTCGTGCGTGACCATGATAATCGTGCGTCCCTCAACATTGAGTCGGCCGAACAATTCCAAGATGTCATGAGCGGTCACCGAATCCAGATTTCCGGTGGGCTCATCAGCCAGAATGAAATACGGGTCGTTGACCAGGCTTCGCGCGATCGCAACGCGTTGCTGTTGACCACCGGACAGTTCAACCGGCCGGTGTTTCAGACGGTCACCCAGCCCGACCATATCGGCGAGCTCGCGACACCGATCTCTCTCTTCAGTACCCAAACGTCCCATGTAGAACAGCGGTACTTCGATGTTCTCTAGAACTGTCAATTGAGCAATGAGGTTATAAGACTGAAACACAAAGCCGATGCGCGAAGCGCGAATCTCTGAGAGATCATCATCGGACATCTGGCCGACGTCGTCGGTTCCTAGCAACAGGCGTCCCCCGGTGGGACGATCCAAGCAACCAAGCAGGTTCAGCAGCGTACTCTTGCCGGATCCGGAAGGCCCCATGATCGCTACGTAGTCGCCTTCTGGCACATCAAAAGTGACCCCGCGCAAAGCCCGTACGGTCTCACCCTTGAGCAGATAGTCTTTTTGAAGAGTTTGAATGCTCGCCGCTAATTTCATCGCCCAACTCCGGTGATGGTCGCCCAGCAAGATGCTCAGGCGAAGGCAAGAAGGTCGCTACCAACAGCGACGTCGACTGAACCGTATTTTACACAGTTCGGTGGGCTCAACACAGGGGCGCCGCAGACGTACGTTCAGACCGTTGAGCGTGGGAGTGCAACCTGTTAATCGCTGCTGACTGATCCCGAGACCGCGGCGGCCTCGACCGTCAGCGTCGGAATGCCGGCGGGTATGCGTCGTACCGTGGCGTCCGTCTCCTCGGAAATTGAAGTTGACAGCTCACCACGCGTGGGAGGCAACGGAGGATAGTACGACAGATAGAAGTGTGGGTAATGGTAGTAGGACAGCTGCTGATGTCGCCAATCGTGAATCACTTTGTCCAGCTCGGCTAAGAGGTCCGCGTGGCTCTCGCTCAGGTCTTGTTCTTCGTTTGGATCGTTCCACGTATCGAACAACCAGCGACGCTGTGCTTGCCGATCAACCCACAGCTTCCAACGTCCACCCACCATGATCGAGTCACCATACGCCAAACCAGTATTCACGTGAGTGAACGTATAGCGATCGTCAGCTGGCGGTCGATCCTTCGAGAAGATATCGATCCCTTGGAAATTTGGGTGGGGGGGAAGCTCTAACAGAGATAGCAGCGTTGGCATCAGGTCTACGTGCTCCAACGGGTACGACTCCTGTTTTGGCTGCAAAAGGTTGGGAGCGTGAATGACACAAGCCACGTGAATGGCCGGTTCAACTGGTTCGCGTGCGTGCCCCACCTTTCCGCCACACTCGTGGAATGCTTCGCCGTTCTCACCGGTCACAATCAGGATCGTGTCGTCCAAGCGTCCCAAAGCCTTCAATTCGGCAACTAACCGGCCGATCTGTTTGTCGCACTCATGCACGGCGTTGTAGAAGGCGTTTCGCACTCGGGGCACGTCCTTCTCGGGATAGTCCACAAAGCTGATGCTTGAATCCAGTTCATACGGTTGAAACGGTCGCTCGCTAGAGTCCGGAATGAGATACGGAAAGTGAGAGCTCTGCAGATTCATACTGAGAAAGAAGGGCTGATCGTCAGAGATCTGTTTGCGAACCCACTCGATCGCTCGCGTCGTCGTGTGCTGGTCGGGCAACTTCCCAACCTTCAAGGTTCCAAGTCGGACTTCACGCGAAAAGCCTGGATCCATGGTCGATGTTTGCACAAAGTCACCGTCGGCCGCCGTCTCCGGATGGTAAAACAGATCGAGATTCGGAGACTTCAGGAAATTGGCCATGCCACCCCAAGCCTCGTTCTGCGACGAAATGATGGCGGTTGAGTAGCCCTGCTGCTTCAGGACATCGTAGATCAGCGTCCTGGGCCACGGATCGGTTTCACTGTAGTAGTGATGGATTCGAGTTCTGAGCGGATAGAGCGACGAGACGATGCATACGTCGGAATAGTCCGAATGCGTGCTTTGAGCGTAGGCGTGCGTGAAGTGGACCCCGTCGCTGGCCAGCTTGTTGATGTTCGGCAAGACTTCTTTGTCTTGGTGATGGAGATGAACGGTGTCGTGGCGTAACGATTCAACTTGAATCAGGATGACCGAGGGCGTCTCGGTGGTGCTCGAATTGGTCTGCACGACTTGATTGTCATTTGGGTCGATTGGCCGCAATCGGCTCAGCTCGATCTCTGGTCGAATCTTCTCTGCGTTCGAATTCCAATAGCTGACCATGTAGGTGAACGAAGGATGCAGCTCCATCGAGATTGCCCGTCGACGATTACCTCGCTTTAAACTGCTCTCTTCGAACGGAATAGAATTCCAAACACTCATCGTCACGACGGTCAACGCCAACCACGTGCCTACCCGCTGACCTTGGCTCATCGGTGAACGAATATCGGACGCCAGTCGAAGCAGCAAGGGGAACAAGAGAATCGAAGTGGCGATCAGGCCGAAGACAATCATCAGATGAATGGGCTCGGCGCCGACGAAATAGTCCCAGAGGTGTGAGAAGTTGAACATCAGGAAGCGAATCGATTCGACATTCGCCATACGGCCTGTGCGAAATAGCAGCCCCCAGCTAATGGCATACAACTGAATCGACAGAAGGAAAGTCAGTAGCACGCCGATTCGCAAGCTGAAGCGGGTCAGTATTGAAGGTTTCTCGGCGATCCTCTTCCAACAACGGCCCGTCAAGCACAACACCCAGCCGGTTGTGATCCAAAACCAACCGATGTAGGTGATCGCAAACAGCTTTGTCTGGATGTCCGTGTTCGGGATCGAAGGTGAAACCGTGAACACGACCACTAATTCCACCAGCGCACCGACTGCCATTAAGATGGCCACAATGCGATTGGGAACCAGGGCCTTCAGCAGGCTGTATTCAGTCTTGGGGGAGTCGGTTTTTGTCGCGTTCATCACACAAGGATCCGTGCCGGTCGAAGGTCGTTTAAGGTCAATTGACTATTCATCCATAGCACACGTATTTCCCGCAACTTAGTGTTTCTCGAATCGGCTACTACTCACAAGCGTTTCGGGTTCGCGTCCTCCTCTTTCGGTCGTTGCCTCACTGCACCAGTTGCTCTATAACAACCCCGAAAACAGAAAGAACACGACGAAGGGAAGCCGTTATGAAGGCAGCTTATATCGAGCAGACAGGTCCTCCGGAAAACATCATTTACGGAGACATCGATCAGCCTGAACCCAGCGGCTCCCAAGTCCTGGTGCGCGTTAAGGCCGTTGCGGTCAATCCGATCGAC
>CAJHYQ010000060.1_pt1 | contig 17462 bp, 7 predicted proteins | sample 9198721 | NCBI WGS metagenome assembly CAJHYQ01 (sample SAMEA7708357, study PRJEB35096) | sediment metagenome | biome: marine neritic benthic zone biome [ENVO:01000025]; feature: sediment [ENVO:00002007]; material: shallow marine sediment [ENVO:03000034] sea grass bed [ENVO_01000059] ... | reverse complement strand
TCTTATCAAATATACGCTTCAGGAGGCGGCCTTCATTGCGGAACGCCGCGGCGTCAAGATCGGCCTCGAACCCCACGCCCAATACTCGAAGACACCTGATGGGCTGGACCGGATCTACAACCTTGTCGATTCGCCCTCGATTGGCATCAACCTTGATACAGGAAATGCCTACCTAGCGGGGCAGGACGTCTATGCCTGGCTCGATCGGGTCGTCGAACGACTCGTTCACTTCCACGCCAAAGACATTTCCGTCGAGCACTCGGAGGCGGAACGCGGCAAGGTGACGGGCACGCCAGTGGGTTGCGCCTGCGGAGAAGGCGTTTTGGACTGGGATCGAATCGTCAAGACCGTGCAGGACAAATGCCCGCGAGACATTGTCTTTAGCGTCGAATGTGGGACACCCCAGCAGGCAGCCAAGAGCCTGGAACATTTGGGCAAATTCGTATAGGCACGCTGTAGGTCGGTTTGCTCGCGTCGTCGCCGGCAATGCCGCGCTGCCCGCCGGCCCAGGCGATGACGGTATTGTCATCGGTGGTCAATGGAACCAGCCGGACCCGAATGCTGAACTCAAGTTCGAGGAAGGATTCATGGGGTGGTTGAAATACAGCCAAACCGTGCCCGAGTTCAACTGCGGCCACATCCTGCAAGTCGCCACCGTACGCAAACTGACCGGCCCCGAATTGGACGCCTATCGCGCGCCGTTTCCGGACGAGCGCTACAACGCCGGCCCGCGGGTCATGCCGACATTGGTCAGGAGTCAGCAGGCGACGAATCGCAAGGCCTGGAAAATACTCAACAACTTCGACAAGCCATTCCTCACGACGTTTAGCGATAGCGACCCTATCACATCTGGGGGCGAAAGAGTTTTTCGGACACGCGTGCCCGGCGCCAAAGGTCAGCCACACACCATCATCAAACGCGCGGGACACTTCCTCCAGGAAGACGCTCCCGAGCGACTCGCAACGCTCATCAACGACCTGATAGTCGCTAATCCGATACACGGTGAAGGACGCTGACCTGCTCGAAGCGGTCATCACCTATCTGTATGACTCGCACCTCTTCAGTTTCGTTCGCAAATCTAAGAAGCCAAGCCCCGTGGCGAATTACTTCACAGGTCCGCCGGACCTGAGCCCAGTGCTGTACAGAGTCTGAACCGGGTTAGCGCGGGTCTAGTCGCCACGACGCGTCACGGTGGAGTCGTCACGGGACGGTGATCTAGGAGGAGCTGAAATGACCAAGAACGTCGCAATCTTGGCAATTGTGTGTGGGCAGTTTTGCCTAACAATGGCTGAAGCCGAAGCATCTGACCGGCCAGACGATTCCGCGGTTGCCAGGCAGATCGATGATTTGCTTGGGAGGGTCTATCCAAGCCATGAGCCGGGGGCGGTAGTGATCGTGGTCAAAAATGGCAATGTCGTCTTTCGGAAAGCATACGGCCTGGCTGATGTGCAAGCAAAGGTCACGATGACGCCCGAAATGAATTGTCCCATTGGCTCCGTAAGTAAGCCGTTCACTGCCATGGCCATCATGATCTTGGCGGAACAAGAAAAGCTTGCCCTCGACGACCCAATAACCAAGTTTCTTCGCGAATGCCCGGCACATTGGAACCGCATCTCGATTCGCCACCTCCTCACGCATTCATCTGGGATCAGACGCTTGCACAGCATGAAAGAGTACTGGGATCACATCCGCGAGGATATGAGCCCAGATGAGTTGATCACAATGTTCAGAGATGAACCCCCCGAGTTTGCCCCCGGTGATAAACACGGCTACTGCAACTCAGGCTACTACCTTCTTGGGAAGATCGTTGAAACTGTGAGTGGCCAGCCGTATGAGCAGTTCGTACGCGAGCAGATCCTCAAGCCTCTGAATATGTCTAACACTAGCTTCGCTAGGAATACGCAACCCACCGACAATCGAGTACGGGGTTACCAGAAGCGAGGGGACAGCTTCGTGAAAGCTCCGTCCATGAGTTACTCTCATCTGTATGCCGGCGGTGATATCATCACGAACGTAGACGATTTGACTAAGTGGGATGAGGCCATGTACGGCAAGAAGCTCATCTCTCATGCCGGTCTGAAACAGCTCTTTACGCCCTTCGCGTTGAACAACGGAAAGTCTTCCGGTGTCGCGATGAGTTGGTTCATCGATGAACTGAAGGGGAGAAAGTGTGTTTATCACGGTGGCGGTATCTTTGGTTACGTGGCACACACAATCCGCTTGCCGGAAGAGCGCGTCTACGTTGCGTTGCTTTCCAATCGCGTCGATCGCAATGCCAGACCCTCGACGCAAGGTGTTGCGGAGATGGTGGCCGCGATCGCGGTCGGTGAGCCCTTCGACAATCGCCAGCGAAAGGCGATAAGGCTCTCGTCAAACGAACTAGTGAATTACGCCGGCGTTTACCGGTCGAGCGACGTGACAGGCGGTACACTCGTCGCCAACATCTTGGTAGAAGACGGCAGTGTCTTCTACGTCAGCAGCAACCGAAAAACGCAGATTCTTCCCGAATCGAAAACAAAGTTTTTCATCGACGGGAAGCTTTCCATCCTAACGTTTGAATTTGAGAACGGCGGCCGAGCCGTGAGAATGGTACTCCACATCGGAGGAGAGGGCGGAAGAAGGCTGGACTTCGTGAGGGAACAATCAAGAGACCATTTAGAGAACTGAACGGATATCGAATCGGATGGGTGAGAGGTTAGAAATGCGCGAGGAGCACGGACGCGAGTCAACAACCGGGCCATGAGTTGCCATGAGCAAAGCGGGCTCGGTTAGCCCGCTTCCGTTCACGCCCTGGTTCTGCGGGGAGGGCGATTCTTCCAACCATCCATCGTCATCCAACACGCCGCGAGAAGCATGGAAAGCGAAAACATCGCCATTCTGGAGAACTGCGAATCATTGTCAGCGCCAAGATACAGACGGTGACAATTAACTCTCAAAAGGCGTGACGAATCACTAACATCTTGGCAGCCTCTTGCTGGAATGGCGACAGCAGCGAAGCGCGAACCTATCATGGGTTTCGGTGTCACACGGGTTAGTTCTCCAGTCCGCTCAACGGACCCTTATCGAATGCTAACGGAACAGCAACGCAAAGAATTCTTTGACCGCGGATTCACACGAGTGAGCAATGCTTTTTCGCAAGAGGCTGCAGCGGCCATGGTGGCTCGCTTTTGGAGTTTTCTGGAGGAGAAACAGGGCGTACGTCGAGACGAACCCGCCACCTGGGTCGAAGGGCTCGTGTTTGGTATCAGCGACCTGAAGCACGAACCTGAATTCCAACAAATCGGTTCGACCGTAACCGTATCAGTTCTCGACGATCTGCTCGGGAAAGACAATTGGCAGCGTCCATCCACCTGGGGCCAGATTTTGGCAACGTTTCCTGCGACGGACAGAACGTGGTCATGGAATAGCCTCTTTCAAGGAAGTGTAGACGTCCCAACGGTCCAGTGGCATACAGACTACGAATACACAATGCCGCCGGATGAAATAGCGGGTGTGCAGGTCTTCGCCCTGCTCGCGAATCTCGAATCAGGCGGAGGTGGCACGCTTGTCATTGAAGGTTCGCCGCGCGTGATACGAAACTTCATCCGCGACCAGCCATCCACAATGCTACAGAAGAAGAGGAAGCGAGTGCGACTGGCCTTGATGGATAGTGATCCATGGTTCCAGTCAATTTCGGAGCCAACCTCGCTCGCTCGTCCGGAAGACTGGATGGCAGAACAACGGACGGTAATCGACGGTCATCCGGTTGCCGTCACTCAAATCACCGGCAAAGCAGGCGATGTTGTGTTCTGCCATCCATGGCTGCTGCACTCGATCTCTCCGAATTGCAACGAGACGCCACGCCTGATGTGCACTCAGCGAATCCGCAAGCTTACGGAATAACCTGCGTCGGAGCGTCAACCGAAGTCCGAACTGACGATGTTTGCGCGCGTTGATCGATTTCCCGCGCAAGAAAACGTAGACCGCCAAACTGCGCAGGAGTGTGCCGAGGCATCATGGCTCTGCGTCTAATCATACGCATGGAGATCGCTTGCATGTCGTTGTCAGTTAGCTCGCAACCGATAGGGTGGTGTTAATCGCCCCGATCGGCGCATGTATTGCGCGTACTCCGTTCCGAATTGATCGAGCATCATGCGTTCCTCGGCTCGCACGCGGAAGATATAGAGCACGCCGAAACCAAGCAAATATGCCGGTCCAGCGATCCAGTTCGGGAGAAACAACAACTGGGAGATTCCCAGAAGAAACATCGACGAATACATCGGATGGCGTACCATCGAGTAAACTCCGGAGGTAATCAAACCGTGATTCTCTCGCATCTGCAGCGTCACAGACCAGTTGGTACCTAAATCGGTATGCGAGCGGTGGAAGAGCCACAGCCCAATCAGCATCAACCCGATGCCTAGCACGTAGGGAATCGCGACCTCCTTCACGCCTCGTCTTTCAATGGCAAGGAGTCAACTTTGCACCGAATGAGACGACAGAAGTCGAGGTACAGTTTGTTAGCAGTCGCAGCGGCACTTCCGTCACGCTCACGCATCGCGGCTGGAATCAGATTCGTCGAGACCACCCCGTACGCCACGGTCTCGCTACAAAGGAGTTCTGTGAAATGATGGGGATGTGGTGGTCTGATCTCATGACGGCACTTCGAGAGCACGCAGCAGAGTAAGCGAGATTGCGAGAGACCCCCGCACTGATATGACCGAGACAGCTTAGTGAAGTCGAACTTTCGCGCTGCCCCTGTGGCGGTCGCTACCTGCTTTGCCGGAGCGAGCAGTCCTCCCACAAGCGTCAAGGCCACACCGCCTCCCATATATGGCTTCTGACGGACATCACACCTCCGTGGCAATCTCAAAACTGTCGTTGAACTCCGGCATGTCCGTGGTTCCTTCGCTGGGAATTGAGTAAGCTGCTTGAGTGACTTTCTTGACTTCAGGTATCGTTGCGCCCAGACATGTCGGTGACTTTGGAAAGCTAAATCGGAGGTACGAAGGTGGATACGCCATATCGCCTGGCTTTGGCCATGCTGCCAATTCTGTCGTTCGTCGCTAGTTCCTTGACCGCAAACGACGCAGCGAAGCTACCGAATCATTTTGCCGAGGTCGTCCTGCAAGTCGAAGGTATGACATGAGCCGTTTCCTGACCGCTCGCGGTTAAAGAAGCCCAGGCTGGGGTTCCCGGAGTGTTGGAGATTGCTGTGCGGTTCGAAGAAAAGGAGGCCACTGTCCGATATCTGCCCGAAAAGGTCGGGGTGGCTAGAATCGTTGAGCGGTACGCGAACACTCCGTTCGCCGTATCACCGACCGGACCTGTCGTCACGGTCTCCGTGGCGGAACAATTCATCCTGCGCGGCTGGTCAAGACGACCTGAACCGTCGGACTTCGCAGCGGATGCTGGACCGGACGAGAAAGCAAAGTCGGACAGTCCGTCGCATCACATCGAGATCCTTCTTGAAGCCCTCCCGAACAGCGAGACGAGCATCGACTCGCCACCTCAGTTTTCGCTCGCCGATGACTCGACGGTGGCGATGGAATTGATTGATGAATTCGAAGAAGTCAAAGCAGCGGACGAGTCGAGCCCGCGACGCTTCGTCGCACGAGCGAACGAACTAGTGACCTTCAATCGGGGCGAGATCACCGTTCCCGTTGCATTCCTGATCCGTTCGGTAGGGGCCGACAACAAGCAGCAAGCTGCCGAAGGGACCATTCAGATTGTCGTGCGCGCGCCGGCAAGGCAAACGGCGCCGGCCGGGACCGCTGCGGGTGTCGCAGTGATCGGTGGAACGCTGGAGTGTCGGTTGGCCCACCTTTGTGATCAACGCGGGTGTGCCGAGCATTTCCATAAGTCTCTCGTGGATATCCCGGGACTGGCGGCCGTTCGTCTGCATCCCAGCCTGGACGATCCGCGCGCCATCGTTTACCTACGCCAGCGACAACCCGTTGACGTGTGGTCTCTATGCGAAAAGCTTAGAGGCCAGAGTGTCGAGGTGTTAGGTATTGAGCCTCGTGAATCGGACTCATTCCGGCTAAGAATCGAACTGGCCCGCTGGCAGGTTGAGGAGACCGGTGAGGTCACGCAATGTCTTGTCTGCCGACAAACCGCCGCGAGTGTCGTTGAAGCGTTGCCATGGGTCGAGGGTGTTGATACGGCCGGCGGAGGAATAAACTTTCATACGAAGGAACGGGGCGTAGATCTAGTCGACTTAATAAACGCAGTGAGGCAAAGCGGCATCGCACCACGATCTGTGTGGTACATACCCGATGGCGCGGCGATGCCCAAGGCGGCACCGCCCCGTCTCGTTCGCGATGAGGGCGAGCCAAAACAGGGTGGTTCGAACGCACATCCTGTCGTCGAACTAGAGTTCGGCCACACGTGTAAAGTCGGCACGAAGCTGTTGAAGCTCCTTGAGCAAAAAGACTGGGTCAGTCGGACGCACCTCGAATCGGCAGAATCATCAATCGGACGTGCGGCCATCGGCGACCGTAAATTCGCGAACATGACAACGTTACTCGACGAGCTTCGATCCACTGGGCGGCAGCCGTCGGAAATCCGTCTTTCCGGGTTCGGCGATATCCGTGTCCAGCTTGAATTCGCCCACATCTGCGGCGAGGTTGAGTATTCCAAGCCGCCGAAGAAGAAAGAAAAGAAGAAGGCACAGTCGGACGATCGGCAGGGTGGGCAGCCGCCGGAAGCGGAGTCCGCACCAAAACCAAAGAAGCCGTTCGTTCCCGCACCGTTGCGCCCAGCCAAGAGCAGCAACGGACGGCAAGCCATCGAATCCGCACTGGATCGCGTTAGTTGGGTAAAGGAGGGGGTATTTCAGGACTATCACACGAAGCCTGAATTCAAAGGCCCGCGAAAAATTACTTTGGCGCTGGCAACCGCGTGTCAGGATTCCGCGTGTCAGGATGTCGTCCGGCTAGATGATCTAATCCAGCAATTGTGCGGCGCTGGTTTTCCGCCCGCGTCCGTGCTCGTCAGCCGGCGTTTTCCGGGAATCCCCTTCGGTGCGCAACTGCCGAGCGATTTGTTAGTGACCGCCCGCGACGGGAAAAGGCACCCGCTCGCTTTGCTACAGCAACCCGGGCGCCCCTTGGCCGTTGCGTTTGTGTCACTCAAGTGTGAACGATACGAGAAGTACAAACCGGATCCAAAGTTCTACCAGCAGCTGGCCCAAACCGTCGAGCAATACAACGACCGCGTTGACTTTCTGGCAATCAGCGCAAACGTCGACGACAGATTCGACACCGTCGCGAAGTTTTGGGACGAAGCGGGTTTACCGTTTCAGCTGCTGCACGACGCCGACGGCACGGTTCGCAGCGTCTTCAACTCTCAAGCCACTCCGCCGCCACACATGTTCGTCTTTGATGCAGATGCGCGATTGCGTTACGCGGGCGACCCCTCCGACAATTGGGAGAAACCCGACGACCGGGAGGAAGATTATCTCGCCAGGTCTCTGGAACTGATACTCGCTGGTAAGTACCAGGCCAATGGAGCGGTCTTCTTCAACAAGTCGGTTTGCAACTGTTCGGATCCAAACTGCAAGTGTCCGAAGTGCGGATGCGGCCCCACGTGTCGCTGCGCAATCAAGCACTGACGGGTCGGCTTTTAGAGCCCGGTCGGGCTCGTTGAGGCTAGAGGTCGAGATGCGCCTACCGTCTCACGGCGTGAGAGACTCTTCAGCACCGTTAGGAAACGAATTCCACCTGATTCGAATCCCCCTAGGGACCGTCTGTTGCAGCCAACCACGGCGACGTGGTTTGTGGTAATCCAAGCGATCAAGAATGATCTGATCCGTGCCAGCTTCAATTCGCACGTCGTGCTACCAACAGACGTCGGTTCGAAGCGGATTGCACCAATGTGATTCACTCCCTTCGGTCGATGGCGGTTCCATTCGTCAGATGCCGACAATTCACGCTGCCCAACTCATTTGCCTTTCGGAATGTCCATGTACAGACCTTTCTTGTCTTTCTTTAGAGTGCCGGACTCTTTCAGACGCTTGACTTTCTCTGAATGCCAAAAACTCTTTCCCCCCGGAAACTCGGGTTTATACTTCAGATCCATGCCACGTGACAGAGGCTGAAGATAACACTTGTTTTCCAACTTGGGCCTAGATTTCTGCTCGATTCTCCCGTTTGTACATCGAACCTTAAAGCACTCGTTGCGTTTCCCTTTCAGAGAGTGCGTGACAACCATTACCAGACGTTCAATGAGATAGGTTTGTTGGCGACCACATTCATCCTTCACCTTGACGAACTCCTGAACGTTCATGAGCAATGTCTGCGGGGGGGGAATGTCGCACGGCTTCGGGTTGCAGAGCTTTGCCCTGCCTCCCTCAGGCGTGCACCGATCCCCGACTCTCGGTGGCCGTCCAGTTTTGGAATACACCTCCGTACCCAAAGGATCCAGGAAATTGATTGGCTGACCCGCCGCGTAGATATAGCCATGTCCAAGCGTACTTGGGTCGCCCCAAATCCCTATCGTATCGCGAGACAAGAACCTCCCTTCTGAAACGTGAAGATACCGCGTCCGATGGAAGTAATGACCGGTCTCACTGTCCCAGCGACGAGAGGTGAACAGAAAGGGATTGCCGAGCTTGGAGGGTTCACTTCGCCGGACGATGTCATCGCCGCCGAAGTCCACGACGCCGTTGTCGCCAGGTTCGTAAAGCGTGTGCCCACCATAGGCATCATACAGGTAGCCTTCCAGGATTTCGCCGGAAGTGTCCGTTAGCGCGAAGACCGAGTAGAGGCTATTGTGATGATAGAACAAGCGTTGGATCGCGGAATGGTCAACTGCTTCTCCTGATCTGCGATCCAGTATAAGCGGCTCGTCGATGTAGCTTCCATAAACGTATTGTCGTACGACATCGCGATCAGGATCTCCATTGGGGTCGCGTTCCTCGATCACGCGCCAGCCGTCATAGAGGAAATCGGTTGTTCCGTTCGAGTCGCCCGAGTTGTCAACGACTTTCCTTACACGACGACCGTTAGGATCGTAGAAATACTCGGCGATCAGCAGCTCGTTCTGTCGATTCAAAGGTGTATCCCAATTGCGCAACACCTTTCTAAGCCGGTTCTTGAAATCATAGAGATATCCAAGCTCGCCGTCGTCGACTCGGTTGCCATTGTCGTCCGAATAGACTGTGCCGACTCCCGATCGATCCATGATCTCATTCAGCGACGAATGCAACCGAACTTCATTTGTGGCAGCGTCACCGTCATCGGAGACCACTTGCGCCCAGTTGCCGACGCCGTCCAATGTCCAATCGCTGTGTAGCGCGTTGAGCGCTCCAGGATTTGGTCGTTCAAAGTCGACTAGCCTGTAACTGCCGTCATAGCTGTAGAGCTCGCTGTTGACTGCATCGTGAAGCTTCTCCTCGCTCAACTTGTTGTTCATTCGATCGTAGCTGTGAGTGAAGCCCACAATCAAAGAATTGTCCATGCGGAGATGCCGGACCTGTGCGGGTCGTCGAAGCGCATCGTAGCCGACATTCATTGTGCCCGTGTCGTCCAGGTAGGACATCCGCGTTCCATTCTCCGGATAGGAACGCACTAAAACGCGGTCCGTGCCGACGTAAGCGTAGTCGGCAATCGTTCCAACACTTCCATCGGCCGAAATGTCAGACACATGATCAAGTCGATCAAGTTGATCGTATGAAAAGACGAGTTTCCGATCGTTGGGATAGATGAGGCCTGAGCGGAGCTCATCGGCTCGCCATGCTGACGAAATGACGCGCGAGAGGTTGCCCAGATGTTGCTCTTCCTCGATCACACGACTCAGGCTGTCGTACGCAAAAGTGATGAACGAGTCGTCGGCAGAGCCAGCACTTGGATCGTTGTTGTCTGTCGCCAACACAAGTCTTGAGAGGCCGTCGTACTGCCAATCCTGGGCATTCGTCCCAATGGTTTCGGGGTAAGGGCCACGCGGTGAGCCGCGGAAGTCGTTAGACGGAACTGGCGCGAAAAAGCCATCGCCAGCGTGCGAGTCTGGGGCGCGCATGGGCGGGTTGCCCTCAGCACGGAAGACGCGGACTGCAATATCGCGGTCGACCGCGTCGTATTTCGTGAAGACTTCGCTGTCGTTTTCATCTTCCAAGATCAAAACGTTGTCGTCCGGGTCGTAACCATAGACGATCGTGGTGGCCTGTGGCGGAGGAGGTGGGTCGGCAACGTCATCCCCCAGCGGCGGAAACAGATCTGCGATGGCAGCGATGCGATGGCCTGCGTCACTCATCTGCGCTTGAATCTGCGGCTCTGGGATGAAAGCCGGATTGTTGATCGTGGACGCGGTGGGCGTGACAACGCGGCGATCGCCCAGAGCCAACTGTTCCGAATAAGACGACGTCGTGACCAGCCCCTTGGTCTCCGTTATGCGGCGGTCTAGATTGTCGTACAGATAGAGAGTGACATTCCCCTGATCGTCGACTCGCGCCGAAGGCAGCGAATTCAAGTCGTAGGTCGATCCGGTGCGGATGATGCCATCGCCACCTCCTTGACGAGGATCGACCGTGGGTATGAACGAATCTGGAAACGCGCGATCATCCTTGACGCCGAAGATCGAAGCCCCCACGTGGATCCCATCGCCTGAAGCCGTGCCGCTGGTGATCTGATAAGCAGATGTGGCGTCAGGTATCGTCTCCCAGTCACGAGAAACGACGAGTTCGGTCTCGGTGTTCGAGACGATCTCCCGAACCTGGCCGGTGCCGGTGCCGTCGGTAATGACAACCAGCTGATTCGGTGTTGCGTGGTCACCCAGCGCCGCGGTAGCGTCGCGCAGCGTGTTGGCCGTATTGCCGCCAGTCGAAGTGCCTGTTACTTCTTGTGGGAGCACTGTGAGAATCCGGTCCTCGCGGATCTCTCGGTTGATGCCGTCATAGAAGTAACGTGTGACATTTCCAAAATCGTTGGTCTCAACGAGCGAATTCCCGAAGTGTCGTCTGGCGATACTAGACCCGGTCATCGGACCCTGGCTATCTGCCATGGCAACCAGGTTGTCGCGACTGTCATAGCGATAGGAGATCGCCTGTCCGATGCTGTCAACGGTCTGCTGCACACGGTTGAGGCTGTCGTAGAAATAGGTGGTCAGAAACGACTCTGGCGCCACCATGTGAATGACATATTCGGAAGTGGCATCGGGCACCACATCCCAAGCGCGGTCAATCGTCAATGTCGTCGCGTTATTGGCGCGAATGGTTCGAAATTGGCCGGCCCCTGCGCCCGCGATGATCTCGACTTGCCGAACTGTCCACTGACCGTCATTCCAGGTGGCTCGGTTGTCGACTAATGTCGTCGCACTATTTCCACCTGATGACGTTCCAACGAAGGCGCGGGAAACATCTGTCTCACTCCTTTCAATCTCGTTATGGCTATCGTCGTAAGCCATCTCCACAGTGTTTCCCTCTGCATCCAGTTCACGCACCACACGACTGGCGCCGTCGTAGTCTGACCGAGACGTGTCTTCGTCGTCTTCGACCGAGAAGGTTGGTCGCGACGCGCGGTCGTATTCGAAACGATGCGAAACGCGACCGAGAACGTTGACACCAACGACGCCTGGAATCGGTTGGTTGTCCCCAGGCGTGAGGTCTCCTTTCTGAATATCGAGTCCCCCGTCCGCCACATCGACGGGCCGCGTCGTCGGAATGGTGTTGACGAACAGCACGCGGTTAGACTGGATCTCGCGATTCAGTTCATCGAATACCGCTTCGGTTGCTTCCAGCAGGTTTGGATTGACCAATTTGGCGGATTGAACCGTACCGAGAGAGGAAACCGGAAGCGCAACGACGTCGGGCCCATCCGATGTCGGGCTGTTTCCGTCGACAGGGCCAAACCGGAGCATGCGCACTTCATTGTCCGCCGCATCGTACTGATGAACCGACTGATTGCCCACACTATCAATGACACTCGTCAGTCGATCGAATCCGTCGTAGATGTACCGTGTCCGGTCGCCGGGACCTCCAATATCCGAATTGTTGTCCGGTGACAAGTCAGTGTCATCCGCGTCTACCGTCTCGATGATGTTACCGTTGCCGTCATAATGAAACGTCTGGCATTGGCACTGGATTCCGCCACGCACGTCATACGAGGTAGAGTCACTAGTAGCAAGCAACGTGCGGGATGTGGCGGCGGGTGAAGCCGCATCCAGCTCAGGCGGCGACAGAGCGCCCCGAGTGGAGCGGAACAGCAGATCCCGTTCGTCATAGATCAGCGAGATCGCATTGCCTTCCGGGAAAATGGTCAACACCTGGTTTTCGTTCGCGTCGTAGCGCAAACGCGTGATCAGAATCTCCGGCTCAAAACCACCAGCGACCTCTTCTCTCGTTTCGACCAAATTGTCCAGAATATCGAATCGGTATTTGTGGTCGACGAAGGCAGTCGTGGCGTAAGGGCCTCTCTCATAGATGCCTAGCTCGAACGCGGCGACAAGATCGCTTGCATTGAAATCTCCATCCGGCGCCGGGTCATTGAGATCGTCACGCGTCCAGTCGCCCTCTTGCCAAGTCGAGTTATCCTGGACGCCATCTTCGAATTCTCCAACGATAAAGACTTGGATCAGGTCGTTTGAGTTGAATTGTCCATCGCCATTTGCGTCGCCCGGCAGGAGGGTAAACACATCACTCGTATTGCCACGATCTTCGATCTGTCGCCGAACCAGATTATTGTTGTGGTCGAAAAAGATGCGCTCCAGGTAGCCAAAGGATACCAATTCAAGTGGCTCCGGAGGATCGGCGTTCTGCGTGGTCGCGACGTCCGCCGCATGGACAACCTGGACGGCCTGGTCCAGTTCATTGACGAAGTAGTCTGTACGAATCCCTCGGCCATTAGTCGACGTGATGAGGTTGCCTACGTCATCATAGAAGAAGCTGTTGGCAACACGCGTAATGGCGGGATTCTGATGGTTGTTGCTGAAGCCCGCGTCCGAGACGACGCCCGTCTCATCGAAATAGACGCGGTCGGTGTCCCCAACAATTTGCCGCAAGTATCCACCGCTGACGTCATCCAAGATACGACCATCTTGCGGCATCGGTGTAACCGCGCCGAAGACGATGTCGGCGTCTTGTGTATCGCCGTCCGGATCGCTTTCAGGAAAGTAACGATAGCTCGTAACGTTGCCCTCAGGAGAAATCCTCTCCGTCAGTTGTCCAAAGCGATTGTATTGGTACAGCGTCGCGACGGTTTGCAGCCTATCGTGGTGAATGCCTTCCTTGGCATCGGTCGAACGCAAACCGGTGTCGACCTGGCCAATCAGATCACCGGTCGATTCGATCGCTGTTTCAATGGAGTGCTGATTGGAGCCGTCGAGCAGAACGGGACTGGGCAATACTTCGCGAATGACGTCGCCCGATATTCGCGGCAGCTCGTCGTTATCGGCATTGAGGTCACCCAGCCCCAGTTGTATTTCACTATCATTCAGACGGCGACGCAGCTCGGCCAGGCCGTCTGAGGTTTCCGGCAGGTTGAGCTCCTGAACCAGCCAGACCTCCGTCGTCAGAACCGATGGATTAAAGGCGATCAGAGGCGACCGATTCACTCTTCCATTGCTGCCGTCGATATCCAATCTGGTATCCGGCGCACTGGCGGCTTGCTCGCGGGATTCCTGATAGTCAAAGAAGAAACGTGTCGTGTAGCGCTCGGCGAGAGTGCGTCCGCTTGGATCTGCAATCGGCGGCTCGAAATCTGGAGCGAGTCCACGCGGGTCGATGATCGACGCCAATTGTTGATAGATCGGTTCAAACACCTTTCTAGTCTCTAGCATATCATGATCACCGCCGCGAGCATCCGGGGAGAATATCGAGACGTTTGGGTTTCCCTGTTGGAAACGATCCAAGTTGTCGTCGTCGAAGATGTGATCGACAACATTGCCTTGCGGCAGAGAGGTTTGCACCAGCCTCTTGTCGTCGTTGTAGCGGTACTGCGTGACGTAGGCAGCTGGATCAGTCGCGCGAAACCCTCGAGTCAACTCTCTCTTTGTGATGAGCGTTTCGAACGGACTAAACTCGTACTCGGCCATGTTTCCTCGACGATCGGTCACCGTCGACTTTAGAAAGACATCGTTTGTCGTCGCAGCGGAAGCGCCCAAGATTTCGTACTGGTACTCAATCGGCCGCCCGGTTTCAGGTCCCCGCGCTCCGCCAGCCGGCACTCCCGTGCGGTTCGTTCCTCCGATGCCATAGGTTTCCACACGATCAAACGATGCCAAGTCGATCGGATCGGTGAAGTACGTTAACTCTTCGCGGGGATTGGGCGGCTGTCCGGGAACGGCGACTTCGTTGGGAGCTTCGATCGACTCCAGATTGTGAAGCAGACGCTGGCGGGCCATCCCAGTAATGGCTGCCGGTACGTCAGCGTCCCGAACATATTCGTAGCGGACAGTCTTCCCCTCAGGAAACTCATTGTCGTGGGGCGTGTTTGTTACCACAGGCGAAGTAACACTTACCAGGTTCCCTTCATCGTCGTAGTCGAAAGTGACGGTACGGTTGTTCGTCTGGCCAAGAAAGTCCGTCGACATTGCGCGCCCGTCGAAATCCATATCGCCCTTGAAGTCAATCACGCGCGCAAGACGTCCCCAGGCCGCGGCATTGCCCGTAGCGTGCGTACGTGTTAACTGACGGCCAGCTACAGGCTGCTGCGTGCGCGCGTAGTACTGGTAGCGGATCTCCCTTCCCAAGGTGTCGATCACGTGTGACAGGACAAACTTCTCATTGCCAGGGCGTTGATTGTCGGGATCGATCTGCGCGTAGTGCAACGTCATGTAGTTTCCATGACGGTCCTCTACGCGAACCAATCGACCCGGCGTATCGGCGTGTGAGAAGTCTTCATAAGTCTTCACCATTCCATTTGCTTCGCGGAGTTCAAACCGTCCGCCCTTCTTCTTCAGTTGTGCATAGAGTTCTTGCGGAGCGATGAACTCGTTTAATCCGGTTCCTGCAACGAATGTGTCGGTGCGCAAATCCGGTCGATAGACGATGACATTGTCGCCATCCTTGATCAGGCGGTCGTCGCTATAGCTAAATGCCCAGTCGACACCAAAGTCACCTGTTGCGACGTCACGTAGATGACTGGCCTGACTTCGATAGGTACGCGACAAAGTGAAGTCGAATCCGCGACCACGAATCTCCATGTCGCTGAGTTCAACGACCTTTTCGCCAGCATAGAGATGCACTGAGCCCATGCTGCGCCCGTCATTGTTGCTGCCCAAATCACATTCGCAGCAAGGTGCACATAGAATCCGGTTTGCCAATATCGATTCGAATTGAACGGCGGCTCCCGTGCTCGCGACAAGCTCACCAATGACTTCGCCCTGCCCTGCCGGACCCGAGCGGACATCAATGATCGTCTGGCCCTCCGCGTCGAAAACGAGCAGCCCTTGATTGAGAATCTCAAGACTCAAGTTCGTCGCAGAAAGAAGTCCATCTGGTTCATTCGTGCGCCGGCGACCAAAGCTAAAGGCCGATGTGTTGATGACGAAACCTGGAATGGCAGGCGTCGTGTGCGCGATCAACGAGCCAACCGCATCGTTCACCAGAGTCGCTGATGGTTCAATCGCCAGCTCGTATGCGGTGACAGGCAGCTCAAACACACTCTGTCCGTTAGCACTTCCCAGAAGAGTAACGTCATCGACAGAATCACTCAGTCGCACTGGATCTGCTCTTACCAAGACTTCCGTAACGTTGTTCGGTCCCCCCGGTGTTAGAACACTGATGGATGGATCACCATCGGGACCAAGTAGCAGCCCGCCGACACCCGATTGACCCACCACGATAGGCGTTGGATCCGTTCCCGTAACGCTAATCTGGGCCATCACTCCAGGCCCGTTGCCGATCAGATAACGTCCCAAAGTATCTGCCGGCAGGTCAATCGTCACTTCAGGAATGTCAGCAACCAGTTCGCTCCCGTCGATAAAGTACGTACCGAATCCGTTGTCAAAAGAGCTCACTTCTACGAAGTAAGTGCCGCTGGCCTCGGCGGTCCATTCGATCCGCGATGCGAATCCTCCATCAAAGTCGTTGTTCTCGGTCAGCAGTGTCCGGTCACTATCAAAGATCCGAAGAACCGTGTCTTCGAGTGAGTCCAGCCGGGTTTCAAATTGATAACTATTCCTGCCGATTGCCTCGAATCCGAACCAATCAAGGTCGTCGGTTGGAGCGATGTTGCCAAAAACGGTGAACGGCATTTCAGTTTGCGTGGCCGTTGCTGCGTTGCTCCCCGGATCACGACGAGAGTTCGCGACACCGGGCGTCGGAAAATCAAGATAGTGAAATTCAGAATTCGTCAATCCATAGGAAACATCCTCACGCTGCGCCGGATAATTGACCTCGTGAACAACTTGATCGTTCAAGAGATCAAATAAAGCCAGATAACCTGGCTCGGGCCCTAAAAGTTCGTCACCAAAGTCGGACGAGGTAAAGACGATGTACTGTTTGGCTTCCAGGTCAACCGCTGGCAACTGGAAGAACTCAACTTCACTGGTTAGCGCACCGGTAGAAAGATCGATCGACTCGTTGCTCGTATTGTGCAACTCGACCCAGCCGATTCCGTTCCTATCGATTCCCATGATCTCATTGATCACGACATCGTCAAACGCTAACAGTCGACGATCCTCAAGTCGTTCAATGTTGGCAATCCGGGGCTTCCTGCGTCGACGCCAAATTCGAACATGATGAAATCGCTGGTACATCAGAGCCTCCAGGGACGCTCAATGTTACCATGTCGCCGTTGGTGTATCCTCCGTTTTGAGTGTTGATATCGAGCATCGCGTTAAGAACACGCGACATAGATGTCTCCAACAGAAGGGGAGGTCACTCACCGCCACGAGCCTGTGACCCTCAGACTCACGACCTTCCGGTACTCGGCAATTGATCTCGACGCTTATTGGGCGCATACCAGCGGACGACCGATTCCAATCGTGACCGAGGGGGGCGCCAATACCGCAGCTGTTCTAAAGAGAAGTGTCACGACTCTTCAGCAAACGGGGTGGCTAACGAACAGCCCTAAGCGAGAAGCCGCGCAGACGATTCTCTGACCGGGTATCACCGGGGCGACACCAAGCGACTTTCCAGACTCGCTGAGGCTCGCGACGGTGGCTATTTGACTACAATATCATCAATTAAGACAGCGTTTGACGCCGATGAATCGAAGTTACTCAGTCAACACTCGGATGACGCGGCAAGGATTGCCGGCCGCAAACACCCCTTCAGGGATGTCCCGTGTAACGACGCTGCCCGCGCCGATGACGCACCGAGAACCGATCCTCACACCGGGACAGATGATCGCCCCTCCGCCCACCCACACATCGGACCCGATCTCGATGGGCTTGCCGAACTCCTGCTCGCGTCGCAGCTCGGCGTTGAGCGGATGAGCTGCGGTGTAGATCTGGACAGCCGGACCGAACTGCGTGTAGTCCCCAATCCTGACCTGGCACACGTCCAGCACGACGCAGTTGAAGTTGAAAAAACACTTCGTGCC
>CAJHYQ010000257.1_pt1 | contig 17563 bp, 18 predicted proteins | sample 9198721 | NCBI WGS metagenome assembly CAJHYQ01 (sample SAMEA7708357, study PRJEB35096) | sediment metagenome | biome: marine neritic benthic zone biome [ENVO:01000025]; feature: sediment [ENVO:00002007]; material: shallow marine sediment [ENVO:03000034] sea grass bed [ENVO_01000059] ... | reverse complement strand
TTCAGTCACCCTACTGAGTTCGCTATCGGTCGTCAGGGAGTATTTAGCCTTACGGGATGGACCCCGTAGATTCAGTCGGGGTTCCACGTGCCCCGACCTACTCAGGTACCTCTCTAATAACGGAGACGATTCAGTTGCCGCATACAGGACTGTCACCCTCTATGGTCGAACTTTCCAGAACGTTCTGCTAACCGATCGTTTTGTAACTCCTTCAAGAGGCCCTACAACCCCGCAGGGAAAATCCCCACGGTTTGGGCATATTCCGCGTTCGCTCGCCGCTACTGACGGAATCGATTTTTCTTTCTTTTCCCCCGGTTACTTAGATGTTTCAGTTCACCGGGTTTGCCACTTACACCTATGGATTCAGTGTAAGCCAGTTCGGGAATCCTAGGATCATCGCTCGTTTGTCAACTCCCCCAGGCTTTTCGCAGACTTCCACGCCCTTCAAAGCCTCCTGACACCAAGACATCCCCCGTGAGCCCTTAGTAGCTTGACCACCAATATCCACCACTCAAGCCCAAGAGCTTGTCGCGTGAATGCTTGGTGACACCCTACCCGTCCGCGCCTGCCAAAACCGCCCCGCCCGTGACACGTTGTCACCGACACCGCAATTCTGAAAACCGGCACGCACGTTGCAACGATATTCTCTTAACGAATCTGCCATCAGCGTGCCCCTGAGCCAAAAAAAAATCGACTCAAAGGACGTGATTTCAGACACTCATGGAGAGCCGACTTGAATCACAATTCCGAAGAATTGATCTCAAGCCGACATCTATTAGATGCCAATTACCACAACCAAATTGCCAAAGATCGTAACCGCCTGGGCGGCCGGAGCGAGCGAACTCGACCCGTTGCTTCCACACTATGGGTGAAAGCCCCGAAGTGTATCCCTTGTGCCAAAGACCGTCAAGGCCGTGGAACAGGCTTTTGTTTCGACATCAAAACACGGCCTTGCGGCTTGTTGATGATCAATCAAAACCCGCTCCGCTGCCCACGCGAGCTGTCTTTCGACCGCCAGGCCACAGCTGAGCACTTCACTTCATGTGCAAACCACCAGTCTATCGAATCCGACCGCGATCCGTCTACAGCTGTCGGTTCAGTTTCTCACGGCACCCCCCATGATTGACACTGGAGCATCGCCACATGTTCGCCAGCAAAATCGCTCCAACGCCTGCCCTTTCGCCGCGAGGCCAAAACGCCCCGCGAAGAGCCCACGGTCATCGGCCCGCCGCTCCTGGCGAACCCCAGAACATCTACGCGACAACGTTCGCTCAACACCGCCGTTCGATGTATTCTGGGAGTCGAATGCTGCGAGTTTTCGGTCGATGGCTCGACGGGCCCCCAACGTCGCGGGCCGAGTGCTTTGTCAGAATTAAGAATCGGAGTTACACCGGGAGGGCGATCCTGCAGAGCCGTCGAAACATTCAACCGCCAACGTTTTCCGGCTGAGCAGGAGCTTCGCCGCTTCGCCCTCCCGCCATGTCGATCCCCAAATTCAAGACTGAACGACCACTAGTAGGTGCGAGCCGCTGTTTCGATGGCCAGCCGTTGCCCATGCAGGTAGATTGCGGCGAGATCAACTCCAACACCCGAGGCCCCAACCATGCTCGATCGACGTCAAATTCTTCGGGGTGCCGTCGCCCTCACCGGCGGCACCGTGTTAGCAGACCAGGCACAGGCGAAAACCGCACGAGCCCAGGCGGACAGCGCTGCCAACCAACAAGCCCAAAACCAACAAACCAAGTCGCGTCCTCTCATCATTTCAACCTGGCCCTTTGGAAAAGCTGCCAATGAACAGGCGCTCAAGTCGATTCGCAACGGCGGCAGTACGCTGGATGCCGTGGAGCAAGGCATTCGATTGACCGAGGATTCGGGCAACTCATCGGTGGGACTGAGCGGCAAACCCAATGCGGCTGGATTCGCGCAGCTGGACGCATGCATCATGCACGGTCCTGGCCATCAAGCCGGGAGCGTCGCCGCACTGGAAGGTATTGTGCATCCGATTTCCGTCGCCCGCCGCGTCATGGAAAAGACACCGCACGTGATGCTTGCCGGAGACGGTGCCCGGTGGTTTGCGCTTGCCGAAGGCTTTCGTTCGGTGAAGATTTCGGAGCGTGCCGAGAAGGCCAAGAAGTGGCGAGCGCGCACCAAGTCGACTGCCAAAGCGGCCGCCACGTCAGCGGAGAATCACGACACCATCACGCTCCTGGTGCTAGGTGAGGATGGAACGGTCTCCGGCGGATGCTCGACAAGCGGTCTGGCTGACAAACTGCCCGGACGTGTGGGCGACTCGCCGATCGTCGGCGGAGGTCTGTACGTGGACAACGAAGTCGGAGCAGCCGGCGCGACCGGAATCGGGGAGAACGTCATGCGGTACTGCGCGACATTCCTGATCGTCGAACTGATGCGACAAGGTCTCGACCCCACCGCCGCTTGCCAGAGTGTGATCAAGCGTATCCGGCGGATCGATCCGATTGAGAACCTCGGCATCAATTTTATTGCCCTGGACAAGAATGGCAACTTTGGGGCAGCAGGCACGGCCGATTTCCCGCACTCGGTCACTTATCCAGGATTTAGCAAGGTGATTACGGCTCCAGCGTTCTGATTCTGACCCTTAATCTGCCATACCTTCCTTGCCGGATCCTGGCGTACAATAAACTGGCAAGGCAGCCGTCAACCATTTTTCAGCTCCAGTCGAACGATAGAGGTGCAGCCGTGCGAAGTTTACAGGTGCCGAAACTCATGCTTGTGTTGCTCGGGATGGTCGCCATCGGCGGCTGCATGAAACCGTCGCAGCCACCGGCAAGCTCCGGAACGGCAATGCCGACGCTCGAGGTCGAGGGCTGGTTGAACGGTCAATCCGTCTCGAATGACGATCTCAGCGGCAAGGTTGTCGTCGTCGAGTGCTTCGCCCACTGGTGAGGTGGCTGCCGCGGCGCGGCGAAGAACCTCGTGGAGGTTTCCAAACAGTTCTCGGGACAAAATGTGGTCTTCATCGGTCTCACGCCGGACGGATCTGAGGCGAAGGCACCAACCGAGCGATTCATCGCGGACACGGGCATCTCATGGCCGGTTGCGTATGGTGCCGCGGAGATCTTGCAAGAACTTGGGGTTTCATACATTCCTGCCAAGTTCGTCTTCGGGACGGACGGCAAGGTCGTGTGGAACGATGAAATGTCAGGCGATGTAGCCAGCGCGATCCAAAGCGCGCTTTGAGGGCCTCGCCGGCAATTCTATTCCGATTGGCGAAGCACAACGCTGAGCGCTTGCCCACTGGCGGAGCTGACGGCAACCCCACCAGCGCGTGAAACTCCCCACATCGTGCGGCTTGAACGGATTGATTCGATCAGACTGCGCGTCAAACCATATCAGTGGTCCGAGCTAGGCAAGCACCGACGGCAAGCCGTCACTCTTTTTTGGACCTCGACCCTAGTTTTGCTCTGTCACCGTCACAGTGAATGACGATACCGAAGCCATACCGGGCGAACCAATGCGCGTCGTACGGCGTACGCAATGAGCCTTACGAACGGTCCCAACGGGGACTGTCCGACGTACAAGCAGGAGGACCAAGGGAAGTCATCAATGGAGTGATTCGATCACGATTGCACGCGGGGCGAATCAGCCGCGAGCATGGACGCGCGGCGATAGCATGCTGTCAGTGACGTATCAGGATTGCATCGAGTGATTCGACTTTCACGGTCGATGTCATCCAGCTACATTGACTCATTCTTCTATGCCAATTCGATACAGCAACAGGAGGTTGCGATGAGAGTTGCCCCAGACGCGACGGAAGTTCGTGAAATGGTACGACACGCGTTCTTGGATTTGGGCATCGGCGAATCAAGACTCGCCGAACTCGCCGAGTCAATCATGATCGACGAAGGACGGGCTCGAGCCCGCTCGTATCGAATCGCAGATCTGATGGCGATGTGGATGATCGATATCGGCATCGTTCAATTCTACGATAGCGAAGGAAACATGTTGCGACGTCTCAATCTGCTGATGGAAGTTGAGCCGCAACCGCGTCGAGTCGCCGCCTAGTCGTCAAATTGACGCGTAGAAGCGTCCGACGACAAGTCAGCAGACGATGCCGGCGCGTTCTTCACAGCCGTCCCACGCCGTGTGCCGCTCGCTATTCGGAGCGCCCGGTACACCGGGCCCCGGTACGCAGATTTCGACGGCTACGTTTTTCCAGCCGAGTGCAGCTCACTGCTGTGAGCCTTGTTATCATAGCGTTCTCGAGCACACGATCCGAAAACGCAATCAGGGCTACTCTCATGCAGAACCACAGTCGTCGTGAATTCCTACGCACCACAGCCGTCCTCTGCGGTGCCGCCGGCCTACCGACGCTGACGCATCGACCTGCGTACGCGGCACCGGGAGACGCATGTCGCCTCGGATTGGTCACCTACCTGTGGGGCAAAGACCTCACGCTCCCCCAGCTCATTGATGCATGCGAGCAGAGCGAAGTGCTCGGCTTGGAACTCAGAACGACCCACCGGCATGGTGTTGAGCGGGACTTGACGAAAGCCCAGCGCGCTGAAGTCAAATCACGTTTCGAGGACAGCTCAGCCATCCTCGTGGGCATCGGAAGCAACGAACGGTATGACAACCCCGATCCGGCCAAAGTCAAGGCCGCCATCGATGCCACGAAAGACTTCATTGTGTTGAGTCACGATGTGGGTAGCTCGGGCGTTAAGGTCAAAGGGGACCGATTTTACGGGGACGTGCCGCGTGGAAAGACCATTGCACAAGTTGCATCGGCACTGCGCCAACTGGGTGACTTTGGAGCGGATTACGGTCAAGAGATTCGCCTTGAAGTCCACGGTGGTTTTTCCGACCTGCCGGTTCACCACGAGATCCTGAAGGCCACTGACCATCCCAATGTTCGCAGTTGTTGGAACTCGAACCGCAACGACCTTGAGGGCAAAGGCCTGGAATACAATTTCAACCTGGTCAAGGACTACTTCGGCCAGACAGCGCACATCCGCGCTTTAGAAAACACGGACTACCCTTTCGCCGAGCTGATCAAGTTGTTTGTCTCAATTGACTATGACGGCTGGCTTCTGCTGGAAGCACGTGGTGATGTGAAGCCCGACCAGATCGTCTCGCGATTGAGAGAACAAAAAGCGTTGTTCGAGGAGTACAAACGTCGGGCCTAGGCGTGCGAGCGCGGGCACGTCGCGAACACAGATCATTCGTACATTTCGCGTGTGATCGTCTGCGTCAGCGATTCCGCTCCGTGCCAACTCTCATCGGTTTGGTGGTGAAGTCGACGGATTAAATTGTCGACGGTGAAAGCATCGGCACTGGGAGTCGTGCTCAACTCGCCCCAATCCAGTGGCACCGCAACGCTCGGAATGGAACGCGCTCGCGTCGAAAATGGTGCGATGACCGTGGCTCCTCGAGTGTTCCGCAGATAGTCGATGTAGATTTTCCCGCGTCGCGCTTTCTTCGACGAACTGATCGTAAAGCGCCCCGGAGACTGCTCCTGCAGCCAAGCAGCCGTCTGCTTGGAGAATTGCTTGACGACTTCCCACGAGCAGCGACGTCGAATTGGCAGGACAACATGCAGTCCCTTGCCCCCGGTCACCTTGGGGAACGACATCAAGCCCATTTCCGCCAAATGATCCCTCAGCATCACACCGGCTTCGACAACCCGTGGCCAGATCACGTCGGTATCCGGATCCAGATCGAAGATGACTTGATCCGGGCGATCTAGCCGGTTGACGCGGACCGGCCAGACGTGGAATTCAAGCACACCGTACTGGACCAGAGCCAGCAATCCGGCCAGGTCGCTGATCATCATCGAATCGGGTCCGCCGCCCGCCTCGTCCAATGAGATACGCTCAACGACATCCGGCAAGCCGGCCGGCGGTCGCTTTTGAAAGAAGCACTTTTCATGACTGCCTCGAGGACAGCGCAACAACGACAGCGGGCGATTTACAATGTGCGGCAACATCCAGCGCGCGACTTGGGCGTAGTACGTGGCCAATCCCAACTTGGTCGTTCCTGACTCGTTAAAGAGAATGCGATCGGGATGTGAAAGTGTCAACTCGCTGATCGAGTCGGGTAGTTCGAATTCCGGCAGCAAGTCGCTCTCCGGCTGAGTTGCCACCTCCTCCATTTCAAGCTGCTCGGCCGAGATGTCGTCGCGAAGTCCCTTGAATCGGGCAAACCGTACGCGACCATCATGTGTCCAATTGCCAAACTCCACTTCCGCGGACACCTGCGGGATGACCCAATGCGACTTGCGCCGAGTCGCCGCGTCGCCCGTGTAGTCGACAAAGGGGCATTCGTTCTGTCGCGCAGGACTGAGCAACCGATAGAGTTCGGACAGGGAACTTTCGGTGAACCCCGTTCCTACCTTGCCTGCATAGTTCAGCTCTCCACCAGAATCAAAATAGCCAATGTGCAGCGCACCGATGGATCGCGGACGAACAGAGCTGTCCGTGTAGCCACCGATCACGAACTCCATACTCTGGACGCACTTTACTTTCTGCCACAACTCGCTGCGTCCCGAAACGTAGCGTCGATCAGCAAGCTTGGAAACGATCCCCTCCGCACCGAGTTGACAGATTTGTTGAAAGACCAGCGGCCCGTCTCCGCAAAGATGTTCACTCAGCGCAAGCGGCGTTTGCGGTGGAAGGTCTGAGAAAAGGTCCTCCAACGTTTGCTTCCGATCCAGTAGCGCGACTTCGCGATAGTCATAGCCATCGAGATACATCAGGTCAAAGGCGAAGTACTGGATCGAGCGAGACTGATGGCTCGAGATCGTGTTTTGCAACTGCTGGAAGTCGCTGATGCCCGCGGCGTTTAAGAAGACAACTTCACCGTCAATGATCAGCTCCTGTGCTGGTAGTCGCCGGATCGCAGGAATCAGGTGTTCAAACTTCGCACTCCAATCCAAACCGTTGCGCGACATGAACTTCACTTTCTTGTCACGCTTGTAACACACCATGCGGTAACCATCGAATTTGATCTCGTGAATCCACTGATCGCCAACCGGCGCGGAATCGACGGCTGTTGGCAAGCAAGGTGCCACGAGGTTGGGCATTTTGCTGCGGCGAGTAGCTGCGGGTCGAGCAGTCCGCTTTTTGTTGGTCCGTCGTTGGGGTTGCTCCTGCTCCGATGCTGATGCTGTTGGCAGCGCAGACTGCGAGTTGGTGTTTGGCTCGCTGCGGACCTCTTCAATCGACCGCCCGGAAATGACGCTGCAAGGTGACTCTTTCAAGACATCAACTTCGGCGAGCGGGCGCGCCATCGCGTCACGTTCTTTGAAGAAGAGCCATTGATCTTGACGATCCGATGGCCGACTTGTCCGCACCAGCATCCAACGGCCCTGCAGTTTGTGGCCATTCAACTCGAACTTGAGCTGCCCCTGTTCGTAGCCGGGCGCATCGGGCACGGGGGCCCACGTCCCCTGATCCCAGACCAGCATGGGACCTGCCCCGTATTCCCCTTTCGGAATCACACCCTCAAACGAGAGATACTCGATCGGGTGATCCTCGACATGAATGGCGAGCCGCTTTTCCTGAGGATCGAGACACGGGCCTTTGGGAATCGCCCAGCTCTTCAAGACCCCATCCAGCTCCAACCGCAAATCGTAATGCAGCCGTCGAGCCGCATGCTTGTGAATCGTGAACCGCAGCTCGGGTGCGTCGGGGGCGCGAGCAGCACCTTCGGGCTCGGGCGTCACTTCGAAGCGTCGCTTTTTCTGATAGTCGCTCAGAGCCATACGGGCTCGCGGCGGGAGTTAAGATTTAGCGTGCGAGGCGGCGAGACCGCTCTCTGATTTGCAGATCCAGGCTAAACCCAGCACTCCGACCTTCCTTTCCATCCGCGTCTACGAGCCAGTCTTCTTTTTCCTCTTAGCCGCTTTCTTCTTTGGCTTGGCAAGCTGTTCGGCAAGCACGCCTTGACTGCTGGCCTTTTTCTTGCGACTCGCAGATGACGTCGCGGGAGTGCTCGTCTCTTGTGCTTGTGCAACGCTGGCCCGCAAAGCCTCCATCAAGTTCACGACTCGGGGCGTTTCTACCTCGGGCGGAGCGACAATCTCCTGGCCGTTCACTTTGGCTTCGATCAAAGCGGTCAACCTTTCCGTGTACTGGTCGGTGTACGCGGAGAAGTCGAATTCGTTGGACATGGTTTCGTCAATCAACGTTTGAGCCAACGTCCGTTCCTCGGCTGAAACTTCAGTTGTCGACAACTCGTCACGAAATGCGCCCGGATCCTTGATCTGCGATTTGTATCGCAGCACGGTCATGGTTAACAGGTCTTCCAGAGGCCTGACAATAACCAACTGCTCTCGATTGTGCAGAACAACCTTCGCGATACAACAGACCTCTTTCTGCTCCATCGCCTCCTTCAGCAACGAATAAGGCTTCTGCCCCGCCGCTCCATCTGGAAGCAAATAGTACGTCGTGTCCGAAAGATAGATCGGATCGATCTGACTAGTTTGAATGAACGTGTCGATGCGAATCGCTTTGTCCGCATCGTGTGCTCGCAACTTTTCTAACTCGTCAAGATCGATGATCACGTATTGGTCTTTGGCGTATTCGTACCTTTGACCAATTCGTCGCGCGAGACTTCGCCACAGACCGGACAGTGAGTCTTTAGGTTGATGCGCGAATTGCAGTTCGAATGCAATTGATTTAGACGGACCTGACCGCCTGAATTGTTCGCAGAGTATGCTCGGACAGGGACCGAGACAAGGCTTAAGTTAAGAAAGCCCTTCCAGCTTGCTCGAGGTGCCATCGAAGGAGCCTCAGTTTATTCGAGAGTGCGTCGGACAACGTGCTCCTGCGACCGCGTCAATCCCTCAGTCGATTCATTACAACAGTAGGCCACTAGTTTCGCAATGCGCTAGAACAACAAACCGTCATAAACGTTAAACTGTGCGAAACAGGTGGGTTGTGATGCTTAAGGCGCCAGACGAGACTCGACGCTTGAGACGTGAGGCGTGATAACCGAATACTGCAATGACTGTGATTACGATCGACGATCTCGATGACCCACGAATCTGCGCTTTTCGGAACGTTCAGCCTACGACGAACGAGGCGTCGGCAGAGAGTTTCATCGTCGAAAGTCGAATCGCGGTTGAACGAGCTTTATGCAGTCCATTTCAAGTCGCGTCGATTCTGTCGGACGATCGCGCAATCGGCGATCTGCCTCAGGAGGCTCTTGATAACACGGATGTTTTTGTGGTTTCACGAAGCTTGATTGACGAAATCGTTGGCTTTGAATTCCATCGCGGCATGTTGGCGCTGGTTGAGCGCCGCCCCAATCCTTCACTCGACGAAATCATGGCCGATGGCGGGCCAACCACACTCGTTGTCTGCCCGCAAATCGCCGACCCTACCAATCTTGCCGGGATCGTTCGCAATTGCACGGCATTTGGTGTCGACGGACTGATCCTGGGGCCAAATTGTGCCAATCCTTTTTCGCGTCGCGTGGCACGTGTCTCGATGGGCAATGTCTTTCGGCTGCCAATTCGTGTCGCCACCGATCTCAGAGGCGAACTGACCGATCTTCGTGAGAAGTGGAAGGTTGAATTGATTGCGACGGTGCTCGATTCTACAGCGCAACTCTTGTCGACAGCCACACGCACCTCGCAGACGGCGCTGTTGTTTGGCAGTGAGGGACAAGGGCTTGCCGACGAGTGGATTAGCATCTGCGATCGCCGTGTTACACTGCCCATGAGACGCGATGCCGACTCGCTCAATGTCGCCACGGCAAGCGGAATCTTCCTCTACCACTTCATGTCGCCTGTGGTGAGGCAGGCGGAGGCACTTGACCACTAGTGCAGAACGATGGCAACATCCGATTTTTCTGCGACAAGACCGACGAGGACCGGCGGTGGTTCATCGGCTTGGACGATCTGGTCATGGAATGCTTGCCCACTCCCTGGCGGCAGGCTGACCAACAACCCACCCGAGGTCTGGGCGTCGAAGCAGAACTCCAGTCCAAGCTCGTTCGATCCCGGCTCGATCCGCATCAGGTGCTCGGCAAAGCCTCGATTGCTGGCGCTGGCTCGTGTGCGATTTCCACGTTCGGCCAACTCCGCGGCTCCAGGAAGTCGTGGCACTTTGTCCACATCAATCCGCACGGTCACTTGACTCGCTTGAGCCATTTCGCCGGCGTGCCCTGCAAGTCCGAATCCGGTAATGTCGGTCGATGCATGGGCCCCCGCGGCAACGGCCGCCTCGCTGGCGATACGATTCAGCCGCCGCATACTATCGGTTGCGGAACCCAACACTTCCTCGGGACAACGCCCAGCTTTAAAGGCTGTCGTTACAAAGCCTGTTCCTAACGGCTTGGTCAGCCACAGCTCATCCCCGGGCCGAGCCTTACTGTTGGTGAGCAGTCGATCAGGCTGGACAACGCCCGTCACCGAAAGTCCGTACTTGATTTCCGCATCCCGAACTGTGTGACCGCCGGCGATCACTGCGTCGGCCAACTGGACGCGATCGGCCCCTCCTTGCAGGATGCGACCGAGAATCGATAGCTCAAGTTTGTCGTCGGGAAACCCAACGATGTTCAGCGCAGTCGTCGGTCGTGCACCCATCGCGTAGATGTCGCTCAGCGAGTTCGCCGCCGCAATCTGCCCAAACAGAAATGGATCGTCGACCAACGGGGGAAAAAAGTCGAGTGACTGTACGATGAGCAGATCGTCCGATAGTCGATAGACACCGGCATCACTGAACCCCTCGGTGCCGACGATGAGGTTGGGATCACTGAAGGAAGGTAAGTCTTGCACTACCTGTGCAATGCCGTCCTGCGGCAGCTTACCCGCTCATCCAGCACAACTGGCGTAGTCCACTAAACGTTTCTTGCGTCCAAAGAGCGACATCGCTTTTCCGTAACCATGCAATGTGAAACTGACTCGGCTCGACGCGTCCTGATCACGGCGAGCAACGACGAACGTGACCGATCAACTGAATGCTGATCGCAGTAGCTCCAGACTCTTAGGAATCGCCGTCATGAAGTCTTCCTTGCCTTCGAATTCAAGCGAAACAAAGCCACGATAGTCAACCGCGCGCAGAATGTTCGCGACCTGAGGATAGTCGATATCCAACGAGTACCACTTGCCGCCTCCGTAATAGGTCTTCGCCTGAACAAAGACGGTCTTCGGTGCCATTCGCTGATACTGACTCGTCTGATCTTCGAGAAAGTTGCCGGTATCCAGCGTAACCTGCAACCAGGGCGAGTCGATTGCATCGACGATTCGCAATACGCCTTCGGCCGTTCGACCCAGCCCCCAATGGTTCTCTAAACCCATCAATACACCATAGCGCTCGGCATCCGGAATCAGTTGTTCGAAGCTGTCGATGACCCAAGCGAATCCATCATCTTCCGAATATCCTGGCAAGCGTGGCTCGATGCCTTTGTTCTTCATCAATTCGTCGAAACTCCGCGTCGTCCGCCAACGGCCCGTATTAACACGCATCGTCGGGATTCCCATCTCGTGCGCCAATTGAAGGCAGCGACGTGTCTTTTCGATGTTCTTCTTTCGATCATCGGCATTCGGTGAGACGAATCCCTGGTGAGTGGAAAATCCACAGAGCGACATTCCATGAACGAAGGCGCGGCGTTTGAGCTTCTGAAGGTATCCGGTCGACTCATCCGACATCTGAATGTGCAGCACCTCAAAGCCGTCGAACCCCATGTCCGACGCTAGGTCGAGGCAGCGTTCGATTGGCAACTTTGTGGCTTCGTTGAAGCGCCAGAATGAATAAGAGGAAACTGCGATTGGGTTGGGGCGACGAGCAGCGGCCTTGTCCTCCGCCTGGACGCGAGTACGTGCCGGAAGGCAAAGCCCTGCCCCCGCCGCACTAGCCAACGAAGCGGATACGAACCGACGACGATTCATGGACATGCATTTCTCCTTGTAGCCAAACGAATACTGAGGCACAGTATGAGGTAACCGTGACCTTGACCAACTCACCTGAAAACGAAATTTGGCGGCAGACCGGGCTCGATCGATCGTACGCCAATGAGCAACGTCTGTAAACGATCGATGGCGTAATTCTAGACGGGAGGCTCATACCAGCCCTACGCGGGCATATCTGTCTTCCCATGAAAACGTGCGGGACCTTTGGTAACATTGACGCGGCGGCGTTTCCCGTGGACGAGAGAAGGAGCAGATGCGAAATACATCGCCTCATCGAGTGGCCGTTTCGTACGCTGTGCTCATGCTGGCCATCGCACTTGATGCGAATTCCACGAGCCGCTCGCTTTGTGCACAAGGATTGCTAAAGCGAAAACCGTTGCCGGACAACATCCAAACCGAAGAAGAAGCCGATCGCTATCTAACAAGTTTAGAGGTCGACGAATTACTCGGATACGAGCGAGTCAAACCAGTGTGCATCCACTTTTTGAAACGCAGTGGCGTGCCGGAATTCGCGCGTCGCCAAGCGATTCAGAAACTGGCTGATTTGCAACAGTCCGATCCGGTTACCGTTTTGCTGCCTTGGATCGAACGGCTGGATGCCCAACAACTCACCGCAGCTGAGCGATCGACACTCACGGATCTTGCCTTGCTGCTTCCACAACTGCCACCGTCTGCACTCACCAAGTCTCGTGAGCGGCTGGTGAAACTTGCGACCGAAGGCAATCAGAACCCAACTCGATCGTCCGCGATGGCTGCGCTGGCAGCCGCCGACAGATCGTACGACACGGTCTGGTCGATGGCGAACTCGTCCTCGCAGTCACTGCTCGACGTATTGCGATCGGTTCCCCACCTGCCATCTGACTTACCACGAACGGTTCTCTTCAAGCGTGTCGAACCGCTTCTCCAGGAACAGGACGAACCCGAAATCCAATCGGCTGCCATTGAAGCAGCTGCGTTGCTCGACACCAGGGGTCGAAAGACATTCGAAACACTGAGCGATTTCATCCAGCAAGACCTACATCCGGAAGCCTGTGTGCGCGGGATCTGTAACATCCCGAGCGATCAATGGACGGAGAGCCACCGCAGGCCCTTGGCTGAAAGTCTCATTTCTCGGCTGGCCAAAATACCAATCCAGCAAAGAACATCGCGTGAAGTGCGCGAATCGATCAAACTGGTGAAAACCCTAGCTTCGCTCATGCCTTCGCAAGACGAAGCGAACATTCGATCTGAGCTCGAAAAGCATACCGTTGCCGTTCAGCGCATCGTGGCGGTGGATGGTGCAACACGATTCGATCCAGAGGTGCTGATCGTGCAAAAGGGAAAGGGGCTTCAGATTGTCTTCGAGAATGAGGACGTCGATCCCCACAAACTGACCGCGGCCCATTCCCTGGAAGCGATCTCGAATGGTCAAGTCGTCGGCTCAACCCCAACCGTCCCCCCAGGTGAGAACGGTTCACTGGTCTTCGTCGCTCCCGACACAAATAGCACCTACGTTTTGACAAGCAGCGACACAGGTCAAGGTAAGATTTATGGTGCCATCCTTTTCGTCGACAACGTCCAGGATTATCGAGACCAACACCGAAACTTGCCGACCGCGGATGAGTTATTTGCTATACCCGCGACGGCCGAAGACCAGTGACACAAAGTGAGCGCTAACGAGATTCGATCTTACCGCTATCCTCGCTCTTCGCTCTACCAAGCCATCGCCCGATCGTCGCTTTTCCTGGCCTTTGGTATCGGCTCAACGTTAATGGTGTTGTTCAACTCGAATTACAACACCCATCGCGGCATAGCGGCTTGTTTGGTCGGCCTGTTCTGGTTGCTTTGGGTCCTACTTGGTTTATGGGATATCGCGGCATATCTCCGGTTTCGTGTGACCAGCGACAAGCAGGTACTGCGAAAGCGAAGCCTGTTGCGCGATCGTTCGATCCAATTGAGCAGACTCCGCCACATCCAATGGCGGGCTGACCCGCTCGGTGGCAGTGTGTTGTTAGATGACGGTGTGGAGAGAATGAAGCTTGATCTGACCGTTTTCCCCGACGAGGGCCGCCAAGGACTGATCGATCTGATTCGACAACATCAAGGCGAGACGACACACGAAGGTTGGGCGGATTTCAGCAGAATTGCAGGGACACCTTCAAGTCAGCCTAGAGGGCCCGACTCAAATTAGAAACTTGGCGGCGCTTGAATGGCCAGTGTCGCGGCAGCGATCGCAATGCCAACGACGTGTAGAATCACGATGAGTGTGCCGACGCCATACAACGTGCGTGTCCCGTCATCCAAAGTTTTCTTCGCATTAGGTTGACCGCTACGAAGCATCTTGACGGCCACGCCGCAAACCCACGTCCAGTGCAACATGACGTGCACAAGAATGCCGAAGGCCAGCGTACAGATCAAGCCAAACTGAATGTCAGCCCAATGCGTATAGGTCAATCCCCAGAGCGTCCATCCGGCCGACAGTGGCCCCGGTGGAAAGATCATCTGTAGGACCACGGCGACCCCCAACAATCCAACGAAGACGACCAACAGTAAAAAGTCCAGGGCGAAGTTGACATGCGTTCGCGTGATCGTCGTCTTTCGCGCTTTCTTTTGATCGCTGTCGGCGACCTGCTTGCTACGGGGTGCTGGCTTGGCAAGCGATTCTGATTCAGCTGGCAGTTCCATCGTAGAATGCGACATTAAAAATCCTACGGGCATGTTGAGATGACAAGAGTCGATGGCAGGTGGTGGGCAACGTAACGAAGTAACGCGGGCACGCGGAAACCGCACAATCCGTCTCTAATCTTCGACCGAGCAACACCTGTGCCGACAGCGGCAAACCGCCGAAATCGGTGGCATATCGGTCGCGATCTACTCATTCCACTTGAAAACGATACCAGTTTGGCGCGCCATTTCGCCCGAGCGCGCCATCTCGCACTCGATCGCGAAGTGGCGGTGGTCGATTCTGGCAAACTGTTACGTTTCCCGCTGTTCATCGGTAATTGGGGTAATTGGATCGAGAGAGCATTCGAGATTGACTCGCGACCTCACAAGGCTTAACGTCCGTCGTCCCAAACTAGCTGATCCGGAGCGTCTCAATGAATCCCTTCCGAACTACGCTCGTCGCAATCGTACTCGCGATGTTGGTTTTCGTACCCGTCGCGGCGAACGACACGGAACAACGCGAGCCGACCTTGCGGGACGTTCTGCTTCGCCTTGATGCCTTGGCGAATCGAATCGAACAACTCGACCGGCGAATTCTGCGGCTGGAACGCAAGATCGGCAGGCGGCCCATCCAAGTCGACAAGAATGGGATTATTCGCAACGAAAAGGGGCATCCTATCGGGATCTGGGGCGTCGATGCAGATCTGCACGCGCCAGCGATCACCCCGAATCGTCGGTAATCGCGCGTTGGTCGAAGAATCACTGGGCCGAACGGGCGGCATCATCTCGATCTCTGCACACCGATCGGGTTCGACCGATGTGAGAAAAAGCCGGCGTGATCGTAAGGCAGCACAAGCCGTAGATTTCGGTGTTCCGCGCCGGCGGGATTCGTCAACGATGTTGCAAACGTCGATCTACTGGTAGACACTTATGTCTTCGACATTCTTCGATAACGTCCGCCAACAGGAGCACGGTCTCTGCAAACTGCTGACTCATTAACGAGGATCTTTGAATTCGGTAGCAACTGGTCGAATTGCGAGAAACTCAAATGCGTATCGGCACAGACGACAACTTCTTAGTCATCGAGCACCCCAATCCGGTCGATCCCTATTCGCCTTACAAGGTGGAGGCGAAAGTTGTCGGGGACGGCGTTGAATTCTTCGCACTCAATGATGCGGTCTTCTTCAGCATTACGGAGAATCTGGAGCAAGAACTGCGTGAATTTATCGAGCTGCATCGGGATGCGCTGGAAATCGAGATGACCGAGGCATGCGCCCTAAAGCTCAGTCGAGACTCCCACGGAGCTATCGATGTCTTCTTCCGGATCTCGACGCGTCGCGGCGGAAACGAGACTTTTTTGAGTGGCGACATACGTGTGCCCGAGGAAGCCGCCGACGGACTGCTGCACGACTTGCGCTACATGATTCTGGCCTGACGAAGCAATCTCCCCAACGATTTCATGAGTGCCATAAAGAAGAAGCTGCAAATCAAGGAAGGCATGCGAGGCACGGTCACCGCCATGCCCAAGGGCGTGGACCTGGGTGTGTCGCACAACCGATCGGGTACTGATTTTTCGATCGTCTTCGTCAGGAACAAGGCGGACATCGATCGGACTGCGAAGAAAGCGATTGAGCGACTCCGTGAAGACGGAATGCTCTGGTACTGTTACCCGAAAAAGAGCTCGGGAGTCGAAACCGACATCCATCGTGACTCGGGCTGGGACGCCGTGGTTGAACAAAACTGGCGAGGGGTGCGACAGATCTCAATTGACTCAACTTGGTCGGCCATTCGCTTTCGCGATTCGCGATTCGTCCAATGATGTCCGAGTGCAATCGGATGCGCTGCTGGGAGACAAAGGCGAGACCAGACAAAGCACTCCTACGGTTTGACCGACGTTCCGTCTTGTCGCCTGAGGTTACCCCAATGTAGGTCGAAGGGTGGATCATCCTTGATCGGAAACTTGGCGGCGAGCTTCTCGTCGATATCAAGGCCCAAGCCCGGCTGGTCGTTGGCCCAGTAGTATCCGTCTCGCAGCTCCGGACAACCGGGGAACACATCTTGCTCGGCTTGGGTAAAGGCGCGAGCCTCTTGCACGCCGAAGTTTGGCGTGGCTAGATCCAAATGTACGTTAGCAGCGTGTCCCACGGGCGAGACATCCCCAGGTCCATGCCAGGCACTACGAACGCCGAAGAATTCGCACATGGCGATCATCTTTCGTGCTTTGGAAAGACCGCCGACCTGCGAGATGTGAACTCGAATGAAGTCGATCAGCCGCTCACTCACGAGTCCGGTCCATTCATGCGGACTGTTGAACAACTCTCCCATCGCAATCGGTGTCGTGGTCTGCTTTCGAAGGTGTTTGAAATAACCGATATCCTCGGGGCTGAAGGGATCCTCGAGGAAGAATAATCGAAACGGTTCCAGATCTTTGGCAAGTTGCATGGCGAGGATAGGCGGTACTCGCTCATGGACATCGTGCAACAATTCGACTTCGTCGCCCAGTTTGTTGCGTAAGTGTTCGAATAGCTTCGGAATCCGCAGCACGTAGGGTTTTGGTTCCCAAACTTGCCCCGTCTGTGCCTTGCGAGATCGCCTTCTGGTTCCGTAAGTCTTCATTCCTGGCACGCTTACCTGAGCTCGTACGTGCCGATAACCCTGCTCCATGAACTCGCGCACCCGTTGCTCGACATCCGTGAAGGTCCGACCGCTGGCGTGTCGATACGTATCGACCGCTCGTCGGCATTTACCACCCAACAGCTCGTACAGCGGCAAGCCGGCACGCTTACCCAAGATATCCCAGAGCGCCATATCAACGCCGCTCATGGCGTTGTTCAAGATCGGACCATTTCGCCAGTAAGAACTGACAAAGGAAGACTGGAAGATATCCTCGATTTGCCGCGGATCTTTACCGATCAGGAACGGCTTCAGATAGGTGTCGACTGCCGTATGTACCACGCGCGCACGCTGTGTGAAGGTGGCGCAGCCTAATCCATACAGCCCCGGTTCGCTCGTCTCGACCTTCACCAC
>CAJHYQ010000454.1_pt1 | contig 17569 bp, 10 predicted proteins | sample 9198721 | NCBI WGS metagenome assembly CAJHYQ01 (sample SAMEA7708357, study PRJEB35096) | sediment metagenome | biome: marine neritic benthic zone biome [ENVO:01000025]; feature: sediment [ENVO:00002007]; material: shallow marine sediment [ENVO:03000034] sea grass bed [ENVO_01000059] ... | reverse complement strand
GTGCAATCAACTGCCCAACTTCTGACTGTAGCGCGGCTTTGAATTCCTCCAGCAACGGATCGCTGCCCGTCTGGATGCGATTGGCAATTTCCGTCAGTCGTTGTCGGATCTCGGCGTCATCGTCTTGGCGTGAGATCTGCTCCTGAGCAACCGCGGCCTTCTCCACCAATTCAAAACGGACTGTGCCCAAGACGGCGAGACTGAAGACGGTTGCGTAGAGAAAAGTCTTGCACCAAGCCGAATCGCTTCCGCCTAGCAACAGGCGCCGAATTCGATTGGCCAGACATGCTCCGCCAGCCGCCGAGATTCCAAGCCGGGGCCCCCCCGCATCGACGAAGTGCAGCAGCACGTTGGCATACCCGGGAACCTGTCGCGGACTGCTCCGTGCCACGCGTTCGTCACACGCCCATTCAGCAGCCTCATCAAGCTTCTTCACGGCTAACCACGCGACCGGATTGAACCAATGCGGTACAGCGAAGAGTCGGAACAGCGTCGATTTCCAAACATCGCCACGAAGATAATGCGCCAGTTCATGTTGCAGTACGCAGTCACGTTCATCAATCGACAACGACGCCCACACGTCGCATGGGACCACGACCCGATATCCACGCAAAGTGCGGCAGAGCAGCGGACCAAGCTGTGAGTGAACAAGTAGAGGGATGTCCTCCCGCACCCCGTTATTCCTCAGGAGGGCCATCCATTGGGACTGCCATTGCGCACAAGCCGGCTCGGCTTCGGATACCGCTCGCAGCAACCAGTTGTATCGTCGAAGGGAATGCACAACACAATAGACCATCCCCAACGCCCAAACCAGGATCGCCAACTCAGGCAAAGAGGGTGTCGCAAGTAATGGTTCCGACGAGTCCACGGCGTTGGTCGCTGGCAAAGCTGCGAATGCGTACTCTGGTGACGTCGCGTATTCGAGCAAGTCGGACGACGAAATCGACAGCCGTTCATTGCTCAGTTCGTCCGAACGCACAGCTTGTCTGCCAGCATCCAACCATGCCAACTGCACGGCGAAGGGAGAGATCATAAGCCCTTGTACCAGGACGAGTGTCCACGCGAGACGATGCAATGCCGGCGATCGTAAGCGCGTGGCCCAAAGGATGAGCAGGATGATGAATGCTGACACGACCAACAACGCGTTCGTGCGCAGCAATGTCCAACACCAATCGACGGCTGAAATACTCATTCCTGTGCCCCCTCTTGTTGATTGAGTCGTTTTTCCGCATCCCGGATCAGCTTCTTCAGCTCACTCACCTCGTCCTTCGTCAAAGAACGATCGTTCACCAGTTGAGCAACCAGTGGAACCACCTGGCCTCCGGTCACGCGCTCCAGCAGCGTGTCCATGTGATTCGCACTCACATCCTCTTTCGACACGCACGCGCGATACTTGGCGGGCCGATCGGTGGAACGCGCGGCCAACCCTTTCTCGACAAGGCGATTCAACCGCGTCTGCATCGTCGTGTACCCGATTTCGCGACCGAACAGCTTCTGTGCTTCGCTCAGCGAGACATCACCCTGACGCCACAACAGGCTCATGATCTCCATTTCGCCCGCGGAGAGCTTTTGCTTTGTTTTTTTCTTCGGCATGACCTCGTTCCAGCGAATTCATCGTCCTGTCGCAGTCCACAGCGGTTTACGACAACAGTAGTACTTTATACTACAGCCGTCGTAAAGACAACCACATTTTTTGCGGCGACCAGAAAAGTGGATTCGACGCGAGGATTTCGCGCGTGTTCGATCGACATCAGCTCGGCTTACGCAGACTCAAGCCGGCGGCTGGCATCCTCGTCGGAATAGAGCGACAGAAGTGCCGCGGCAAGGGCTCGTGAGTCGGGCTCGGCAGCGCGGACGTACCCTCCCCTGGCGAAGCTCATCACCAAGTCAGAGGAATCAAATTCGCCGTCACAGTTCCAGTCTCCCTCGGCCCATTGCGAATTCCCTTCCTGATTGTCCTCGTATTCACCTGCCCGAAAGACGGCCACCAGGTCGGACGAATCGAAGACGCCATCGAGATTGGAATCTCCGGGCCCTGTGGAAAACACCCGATCAAGAAAGATGGACATGTCACGCGAGTCCAACTGTCCGTTTCTGTCGAAGTCAAAGGGTGGGTTCTCGACACCAACCTGAATCAGCGCACACAGCGACTCCACGTCCCCGATGTCATGTGTTCCATCTTGGTCGAGGTCCGACGTTCCGGTTGAGAATTCGACGACGTAGTCGCCCCCGGCAAATCCGTCACCCGACGGCAGTCGATTGTTAATATTCTCGCCATCCAACAGCCTTCCATCCTGACCGACAAACGCTGTGGAATCTGAATTTAACGTGAATGAATAACGGTCAAACGGCAGGTCTTCGTAGCGAATCAAGAATGTTCGCGACGTCAGGTCATATGAGAAGCCGCTGGCGCGCTGCAGTTGTCCAGTCCTCGTAGCAGTAAGGCTTGCTGCTTGGGCGCTGAGTCCACGGTGTCGAATGGGCTGATCGAATTGAATCTCGATTGTCAAGTCGCGTGTGAATGCGTCCACACCATCTGCCAGTGTCGAGGCGATGACTCGAGGACCTGCCGGCGGCGCGGGAGTTACCTCGATCATGATCAGCTGCGAGTCGAGCGCGTCGGCTGTATTCGATGGCCGCCCGCTTGTGACACCAACCGTGGCCGTTGCAACGCCAATGAAGCCGGGGGCTGGAGTCGCAATGACTCGTCCGTTGACTGGATCAACATCAAGCGAAAGATTCGAGCCGTCGACCCCAGAAAAGATCATTTCGTCGTTCTCGACGTCGACACCAACTAGATTGAATTCGATCGGCGTATTGATCGGCGTGGACATGTCCGGGATGTCTTGCAAGAACGGACCGCCATTGACGATATCTGGAACGACGTTGACAACGAACTGCTGCTGTGACTCATGACCCTCTAAATCACGTACGGTCACGGTAATGTCCACCGGACCCGCGGCGCCTTCACGGGCTTTGAGCATCAAGAGACTGTTTTCGGTGTCTTCAAACACGCTGACCGACTCCATAATCACATCGAATCGTGGCCGACTGAACCTCTCGGCGACGTTACTGATGGCATCGCGATTCGCTTCGCCCTCGACCAGTTGACCGAAGATGGAGTGGTTAAAGTCCAGGTGCCGCTGTGGTCCCTCGGCCACAAAAAACTGGGAATTGTTCGTGTCGTCGGTGATCTTCGCCATGGACAAGACACCGGTTCGATTGTGTTGCAGATCGACGTGATATTGGTCATCGAAGTCCGGCAAGTCCGATCCACTTGTGCCGGTGCCTGTCGGATCCCCGCCTTGAATCACGAAACTATCAACGACGCGATGGAACGAGATACCGTCGTAGAATCCGGTTTCGGCTAACTCGGTGATTTGTTCAGTGACGCGCGGAGTTCGCTTCTCGTGAAGCTGAAAGACCATCTCACCGTAATCGGCAACGTCGATTCGCATGCTACGACTACCTTCCTCTGGGAGTGTAGCTAGAACAAAGCGGCTGTCCGACTCAACGGAATAGGTAAGCCGACCGCCATTGGGATCGTATCCATCCAATGGGATATGCAGCGGAGACCCGGCCCTGAGCGTGATCGACTCAATCGGCGCAAGTGACGGCACGTTGGAGACTGGAATCGGTACACCGGCACGAGCCGATAATTCCTGCAAGCTGCCGATCCCAGTCAAACGTGAGCCATCGGCAAAGACCCAAGTCGGAAATGCCGAAATCTTGTTCTCAATGCCGACCTGATTCAGCCTACGATTTGCGTCGGTCACTTCGACAAACGGAAGGAATCTTTGGCCGTCCTCGAACATCTCCTTCTGCTCTGTGCATTGCGCACACCAACTTGCCCCGTAGAACACAGCACGTGAGGCCGCCAGATCCTTGGCAAACTGGACCAGATCCGGTGCCTCGGTCGCATCGGACACGTCCACAATCGGGCTGTTGACAAACTCAATGTCTTGGATCGGCGTCGGCTGTGTCTCACCGAAGAGCAAGACATCGTGCTGCGGCGAGATATCGGCCGGGTTACCACGAAAGACAAGCTGCCCACCCTGAGTTGCACGGAAATGAATCGATGCAAGTTCGAACTCTTCTTGATTCAGACCCACCGTCGAAGTGGCCACAGCTCCAATTTCATCGATCAATCCCGGGCGGATATCACCGTTGGTAACCTGCATATACTCGCTTGTGAATTCCACACCTCCCAACGGCTCGGCCAGTCTCGAGTCCCACGTCACATCCATGTAGGCAGCAAAAACTCCAGAGAGCTCATTAGGACTCAATCCGTACCCGCGTCGGTCTTCAACCAGCATCCGTAGCTGGAATTCTTCGCCTGCATTTAAGGTACCGGTCGGTCGGTCGAAGAGATCGGCGACTTGCAGTCGCATACGAACCGCTTTGTTGCTGAGGTCCGCCCGCTGAAGCTCACCGGGATTCGCGGGATCGACGTAAGTGATCGATCCGTTGATGGTCAAGTCGCCGCGAATAAACTCTGGACTCAAACCGGCTTCTGCAACCGGACCGAAGGACACATCAGTAAAGCCGACGGGCTCCAGCTTGAAGATTCGGTTGTCTTCGTCTTGATCGAAGGTTCCGCGCAGGTTTCGGCCGGGCTCACCGGTAAAGATCCCGCTCGCCGAAACGATCTCCAGCGTAGTCACGAGATTTGAACTTTCGATACGCAGCGAACCGTCGTTCGCGTCATAGGTAACAAAGGTTCCTTTGGCGACCTCAATCTCGACTTCCCTTGCCTCCCCTTCACCGCGCTGCTGATCCATCGCATCCAAGTTGAGTCGGACGGACTGGGCATCCGCAGCCGTGACTTGACCATCTCCGTTGACATCCATGAAGTCAGCCGAGCTTCCACAATTCAAGGCGTTTGCGACCAATAGGGCATCCAATGGCAAGATCTGCCCATCACCGTCCACATCAGCCGGAAGTGTTGAATTTTGCACGGCGGGCAACGCATCGGCGGCCAACATGACGCGAGTCTCGAGGCTCTCGAAGTGGCAGCGATTCTCGGATCTCCGACGTGATCGGCCGAACGTCTTGGACCGACGGCTCATGGTTCTCTCCTGTGGCATCTTGGATTTGCCCTCGGCAAGTTCAGACCGCCAAGAACGCAGAATCGCTGTGGGTCACGGCCAAGCACGCCGGTGCGGGGATTTCGTCCAATCCAGCATTCTAACCTGGATGTCGCAAATCCGTTGAAATCGGTCGCGCTCAATTCGACACGCGCGTTGCGTTGCCAGGTTGCCCCAACATGGAGGGAAAGATTTCACGCCCAAGCGGGGTGCTGCCCTCGACCAGGCTTTCTTGGGATAGGTTTTCTTGACGTCACCACGACTGGCAGCCGTCTGGGCTCGGCCGAATCGAGCTACTGCGGGCAGACGAAAGCGCGAGCAGACAAGAGTACGGCAGAGTGGCGCTGGCCGACCGAGCGATTCGCGGCTGAGCCTGGAACACACGATCTGGTCGACATGCACGAATGCATCTCGATCGTATCGCGGCTGGGCAGCGACGGCAATCTGCTTGTTCTGACTCAGCACCCGGTCGGGTGCTGAGCTCGCGCTGGCTCAAGCTTAGGCGTATTCTTTCAGAAAGCCCTGAAACTGGATGAGGTGCTCTTCTTCGTCAGCAAGCAAGCGGATACAAAGGTCTTGTGTCACATAGTCGTCACCATCGGTTGCCCGAATGACGTTCTTGTAGTGATTGCAGGCGGCTTGTTCGGCCTCGATCACACCGTTAATGACCCCCACGACGTCCGTTGTATCGCCAGGTGGCTGAGCTTGGCTGCCCATTTCGACCGACGCCGACCCCGGAACTCGCCCTCCAAGTTGCTTGATGCGGTTGCCGAGTTGCTGAGCGTGCGAAATCTCTTCCTGAATATCGGCTGCCAGCGACTTCTTGATCTCTTCGGCCCGAACACCATCTAGATTGATGCTGTTCGCCAGGTAGTTCATGACCGTTTCCAATTCCATACAATATGCTGTCCTGAGCATCACTATGACTTCTTCGCGTGAGGCGGCCATGACGAGTTTTCTCCCATTGCTTTGGTTAATGTTGTCCGCTGTTAATCGTATCAATGTCCATCAGATTGCCAAGGCGTACAACGAAACTTCACATCAACGAACGTGAGTGTTGCTCATCGTGTTGGATTGAAGACGGGCGTAGTGCCGAATTCACTTGCTAAATCGAGATCTGTTCTCAATAACAAGCTTCGCATGAAAGAACTTGAGACTTAGATGCAGTATCACATCCGTGTTGAAGAAGATGTTGAGCCGGCTATTCGCCGCATTGCGCTTAAGCAAATCGAGGTGGGCATTCAGGAAATCGAGGATGCTACTCTCGATCGCCATGAAGTTGTTCACCAGATTCGCAAGCGGTGCAAAAAGCTACGCGCGTTGCTGAGGTTGGTTCGTCCATGTATCGGGGACATTTTCCGCGCGGAGAATATTTTCTATCGCGACCTTTCCCGCAATCTGTCTTCACTACGGGATGCGCAAGCTCTGCTCGAATCGTTTGACATCACGGTCGATTTCTTCAAAGACCAGGTTGATGCCGACCAATGCGCTGCGATTCGCAGTCAGCTGCTTGAACTTCGTGACACGGAAGCGAGTCATGCCGGTCAGTTGGATGCAGCACTTGAAAAAACGGTGCAAGACCTGAGAGAAGCGGCGGACCGTGTCGAAGGCTGGACGTTGGATGCGAGTGGATTTGCGGCATTTGAAGCGGGATTGGCGCGCACGTATCGACGTGGGCGACGCGCATTGAATGTGGTCAGCGTCAGTCCGACGACCGAAACTCTGCATGAGTGGCGAAAGCGAGTGAAATACCATTGGTATCACTCTCGACTGCTTCGCCGAATGACACCGCGACTGATTCGCCCCCATCGCATCATGGCAGAGGAGTTGGGCAGCTTACTTGGCCAGGACCACGACCTAGCGATGTTGAGTATGCGAGTTGCTCCTTTCGCCAAACCTGGAGATGCGGACGATGCGAACCATTGTTTTTCAAGATTGATCAGTAGTCGGCGGCAACAGATCCAAGAGCAAGCACTCGGTATGGGGCGTTATCTCTACGCGGAAGAGCCGAAGAGTCTTGTGGCTCGATGGCGAAGTTATTGGACGGCATGGCACGGCACATGCGATCAAGAAGTAAAGACATGAGGCAGAGATCATCATGACGCGTACAACATGTTGCCGCCATCGATCAGTTGAGTTCGCTGTGGCGGCCTTGATACTTGCTGGGTACCACGGGATTTCGCTTTGCGACGAACCCGATTTGACTCGATTCGCTCCACCGTCGTGGTCAAAGACAGCCACCTTCTCCATCATCGCGGTGGATCCGAAAACGGGGGTCTGTGGTGCTGCGGTTGCAAGCAAATACCCCGCCGTTGGCAAAGTTGTCCCATACGTACGTCCGGGCGTCGGGGCTTTTTGCACGCAGCACTATCATGTCCCAGACTGGGGCGAACGGGCGTTGACGATGTTGGAGGATGGCCACTCGGTCGAGCGGGTCATCGTCGAGTTGTTGAAGGATGACGAGCGTCCCGGCCAACGACAACTTGCGTTGATTGATGTGCAGGGGCGGACCGTCGTCCATAACCCGTCCAACGCGCCACAGAACAGTCGCTACTGGGGTTCAATGCAAGGTAGATACTACGCGTGCCAAGGCAATACGCTCGCTGGGCGTCAAGTGATCACAGCGATGGCCAAAGCATATGAAGAAACGACGGGCTCTTTTGCCGATCGGCTCATGGCAGCCCTTGTCGCCGCTGACGAGGCGGGAGGTGATCATCGCGGACGCCAAGCGGCCGGGATTCGCATCGCCAAGACGGGTCACGACGGCCTCTGGTTTGAACTCTACGTCGACGACCACGTCGACGCGGTGACGGAACTGTCGAGTCGCTATGCCGAACTCGAACACGCCGCCAAGGCCGACTAACCAAAACACGCCGCGACGAACGAGTGTTCCATCCGCTTCAGACGGGTCGCAACATGGCGGTGCACGATGGGTCTACCCGACGCTCATGCCGTTACGCTCACTCACCTGATCGTTCAGTGTCAATAGATCGAACAAGATGCCCAAGCCAAAGAGCCCGACAGTGCACAAGTAGATCAACCCTGTGAAGATCTTCCCCATGTTGAAGCGATGCATCCCAGCCCAGCCGAGAAACGTGAGCAGCACCCAGGCGAGGTTGTAGTCGATCGGACCAGGGCGAAATCGATAACTTGCCTTGCGATCCATGCCGGGTATCAAAAACAGATCGATGAACCATCCGACGCCGAGCAAACCGGCGGTGAAGAACCATATCGTTCCGCTAATGGTCTTTCCGTAATAGAACCGATGTGCACCCGTAAACCCAAAGATCCATAGCAGATAGCCGATTGATTTTAGGTGTGTGTCGGCGACTGGTGGTACGGCGGCTTGGTAGGTATTCATGTGGCCACGATCTCGCATGTGAAAGAACTCTGACATCATATTCGAAGATCGCAGGTCAATCTTGCCTACGCATTATATCGAGGGGCGGGTGAAGTGGTTGAATCCACGGTACGCTGCGTGCCCTTGGCGACTCTAGACGAGCTACGTACACTGCGATATATGACAGAAACAGATGTGATTCTGGTTGGAGCGGGCCCCATTGGGCTGGAAATGGGCGTTGCCCTCAAGGGGGCCGGCGTAGATTACGTACACCTGGAAGCCAAGCAGGTCGGGCACACGATCTCCTGGTTTCCCCGCCAAGCGCGTTTCTTTAGCTCGCCGGAACGGATTGCTATTTGCGGCGTTCCATGCCGAACCGTGGACCAATCGAAGGCCACCCGGGAAGAGTACTTGGAATACCTGCTCGGCATCGTTCAGCAATTTGATTTGCCGGTGCGAACCTATGAGCGTGTGACAGCCATTCGACATGAGCCGAACGACGCGTCTCGGCCGTTCCACATCGAGACACGAACGGCACATGGTGAGCAACAATATCGAGCGAACAAGGTCATCTTGACTGTCGGGGACATGCATGGCCCGCGGAGCCTGGCATACCCGGAATTGCCTGAGGTGCCTGGCCACGATCTGCCGCATGTCAGCCACTACTTCGACGAACCGCATCCTTACTTCGGTCAAGATCTTTTGATTGTCGGAGGACGAAATTCGGCCGTCGAAGCAGCGATCCGATGTCACCGTGCTGGTGCCCGAGTTGCCTTGAGTTATCGCCGCGCTGAACTCGATTCGTCGATCAAATATTGGCTCAAGCCAGAGATTGAATGGCTAATCAAAATGGACGAGATCCAGTTCTTTCCGAATTCGGCACCCGTTCGAATCACGCCTTCCAGTGTGAGTTTGGCACCCGTTGATGCGGAACAGAAGCTCGATCTTGATCCGTCCGATTGGCAACAAGTGTCGGCCGACTTCGTCCTGCTGCTGATTGGATATCAAATGGACAGCACTCTTCTACGACAGGCCGGCGTCAACCTGAAAGGTCCGAACCGGGCACCTGAATTGGATCCCGAGACGATGGAAACAAATGTTCCGGGCCTCTATATCGCGGGAACTGCTGCCGCTGGAACTCAGATTCGATTCAAGCTGTTTATCGAGAACTGCCACACACACGTGGTACGCATTCTCCGACACATCTGCGATCAGGATCCGAAATTCGTCAATTCGTTGGCTTATCGGCGGCTCCATGAGAACCCTTTGATTGCGGAAAGCTAAACAGCGCGATTCTTCGACGTGTAGCGGCCGCCCGATCTCGCTCGCTTTTCGCAATGCTTTCGCGTTTCGGAGTTGATGAAGGCCGAAAGCGACGATTTTGTCGTCAATTCCCTCATGACGGAACAGGGGTCAAGTAGACGATTTGCGACATCTTCGCGGTTCCCCGCGGCGAGTGGCGGTTTGCGAAAGCTAGACTTGCGGTACGCAGCGCAATTTTCGTCACAAATCAAGATCGGGGAGATTTGATGTCGTCGACCGACACGAGCGACGTGGGGCCGATTGGTCCGCTCGCAATCGGGATCGAAGACTTGGACGGCAATTATACGGTCACCCCTCGACTGATGCCGCCAGATGATGCGTTGGGGTTCGCACCGAGCGAAGCCAGCGTCCTAATCGTTGATGACGAACCCATCAACATCGATCTTCTGAAGCTCTACCTTCAGGAAGGCGGCTACGAGAAGTTCTACACAACAGCCGACTCGACTCGGGCATTAGATCTCGTACGTGATAGTCTACCTGACGTGATTTTGCTGGATCTGGTGATGCCCCGAATCAACGGGTTCAGCATCCTTGCTTCACTTCAGGACGACGAACGATTGCGTCACATTCCCGTCATCATTCTGACGGCGTCGAACAATGCCGAGTCGAAGTTGAAGGCTTTGGAGCTCGGTGTCAACGAGTTTTTGGCCAAGCCCGTCGATCCGAGTGAGTTGCTACTGCGACTTCGCAACACACTCGCGGCAAAAACGCTGCGAGATCATCTCGCCAACTATTCAGCACGGCTGGAGGACGAGGTTCGGCAGCGAACTGGTGAACTTGAGGCGGCTCGTCAGGAAGTGATGCATTGTCTGGCGAGGGCGGCTGAATTTCGCGACGACGATACGGGTCGACATGTATTGCGCGTAGGCCGATACGTTGCCGTGATCGCGACTCAATTGGGTTTCAGCAAAGACCGCGTTGACATGCTGGAACAGGCCTCTCAGCTCCATGACATCGGCAAAATTGGCATTCCCGATGCGATCCTGCTGAAGCCGGGCAAGCTTGAACCCAGTGAGTTCGAGCTAATGAAAAAGCACTGTTCGTTCGGGAAGAAAATAATTCGCCCCATGATCGACGACGACTGGACCGCCATTCGGCAGCAAACCGTTGGCGTTGTTCCCAGTTCGCCGATTATGAAGCTGGCCGCCGTGATCGCCGAAACCCATCACGAAAGGTGGGATGGATCGGGTTATCCTCGAGGTCTCAAGGGTGATCAAATTCCGATCGAAGGTCGAATCACAGCCGTTGCCGACGTGTATGACGCTTTGTCCACAAAACGTCCCTACAAGCCGGCTTATCCGCAAAAGAAGTGCTTCTCGATCCTGAGCGAGGGTCGTGGACGTCACTTCGATCCAAAGGTGCTGGACGCCTTCTTTGACAACATCGACGAAGTTATTAAGGTCCAGCACGATTATGCGGATCCCTAACGCAGTGGCCACAAAACGGAACGCTTCGAATCGTCTGCCCTGAGCGTATTGACCACACGCGCTGAACAAGCGCGAAAACCTATATTTTTGGAAAGTCAGCTCGCGCGAGCCGGCATTCCAAAATACGTTTCGGATCAAGAGCGTTGCAGCGATTTTCGGCAACCTTTCGCATTGCCGTCGCTCTGGCAAGCCTGAGCGTGTGCGTATTGGTCATTGCGCACGTGTTCGAGTTATTGCCCGATCGACAGCAACAGACCATTGAAAACCGCGCTGTTTTGTGCGAGTCGATCGCCATTTCATGCGCGGTTGCGGCTGCGAAGAAGGATCTTCAGCAACTCGAAACGAGCTTGAAGCTTGTCATGCAGCGTCGCCCCGAAATTCTCTCGGCAAGCGTCAGCGATCGTGCCGGCAAATCCATTCTGACGGTAAGACCACGACAAGATGTCTCAGGTGAAGAGGCTGAGGTGGTCAGTGTTCCGTTACGGAGTGGCAACATTGACTGGGACGAGTTGACGCTTCACTTCCGGCCGGTTGAACGTGGCCTCTTGGGGTTCACGTCCTCCAAGATCAGGATGATTGGGTTTGTGACCGCGCTCAACGGTCTCGCCTTCTTTTGGTACCTACGACGCATGCTGCAACACCTCAACCCTTCACGCGTGATCCCGCCTCGAGTTAAGGCAACGCTTGACACATTCGCAGAAGGCTTGTTGGTGCTGAACCGAGAGCATCGGATCGTGCTGGCCAACGACGCGTTCGCTCGTACCGTGGGTGAACGTCCCGAAGATTTACAGGGTCGCAGAATCGATCAACTTCCCTGGCAACGAAACCCTGACGAACCTGAGGATTCCGAATATCCTTGGGTGCGCGCGCTGCAAGACGGCGAGACCCAGACAGGCTCTTTCGTCAGTCTCAAGACGTTCAAAGATTTCAAGCGTACGTTCATGGTCAATGCTGCTCCGGTGATCGCAGAGGACGGTGGCTGTCACGGTGTGCTGGCCAGCTTCGACGACGTGACCGAAATTCAGCAGCGCAACGCGGTGCTACGTCAGATGCTGGCCAAGCTTGAAGACTCGCGCGAGAAGATCCGTAAGCAGAACGAAGAGCTGAAGCATTTGGCGACTCGCGATCCGCTTACCGCCTGCCTGAATCGGCGCGCATTCTTTGAGGTGTTCGATAGTCACTTCTCAGGCTCTCAACGTTACGAAAAGCCGCTGACCTGTATCTTGCTGGACGTTGATCATTTCAAGTGTGTCAATGATCAAAATGGCCACGCCGTCGGTGATGAGGTGTTGAAACAAGTCGCCGAAGTCCTTCGTGGTTCGATTCGAGCAGCCGATCAACTATGCCGATACGGTGGCGAGGAGTTCTGCATTGCACTTCCTGAGCAAGATATTGAGAGAGGCTATTTCGTTGCGAAAAAAGTGCGAGAAGCAATTGAGACGGCGAATATCGAGGGCTTAGGCGTTACAGCAAGTCTTGGTGTCACCGCCTCCGACCTCGGAGCCGACACGGCTCAACGGCTTATGCACCAAGCTGACGAAGCGCTTTACGCAGCCAAGCGAACTGGGAGAAATCGAGTCTGTCGCTGGGACAACATGCCCGCACCATCTGAGCTGGAAGCAGAATGTCAGAATCATGACCCCATTGAAACGACCGAGCTAATGGAGTCGATCGTGCCGTTCCACACGGTGCAGGCATTGTTTACAGCGATGTTTTTCCGGGCACCGGGTGTAGCCGAGCATTGTCGACGTGTGGCCGACTATTGCGTCACCGCTTCAGAAAACACGATCCAAGGGCGTTCGGGTTATCTGCTCGAAGTGGCCGCTCTGCTGCACGAAGTGGGACGCATCGGATTGCCGGACACCATCCTTTTTCACGATTCGTCGTTGTCCTCTGAAGACCAACAGTTGATCGCTTCGTACGACCGAGTCGGATTGGAAATCCTGCGTGATATCTTCAGCTGCGAAGACCTCAACGGAATGTTGGCAACCTTCGCAGCGGGCAGCGCCAACTTGGAGGGGGTAAGCGTACCGGAGCACGTGACGAAGGCCGCTCACGTGCTGAGAATTGCTGATCGGTTCGATTCGCTGACCTACCAACGAAACGGGCAGCGTTACCGGTCGAACCAGGATGCGTTCGCCATGCTGCGTCAAGAGGCGGGCAAAGATCTGGAACAGGAATTGTTGCAACGATTCATTCAGGCATTGGCTGCCGAAGAAGAGATTTCGAATCGCATGATCTGGCCGTCCCACGATGATTCCAGCGGTGGCGCATCGGTGGAGGAATTCGCCGTTCTCGATCAGCTCCGTCAAATTCTCTCACAGCTGAATCGCCCCAGAACGACGCTCGCCAATCCGACCCCGAGTCCCACTACCAGCCGGTAGGGCCAATAAATCTTGCGGCTTGGCTGACTTCTAACCGCTCGCTGGCCGGACTGATTCCCGAATCGCATGAATTGCGCATAATGGCGGGTGGTTCACTTCCTGGTAGTGAGCACCCGATTCGCGATCGTTCAACAGACAGCGGGGTATCCATCGCATGAACACAATTGACTATGTAAAGATGACGCTCGAGATGAGTAACGGCTGGGTCATGGGCTTAATCGACGACATGAAGGCCTCGCCAATGACCCAACCAACACCCCAAGGCGGTAACCACCCCTTGTGGTGTATCGGGCATCTAGCCTACAGCGAAGGCAATCTCATCAACGTCTTCATCAAGGGTCAAGCGAATCCTGTCGCCGATTGGCAGGACTTATTCGGCCAAGGCTCGACACCGACGGACGATGCGAGCGCCTATCCTCCGATTGATGAGGTCATCGCCAAATTCCAACAGCTCCGCGCTGGAACGATGGCCCTGCTGAACGAGTTGACCGACGAAGATCTCAGTAAGCCCTCACATGCGCCGGAAGAAATGAAGGAGTGGTTCGGAACCATTGGTCAATGCCTGGCCGTGATCCCGATCCACTCTGGTTTCCACGGCGGACAGGTTGCAGACGCCCGGCGCGCCGCAGGTCGCCCACCGCTCATGGCCTAAGTTTTACCCTTGTTGTGATTCGACCGTGACGTGTTGGCGAGCCTAGGCGGCTTCGGGGCGTTGCTCGGCATGCAGCGCTGGTGACGTGGAGTTCTGCGCCGTTGGAAGCTGACGCACGTTCAGGTCTAACTGCGGAAACGCGATTTCGATGTTTGCTTCGGACAGATTCTTGTGAATGGTCGCGTGTAGATCGTGGACGGTTGCGAGGCGGACATCAAGTGTCGCCACGTAAGCTCGCACCACGAAATTCAGCGCGCTGTCACCAAAACCCTCGAAGGTAACGTTTGGCCCGGGATCATCTAACACATCGTTGTGAGCCTGCACCGTTGACAAGATGATCTCGCGGGCGGCGAGCGGATCCGTCTTATAGGCGAGGCCGATATTGATGACAATTCGATTCGTCTTATCAGACAACGTCCAGTTAAGTAAGCGGCCCGTGATCAGCTCCTTGTTCGGCACGATCAACTCTTTGCGATCCCAGTTGGTGACCGTTGTCGCTCGAATTCGGATATTCGAAACCGTCCCGGTGACGTCACCCAGTGTAATGACGTCGCCGACGCGGATCGGTCGTTCAAACAATAGGATCAGGCCGGACACAAAGTTGGCAAAGATCTCCTGCAGGCCAAATCCTAGGCCGACCGTCATTCCGGCGACCAACCATTGAATGCTCGACCAGGTGACGTTGAGCGTTCGCCCCGCCAATAACACTCCGGTCAGCGCGACAACGTATTGGACGATCACCGAAGTGGCATGTCGGCCGCCGCGATCGAACGGCAACCGATTGAGGATGCTGATCTCCAATAACGCCGGCAGGTACTTCCCCAGGGCGAAGGTCACCACCAGCAACAATACCGCCATCAACCCGTGACGAAGCGTTGTTGGAACGTCCTTGAACGTCTTCACCGAATTGTATTCACCCTCTGCATTTTGCTGAACCTCCACGACCTCGACGGTCTTGACCCAGAACACCACACCATCAAGCACATGCAGAGCGGGCAGCACGTCCGCCCAGATATGCCAAGCGCCGAGCAGCAATCCAACGGTCAAGCCGTGCCTCAGGAAGAGCCGCAACTTGCTGTGAATTTCCGTCAAGTCTGGCGTATCGTCGACAACGATGGCGGGGTCCAGTTCACCCGCCTCCGACTCACTGGCAAGTTGCCGCTGCTTAAGCTGCTGCATCGACAGCATTCGCCGCTTAATCACAAACCAACGCGACAACATGGCATGAACAAGAACGCAGGCCAGCACCATACCTAAGGTTTCTTGTAAGCGAATGGCGAGCTGCTGCGCGGAGTAATAGAAGCCGATCATCGCCAGGCCCGCAAGGCAAAGAGGCACGGCAATTCCAATGGCATGCGCGCCGGCTCGAACGTAATCCAACCAGCCTTCTGACTGACGACTAATGGCATCGCGCAACACGCCTTCCTTAACACGCAGCATGAAGTGCGAAAAACCTGCCAAAACGCACATGCCACCGATGAATGCCAGTCGCCCTGCGGAGCTAGAGAAGTCACCCTGTTGATAAATTGTCGTAAAGACCACGATTCCGGCGCAGGGTAATCCCAGCGTCGCGAACCACCAGGTGTTGCGACGTGCAACACGAGTCGCGTGGGGTGACCAATTGAAATGCGACTCAGCAACGCCCTCGGAACGACAAAGTTCCCGAACGAACTCGCTTAAGAACAGCAGGATTGAAACATACTGCAGGGACGGCCCGAGTGCCAAAACGAGCTCTGAGGCGCCTGGCAATTGACTCATTCGCCATCCAACGAACCAACCAAGCAGTGGCCATTCCGCGGAAATCAGTGCAGAAATCAGCAGCACCTCGATCGTAGGCAGAAAGCGAACGCCGGATCGGCACGACTTTGATGTGCAGAGGTGCCTGATACGTACTCTGATCCTTCGGTGAAAGACAACGACCAGACCAACCAGCAACATAACGGAAATAGTGACGGGACGGCGAAGCGTGTCTAAGCCGCAGTCCTTCAATAATTGCAGCCAGGGTGTCGGGTGGGCTAGTTGTTTGGCGACAGTGAGCGTCGACGAGAGATCATCGAGTCCCAACGGATCCGCACTGCGAATCCAAAGCACATTCTCGTCAATGAATGTACGGAACTGGTTGGAATGATCGATCAATTCCCGATTACAAACCTCCAACTCGCTCAGCTTCGTAAGATAGTCGTCCAGATCGATATCCAACGTAGAAAGAAGCTCCCGTTTCACATCCAGAAGTTCTCGCAGCGTGTCCTTTAGAAATACGCCGCCGGTCAACCGATCCTCGTCCGATAGCCGGCCGATGATTTCCTGCTGAGCTGCTTCCATATTGCCGAGCAAAACGCGCTCCTCGTCGAGTTCGAGTCGGTCGAGATTTGCTGCGGGCATTTCCCGCTGGACAAAGCGAAGCCGCTCAACACACCGGCGCGTATTGGGTAGTTCTTCACGCTGCTTCCTTAGCATGAGACCGACCGTGGCAGAATTACCAGCCTTTTTCACGCGGTCCTCGGCCTTTCGAAAGGCATCATCGAGTGCCAAGATCTGCTGCTCGATCCGCTTAACCTCAGCCGAAACTTGGGCCAGCCGGTCAGCCGTGTCCTTACGTTTCTCTGCCAGCTGAGAATTACGTTCGGCCAAAGCGCGAAGCTCCGGATGGTGCGTCATCCTGACACGACGTTCCGCCTCCTCGGCCTGACGCTCCGATTCGCTGCGGCGACGGTCGGAAACATGTCGCTGCAGCAACGATACCTGCTTGGTTAGTGCAGTGGCCTGGCGATTCGCCTGATCCCTTAACAAGGGAAACAACTCGGCAAGAGCGTCGCTTCGGCGCACCTCAGCACGGGAGAGTTCGAGCTGTCGCTCAAGAAATATGATCCGCGCCTGAATCGCTGTTCGTCGAGCGGTTGTCATTTCGGTACTTGCATCCACCGGCGGTCCCGACTCCAGCTGCTTTGCGGACTCGTCAAGTTTTTGCTTGATTTCGCTGACCAGCTTGGCCAGCTCACTCTTTCGCTCACCCCGCCGCTTGACGTCTTCCTCTCTCGCGGTCAGCTCTTGTTGAGCCTCTTTCAACTTCACCTCGGCTTCATTCAGATGCTGCTCCAGTTCGGCCAGAGATGAGTTTTCGACATCCAGCGCAGATGGCCGTTGTGGAGCCTCCAAGTCATCTTTGGCCTTGGCGATCCTCTCTGACGCCTCATTAACTTCCGTCTCGTAGGTTGACGTCTTTTGCTTCGACGCTTCCGCTTGCTCCAGCCAATCCAAGGCGGATTCGCACTGCTTTAAGACGCCTGATTTGGCAGTGTCGTCCAGACCCTCGGTTTCCTTGACCGCGACATGAATTCGCGCACTTTCTCGACGCT
>CAJHYQ010001125.1_pt1 | contig 17573 bp, 21 predicted proteins | sample 9198721 | NCBI WGS metagenome assembly CAJHYQ01 (sample SAMEA7708357, study PRJEB35096) | sediment metagenome | biome: marine neritic benthic zone biome [ENVO:01000025]; feature: sediment [ENVO:00002007]; material: shallow marine sediment [ENVO:03000034] sea grass bed [ENVO_01000059] ... | reverse complement strand
TAGGTATTCGACGCAAGCGACTATGCGATACACACGCTTGACAACAGCCAATTTCAACGTCGCACAGCCGTTGCGGTAACTGCACTTCATTGCGTTAGCGACTTCTCTGCTTGGACGTCAATTCTCAGACTTCCTAAGAGCATGAGAATTGAGAAGAAGATCTACCAACTCCACAACCTGCTGGCGTTGTTGGTTGTTTAGCTTGGGCCAAGCCTCAGCGACAGCGATCAGCTGGGCGTCCGCGAGTGCACCACCTGTTGCACCACCCCTGGGCGACTGGTACTGTTTTTCTGGGGGCCCAGCGGTGTCGTTCGAATCCTGCCAGGCGTATTTCTTTCGTCACAAGATACGAACTAAAGGAACGTTATGGAAATCGAGTCCATGCCGTAGATAAGACCGACGATGCCTTCTCACAATACATGTTCATTCAGAGCTCTAACGTCATCAATCGGCACATCTAACTTATAGAGCCACTGACCGAGAGTTCTTCTCAGGTCATGGAGTGAGGCAAACTTGCCTCGCCATTCACAACGATGTTGGCACGTTTGCCTATTCGCGCGTCAGCTTTTCACTGTCATACTGAACTAGCATGATCGAAACGCTAGACCAGGCGAGCCCCATGGAGGCCGTGGAGGTAATTGGGCAAGCTTTCCGCGATCATCCCCATATGCCGAGTGATCCGTCCGGACGCAGATCGCGGATGCTGGTGACGACCCTCCTGAAAACGTTTGCGGCCGCTCCGGATGCACGACTACTTGGCATACGTCGGGATGGGCGCCTTGACTGCGCCGCGTTCGTATTCGACGCCGGTTATGAGCCGCGTGGATTCGGACTGATCCTGTTCCTGATCCGCATGCTCCGTGTACTTGGCTGGAGGATGAGTCGTGCCTTTGTTCAAGTCCTCTCCGAAAAGCCGCAACGAGAAGGGCGGCAGCTGGAGCTGATGCTCCTGGGGACTCGTACCGACCATCAACAACATGGGCTTGGGCGCTCCATGATCCACCACATCCTTGAGGTTGCCCGAGCCGAGGGATACCAGTCGGTTGTCTTGGAAGTGGCAAAAGAGACCCCTGCCTTCAGCTTTTACCTACGTGAAGGGTTTCTGGTGGACAAGGAAGTCACCCTGCCCATCATGCCACTGTGCTTCCTACGTCATCCCCTCAGGGGAGGCGCCGCTGAGACTCTCGATGCCTCCGAGGATCATGCTGCTGATTGACTCCGATCGAGCCAGCCACAGCATCGCAAGTGCTGGACAAAAGCGACTTCAATCCTGAGTCAGATCGTAAACCTTGGCCCCAGCGTTCTTGACGACCGACTTGATTCCCTTCTCCATCGCCGCAGCGGACTCGTACATTTCGCTGGTGCCGATGACCTGGTGATTGCCCGCTTTGAGCACGAAGTACGGCTCACCACGTTTGTCCTCACGTCGTTCGAAGCGATCAGGATCACTGCCATTGCGCTGAACAGAGGCAACTCCGTTCTTGGCCCCGGATCGTGTCTTGTACAATTCGCTACTGAGAATGATTTCGCCGTTGGGTGCCTTGAGATGGAAGTGAAATTGACCATCTTGGGAATGTTGGATTTCATATTTGGCTGGCATAATGGTGATCCTCGAAAAGCGCCCGCCACCGATAAGCCACATCGTACACATTATCCTTCGTCGATCGAAGAACGACAACTTCTGGTCGTCACTTCAGAGCCAACGACCTAAGCAAGCGGCTAATTCGTGCGAGTCTCGTAGTGCGGTATCTCGAAGGAGAGTGGCCGGCACAGAAGATCAACTGAGTCGCGCGTTTGCGCCCCGTGGTCGATGCCACCCGACACATGACAATGGCCCAAGCCAACTCGACCACTGCGATCAGTGGTCGAACAAGCAACAACCCTCGCGAACTGTTTCACCAACGTGCAATCTTCTGCCGATTGCCACGCTTCGGTTAGGGAATCTCAATCGCCATAACCTCCTTGCGATTGCGTATGTACAAACGGTTGCCATCAAGGCTGGGCGCCGTCCAGGCGCGACCGTCAAGCAGCTTCGCTTTCGAGTGCACAGTGACGTCCTTCGGTGTCATCGTGGCGAGCATTAACGTTCCGTCTTCGCGTAAGACAATGAACATCCCGTCAGCGTAGACACTGTTGGCTCGCCCCAACTCGCGTTTTCGCCACAACAGTTTTCCTGATTTCGCGTCCAGCGCGGTGAAGAAGAGCGCTGCAAAGTCGCCGCTGGAACCGTAAGCAATGTCGCCAACACGAATCACATTGCTATGATGAACCCGCATCTGATGGTTATGCCAAATCTCATTGGCGACGGTTTGATTGTCTTCGTCTTCGAGCATTAAGCAGCGGCTTCCTTCGCCGTAAGCCGCGGAAAAGAACAGCCGACCATCGCCACCCCACACCGGCGTGCTCGAGACGTATCCGCCATCAATCGGGTGTTCGTGCTGCCATAGAGGCCGACCGGTTGACGGATCGACACCGGCGATCAGCTTTTCAGCCAGAACCACCAATTGATCGGCGTCACCCAGTCGAATCATGATTGGCGAAGCGTGCGAGATCGCGAAATCATGCTTCTTCCATGCGATGGAACCATCACGAATTCGAAACGCAACGAGACCGCTTCCCAGGCCACCGACCGGAAGGATTATCTTATCTCGGTAAGCGATTGGACTTGCTGAGTATCCGCGATAGAGATTCGTTCCCTTCAGCTCACTGATCAGGTCATGCTTCCATAGGACTGCTCCATCGTTTTCGTCGAGGCAGTGTAGCACGCCTGTCACACCAACCGCGAAAACACGATTATCTACGGCAAGCGGAGTCGATAGCGGTCCGGGGCCAAACTGCTCTACATTCGTGCCTTCGACGAACTGGACTTCGTAGCGATGTTGCCAGATCGTCCTGCCCGTCTGTGGGTCCAACGCGACGACATGTTCGTGCTCGTCGCTACGGTACATTGTAAAGAGACGTCCGTTCGTCGAGATGACACTTGCATAACCGTCCCCTAGACCTCGTCTCCAAATCTGGCGCGGACCATCTTCCGGCCACGAATCGGCAACTTTCACGCCCACAACCTTGAAGTTTCGTTGCGGCCCACCCCACTGCGGCCAGTCGCCACGCGTACTGCACGGAAAGGCGACTGTGAAGATCAAAAAAATGAGGTGACGCAGCGACATTTGATGAGACGGAGTTTGGGTGCTTTCGTTTCGTTTATGAGATTTGCTCACCTATTATCCTATTCGAGCTGTCCGGCGAGTCGTTTGAGGGGGCGGCGAGCGTATCGCAGCTGTCAAAATGTTTACGCATGCCATGTCTCGCTGTGATCGGCATACCTGTATTGGCGCCAACGTCGAGACAAACAATGCGAAAACCTTCGTACACTTCAACGGCTTCAACGACCGTCATTCTCGGCAAGCGGAAACATCAAAGCAAGGTCGAGAGGCTGCAATCACCGTCTTTGTCGTATCGGCGAAGGACTTGTGGCGGCGGGCGCCGCGCACCACGATTGGCTCCTGTGTCCGTAGGCTTGTCCGATTCATTGATGCGGCGAATGGATTCATCCATTTCGGCACGACTCCATTGTGGTGCCTCGAGTCCATCGTGAGCCAGCAAAGTCTCAAACCACTTCTGGGCCATCACCTCGGCGCCAATGAGATTCGGATGAATTCTGTCAGGGGCAAACGCACCTGGCCATAAGTTCTTGGTTGGCTCCCAAACGTCTGGTCCGGCGTGAATGTGCCCAGGACGTGACTTCAGGAACGCGGCCAAAGCGAGTCGTTCATTACCTATTTCAGGCTCCATCGGTTTTTTGTAGATGTGCATTGCAATGAACACTTCGTCCGCGCCGTCCCTGAGTATCTGGTTCGCAAACCGCTCAATCACTTGGGCACCAAGCTGAATCCTCTGCGAATCTTGCTCGTTGCGTATTCCTGCGGCTCGGTCTCCAAAGGCCCACTGCAGCGACTGTTGAGCCAGCACAACAACCGGTTTACCACCGTCTCCTTTCAAGGCTGGACGTAGGCGTTCCACCCACGGTGCAAGCGGTTCGCCCGTCTGTGCGTTGATCCACTTGGCGATCGGTGTTCCACCTTTTGTTGCCGAACGCACGGCGAGCAATTGTTTGCCGTCGAAGTAGCGATCCAACTTCCGCTGCAGAATCTTTGGCCAGTGAAACGAAGTCGAGTAGCCATTGACGACGATCGTCTTTGGCTTGCCGTCAAAAACCCGGAAGACCATCGTTGATGCGCCATCCTCAGCGCGCACAGAGACTGCCAGCGATGTGCAAATTAACAAGCAGCCGACCGAAGTTCGTTTGTTCATCATTTCGTGTTGCCTGGATTGCTTCGGTTCCTTGGTGATAAGACCATCATCCGAGATTATACGAGCAGCCGAGCCGTCCTTCGCCGCTTGCTATTCGCCCGTCATACGTCAACTCCGCTGTACCGGGCACGGTGGCTAAGACGAGAGGGAGCATTGATCCGCTAATACTCCCCGTCGCGCTGTTGATCTGGCGGTAATTCAAACCTGGTGCGAGGATGTTGCCGAAGTCGATATCCGAAATGCCCTCCGGATCCAGCTCAAACAGTTTGTCGCTCGTACAAACATCAAATAGCCCTGGAAGCGTGCCCTCCGTGAGATTGTCGCAATTGAACAGGCCATCCACTTTGTGTTCCCACGTTGTGAATTTGTCTCCGCCACTGTTCACTGAATAGTTGCCATTCGAGGGGTTATAGACAGCGTCACCGCGCCCGGACCAACGGGACCAGCACCAGGGGTGAAGTTTTGTCCATGAGATGGGGACGCCAGCAAGCTGGCTACGATCACAAGCGGAAGAGCAAGATGTAGCATTCGCATTGCAATCTCTCCTTCTAGATCGGAAGACTTAGATGTCTGGATGCAAGGTGCCTATCAAAGGAGCCAACACGAATTCCGTGTATGGGGCGTGTCGGCTACAGAAGTTGAATCCCAGCACGGACGTCGAGCATCCGCTAGGACTTGAGCCGGATAGAAATCACTGGCAACCCGTTCAGAAGGCCACCCCGCACTGAGCATTAGACACGGCGACTAACCGATTAGCGAAGTTAGGCAGCTCAACGTTTCTGTATGATCGCCGCATCTGCTTTGATTGAGATGCTCAGGGAACGAACGCGGTACGCAGGTCCTCATCGTCGCCGAACGCCAACTCGACTGCCGCTGCGATCTCGGCCTCCAAGGGCCTAGCGGCTGCGACGTAGTGGCCGGCCTCGAAGACCGCCACGAGATCGGACGAATCGAAGTCGCCGTCCAGGTTCCAGTCGCCTTCGTCGAACGTCGCGTTGTGGTCAATGCCGTCTTCGTACTTGCCTGCACGGAATACCTCGACGAGATCGGTCGAGTTGAAGACGTTGTCGTCATTGGAGTCGCCGTTGAGGCGTTTTTCGTACCAGGTGATTGTGTCATCGGGACGACGAGATGACGATGCCGAAGCAAATGCCGAGAGCACGTCCATGTCGCCATCTCCGTCCATGTCGGCGGCAAACACAGATAGGCCTTGAAGAGTCCCTCGGGTGCTAATCACTTGCTGCTTACCGAAGTTGCCGGCACCATCAGTGTTCTCGCTCCAGGCGTTAAAAGCGAGGCCTTGGTATTTCCACGCCGAGAGAGCATCGACGTCACCATCACCATCCAAGTCGGCCGCCACCACGGACTGCGCCCCTCCTGACGACTGGAAATCTACGACGCTGATCGATTGGCGCTTACCGAAGCTGCCCGCGCCGTCGGTGTTTTCGTACCACGCAAGTCCATCGCAATCACACGTCGTGAGCAGGTCCACGTCGCCATCTCCGTCCACGTCAGCCGCGATCAAGGATTTGGCCCTGTAATTCTCGCTGATCACATGCTGCACGTCGAAGCTGCCCGTGCCATCGTCCTCGTACCAGACAAACTGCCGACCAACGCCCACGATCAAGTCCCCGTTGCCATCTCCGTTGACATCGGCCCCAAAGAAGGCACTCGGTCGCCGCTCGAATTGGTGTCCGCCGGCCTCCTCGAAATTGCCTGCGCCGTCGTTTTCATACCACGCGATCTTGTTATCAGCACCTGTGGAGAGCACGTCTATGTCGCCATCTCCGTCCATGTCGGCGGCAACCACCCTGCCTAACCTCTCTCCTGTGTCCTCGACCGCAAAAACGTCGTGCGGCACAAACGACACGGAGTTAAGGCAGAGACGTGCCTCACATTCTTCGGCTAACAGGCTCCGCACTGATCGCTTGTCAGATGTCGTACGTCCCATGGTTAGCTCCCTCAAGAGTCCGTTGAGCCTGGCTGTTACCTGTTGCCGCGTTCGCGTGCCAACACGAGCCATTGTCTGACTACCCATCTGGGAAAGCAATCATCGATTGCCAGACCGCCGGCCCACCACCCCGGTTATGCGCGGCAGTAGGCGGAAAGAGTTCACTAGGCTCGCAAGAATCACAGCGATGGTCACTGCAATGCGCGTGCGTTGTCCACGCGGCCGGCGGGACGTTGGTTCTCACCGGGCCGATTGCCGTCGCCGAGGTCGGCGCGTGCCGCGTCGGCAAGCTTTGTGAGCCTGGCGACAATATCCGGATGCATTGCCGAGACGTCGGTTGCCTCACTAATGTCCGTCTCAAGGTCGAAGAGTTGCGGCAGCTTCGCGTTCTCACCACCGCGAACCTGCGCGACTCGCAACTTCCACTTGCCCGAACGCACGCATTCGAGCCGGTCCTTGAAGTAGTAGTAAAAGGCCTCATGTGGGCTCGTTGCATCGGGTTTGTCTAAGAGAATCTCCGACACGTCTCGACCGTCAATGACGCGGTCCGCGGGCGGACTGGTTCCGGCGAGTTTTGCAAAGGTCGGTAGGATGTCCATCGAGGTGATCAGCTCGTCGCAGGTCCGGCCGGCGGTGATCTTGTCGGGCCAACGCATCACGTTGCAGACCCGCTGGCCGCCCTCAAACGTCGATCCTTTGCCACCCTTCAACGGTTCGTTGTGCGCCCCGTGATGCATCGCTCCGCCGTTGTCCGACGTGAAGATCACCAGCGTGTGGTCGTCGATGCCGAGTTCTGCCAGCTTGTCGAGGATCACGCCGGTCGACCAGTCGATTTCCTCCACCGCGTCACCCCACTTGCCGTTCTTCGACTTGCCCGTAAACCGCTCGGACGCATACTGGGGCCAGTGCGGCATCGTGTGTGGCAAGTACAGGAAGAACGGCCCGTCTTTGTTGGCCTCAATGAAATGGACCGCCTCTTCGGTGTAACGCTTTGTGATGTAGCGCTGATCGGGTTCCTGCTCGATGACCTTGTCGTTGCGTAACACCGGCAGCGGCGGATACCGGTACGGCTTCTTACGCGAATCGTGTCCCATATCGTTGGAGTACGGGATGCCAAAATAGCTGTCGAACCCCTGGCGAGTGGGAAGAAATTCGGATTGGTCCCCAAGGTGCCATTTTCCAACGATCGCCGTTGCGTACCCAGCCTCGCCAAGCACCTCGGCAATCGTGACTTCATCGGGGTTAAGTCCCTTATTGCCGCGCGGAAATAGCACCCAACCGCCACGGTGATCCTCGTGAAGATTGACCCGGCGCGGATAACAACCGGTCATCAGCGACGACCGTGACGGGGTACACACGCCGGACGTGACGTAAAAGCTAGTGAACTTCGTGCCCTCAGTCGCCATGCGGTCGACGTTCGGAGTGCGATGCAGCTTCGATCCAAAACAGCCGATATCGCTGTAACCCAGGTCATCACAAAAGATGATGATGAGGTTAGGGCGATTCGCGGCGTGCGCAGCGTGCAGCGGAACAAACACACAGGCAACCGCGAACAGCGACACAACTGCAAAGCCAATCAAGCGAGTCATTACGTGGTCTCCAATCATGGGTGCGATCGATGATCGAGTCACGAAGATCTTCTAAGTGGACATTCCACGAAACGTTTGTGGCTGCAACACTTCCTGGACGGCAATCGGCAGCCGTTCGCATCGTACACGATTGGTTCACACGCTGACACAGGCGGATCACGATTTGATCGTAACGCACACGATCGATAGCTATGATGTTACTCAGACAGGCTGCTCGGGCAAGATCGTAGGTTCAAGCAGATAGTCCTCACCTATAAATGAGTGCCATCATGCGACACATCATCCGAGTCACGTGTATCCTCCTGTGCCTGACACAACTGACACACGCGGATAGCGAGCTGAAGCTCCTGGCCTGGAATGTTGAGAGTGGTGGCAATGATCCACAGGTAATTGCAGATCAACTGACACAGCTTAGCGGGTATGACATCTACGGGCTATCAGAAGTCCATCCGTCTAATTCACGTCGCTACGCCCAGTCGCTCGGCGATCGGTTCAAGTCTGTTCTGTCTGTGACCGGCAATCGGGATCGACTGCTGCTGATCTACGACAGCGACAAGCTTGAGCTGTTGGAAAGCCAAGAGCTGGAGGCACATAACGGCGTCAGAATGAACGGCGTGAACATGCGCTACCGCTCGCCACTTGTCGGCCATTTCAAGAAACGCGGCACGGACAACGAGTTCATTGTTGTGCTGAATCATCTCGCGCGCGGAAATGCGGAGCTGCGGAAGCAGCAAGCCAAGGGCCTTCGTCTCTGGTGCGAAGACCAGACGCTACCGGTGATCGGCATCGGCGATTACAGCTTCGACTTCGATTTCAAGACGCGACGCGGTAACGCTGCCTTTGACGAGCATATGCTCGACTATCGCTGGCGTTGGGTCCAACCGTCTCCATTGGTCGATACGAATTGGGCCGACCGCGATGCAGACGGTAGAGATGACTACCCGGACTCATGTCTCGATTTCACATTCGTTGCAGCGGGAGCGTACAACAGCGACGCCAGGTCACGAGTAATTGTCCGCGAAGGAGACTTTCCTGATGACGAAGCAACGAGCGATCATCGGCCCGTTGAGTTGCGTGTGCCGTTGTGGTGATTTGCAGTGCGACCAGTCACACGTTTCGGCGGCAAATGAAGTTCCGACGAGCGTACATACAAAGGAAGGAAGGCCGAGACGTGCCCAGGCCTTCGGCCACGGCCCAACCCAGGACGCCCGTCACGGTGAAAAAGATCATGCATGCACGCGCTGCGATGAATCAGACTCGTTGTCAGATGATCAACACAGATTTACTTCGCTTTCATGGCCGCAGTAATCTCAAACGAATCGATGACTAAATCCGCTTCTCCACGCGTACTAGCAGGCTTCGCCACAAATCCCATGAACTGCGGGCGCGTTTTCCTCGCGGCCCTACCGACGGAAGTAAACTGCTTGCCATCGAGGCTGAATTCGGCCAAGTAGGTCTGACCAACTTTCGAAGCCCTGATCCAGAACGGCGTCTTCATTTCGAATGCGGCATGCTGCTGTTCCGCCTTCGCATTATCCTCGGTGATCATGCTGATCTTGTATTGAACACCGTCGTATCCAGCCGCCGCCTCGAAATAGTTATCGGCGTCGTCGTACAGCACGACGCAAATCTGTTGGCTTTGCTGCGCAGGCTCAAATGCACTCACACGAAGCGTGCACTGAAAATCACTCGCTTGCGCCAGTGGATTAGCGGTGAGAAAGATGTTCTTAACGAGCGAATATTCCCCAGCTTGCTGTGTTCCCTGTTGCGTAGTAAGCGTGAGGCTACCGGACTTGCGCGATAAGGACACGCGGCTCGCATCTGGCTCGATTACCTTCCAGCGAAGTGCATACCCACCATCGAACTCATCCCGAAGGAGTGCCGAGAGCTGTTTGTTCTCGGGATCCAAGTTGGCATCTTGAATCTCGAACGATTCAATCTGAACATCCACTTCATCTGGAGCAGATACATTCTTCGCCATGAAGCCTATCCACGGTGGACTTCCCACACCCCATTCACAATAGGCGGTTGTCTTAAACTCAGCTCCGTCGTGACTGAATTGACTCGTATACGACCGCCCCTGCTTGATGACCCGCAGCCAAAAGGCCTTGTTGGTTCGCAGTGACCCACGATCTTCCAGATCGGCTTTCACGTCCGCGTCGGTTTCTGCCAATAGACCGATGCGATGAAACTCATCACTCTTGTCGTTGAATTCCGCTGTGCATTTCAGATAGTTGTCGTCGTCGTGGTAGAAGATAATGCCCGTCTGATGATACTTCTGCGTCGGCTTGAACTCCTTGATGTGAATCGTGCACACTAAATCGGCGCCGCGAGCAGCTGGATTCGCGATCAAGAATTGGTTTCTGATTCGGCGTGAATTAGTACGGAAAATCGATCCCGGTTGCGAAGTGAGCGTCAAGCATCCCGAATTCTGCTGCAGGGATACCCGTTCTGCGTCGGCATTTCGGATGTCCCACTGCAGGTTGTACTCGCCTGCGAATTCCTCCCGTAGGAGAATCTGAGGCTCGCCACCGTGGACGGGTAAAGCGGCTGCGAGGCAGCACACACCTGCCATCAGGGTCAACAAGCTGTAATTCATCGCCGCCCTTTCGCACATTGCTTCAACGCATTGAATCAGTAGGTGGCGGGCAATCCATCTTCGGCGACACTACCTGGCACCGGCACTGAAGGTTGGAAGGGATAACGTCCGAAGTAATGCCATCCGTGATAACTTGGCATGTTGCTTGACATTTCGTCTGCCAGGATTCGTTCCGCAGACCAAACCTTTTTGCTGTTGCGGAACGCTTGGAGCTGATAGATCGTCAGCCGAGCGAATCGATACTGCCAATATGGTTCCGGCTCATCCGTCTTCGCTTCAATCGAAAGAAGTACCTCTGGATTCGTCCCCAGCACGAAAGCGAAGATAGCGCCATCGAGAACGCTGTGCTGCTCCGACTCGTAGCGCACCAGGGGTTTTGCCAGCAATCGCAGCGTCCAGTCCGTGACCGCTCGATCGCTGATGATGGGATCTTCTTTCCACAAGTCTAGCACTTGAAATTGCGTGGCAATTCCGCGCAGCTGCGCCTTCCGAGCTACGCCACTCTTGGCCGGATGTGCAAAGTCACCGATCCGTCGGAATCGCTCTTGCGGACGGGGCAACCAGACCATCTCACCGTCGTGCCTCATTTCCATCCGAGTTGAAGCAAGCGAGGTAATGTAGTCCCCCCATGCATTCTTCTTCTCGTTGATGAAGATCTTGCCGACCGCATGCGGATATCCGTTTCGGTTCCAAACGAAGACTCCGGCTTCGACGACTCCACTAATCGGGTTGTAGAATCGAAGTACCGGCTGCTCATCGAACGAGATCGGCTTGGCGGTCCTTCCTTCGCGCACAGACAAGCTGTACGCGCTCAGCGTCTCTTTCAGGAATTCGCGTCGCTCGCTGACGCTGGTAGGCTCGTCGGAACGTGCCGTCGTAGTAAAACAGTGCACGCAAATAACTGCCCAAGCCAGACACCCGCCAATTTTCGCCCGCATGGCTCGTTCCTCCCAGACCGTGTTCGATACAAGAGAATGTAAGACAAGCTGTCTTCCTTTTCAACACCGCTGATGACGGTCTGAATTCAGAGAACCTGCTCCGGGAGGGCGAGGCTCGAGCCGCAAAAACGCACTCGGCTCCCAAGGAACTTGTAGGTTGGACGGCCAACACCCACCCCTGCAAGAGGGTTAGAATGCTCGGCAGGCGCCTCGCCCTCCCAAAAATACGCTCTCCCATCACGAGCCTGTGGCCAACTACCCTTAGTGTCCATGTGCCTAGGAACCCTCATGAGTCAAAAATCATGGAGGTGGCACATGAGCCAACGGGCGCGAGAAGCGATGAAGAAACTAAAACGCCAACGGGGGGCATTGGGGTATAGAAACCCGTGTTGAAGAGCGTCACTTGATGCACGCCGTAGCGTCTCGAATGGTCTTTTGGGCCGGGTCCATGTTTAGCAAGAAAGTTCTTGCACCCTTAGATTGGGCTAGTTCAAAAGGTTCAGTGCCAAGAGGAATAATGAGAATCTCCCTGATCGCAAGTAGAATATTGTATGACTACTTGGGTAATACTCTCCTCTCTGGGGTTCCTCCCCCAACCCGTCGACCACGTTGTTCAGGTTGATGTGATTGAGTTGAACCATCTCCTTCAGCCCTGTGACGGCAGTGTCATCCTGGAGCAATGGGTTCTTTGGGATCGATGCAAGCGAACGAACCAGTACCGGGTCGTCGCTTGGAAGATGTACTCCGACGGTGTTGTCCGGTTACGAAAACGACCCGGTGGCTGGGAACTCCACCTTCGAAACAACAAGGGCAAGCACTGGTATGTCCGGGCTCCCGAGTTCCGTGAGACTTTCACGTTCAAAGATCCTGAAGTAGCCAACCGGAAGGAGTGGCCGATCGACTGGCGTCGCGGGCTCAAAGTGATATCAACACATGCGGAAACCCATGGCGAGGTGGAAGCGGAAACAGCGACCAATCGACATTTTGACCGAAGGTGAGTCCGAGGATCTCCTGACTTGCTGCAAGGCCCACCACGTAAGCGGACTTGGGGATCATGAGCAGACTTTGGCGAAGCCAGGTCCGTTGCCATGAGCCGTGCAACAAACGTCGACGGTGTTGATATGCGAGGCCGTCATTCGGGAGGGCCTGCGAGCATTCTAACCCCCTTGCAGGGGCGGTTGTTGGCCGTCCAACCTACAAGTTCCTTGCGAGCCGCGATGCGGGTTTAGTCCCAACGCTCGAATCTCGACCGTCGGTCACGAGCATGAGCCGGATATTCTCGTTGAGGTCGTTGGTCGGTCATGTCGCAACGGATTGTCGCCCGGTGTCGTCGACGGGTTCTCGACTCGGCCAGGAGCCTCGCCCTCCCGGTTGGTACCACGGGCTGAACGCATGCAAATGACGGTCACATCGATCGTCGCCGTGTTCTGAGTGCAAGCCCCAACAATCCCATGCCCATCAACGGCAAGCACGAAGGCTCAGGAACGGCGACAGGAGGACGGACTCCACGCTCGTAACCACCCTCGGCAAACGCGGCCACCAAGTCGCCGGTTTGGAAAAAGGTGTTGCCGTCCCAATCACCCTCAGCCCACCCAGCGGGGAGTATCTGGTGCTCATACCTACCGGCCGCAAAAACAGCGACGAGGTCGCCCGAACCGAATTCTCCATCGAGATTGGAGTCGCCAATCCATGTGTTCTTGAGATCATTGGCCCAAGCCACTCGATCGTCGAAGTTCACCAGACTGTCACCCGTGAGGTCAAACTCGGCGGGGTGCTGTCCGCCAACGATCGCATCGGCTTGCAGGTCGAGATCACCCGCATCCAGTTCACCGTTCGCATTATAGTCACCCGGCATGATGGGATTGACCGCGGAAACGACAGTGCGGCCACCACTGAATTGCACGTCCAGGTCACCGTCTCCACCGTATGCGATGATAAATCCCTCGCCGATATAGGATTGGACATTGTCCCTGACATCACCCTCGAGCGACAACGTGCCATCCTCTCGGATGTCGATTTCAGAGTTTTCATCCATCACCAATCCACCTTGCACGGTACCGACGTTGATGACTCCCCCAAAGAGTTCGATCTCTGCACCACCAAGCTGAGCCGGCAACTTCAGGCCTTTCACGTTGACCTCGCCACCAGTCATCTCCCACATGCCCCTGGAGGACCGCGGGCGATCGCCCCGACTTTGCCAACCCATCTGCAAGATGCCGGGACGGCCTGTCAGGTTGACTTCCCCACCACTCATCACAAAAGTTGCCCTCGACCCCGACGCATCTGCCCAAAAGATCCCTTTGCCGGATACCGTGAGCGATCCACCGGTCATCACCATTTCGCTCCGCCCCACGTCGGAGAAGAGCTGTGCAGCGACGGCATCAATTCCGTCCTCGATCACGGGACCGTTTCTGTCGTTCACGAACACGTTGTTACGCGACGTCGGCTCTTGACCGGTATCCCAGTTTTCGACGGTCGTCCACAGACGGTCGTCGCCTCCCCCGTCCCAAATGACTGACTGGGCGTGAGCGTCTGTTGACGCCAATCCAAGTAAGAGAAGTCCAACTGCCAGATAGACGACGAACCAGCGCCCCAAGATTTGCCTCGTCGCTAGCCGGTCTCTGTTTCCCTGCGGCCACATCATGCGAATCTCCTTCAGGTAGAAGCCGAAAGAACAACCAGCCTCTTCTAGGCATTACACCTCCACCGCCTCTGCACCTGAATAGCCTCCATAGCATACCATTTTACGCTCGCGACTCAATCAGCCGCAGTGACAGCGGCCCACCGCCACCATGCTGGAGAAGAAAAGGGGTCAGGCTTCTTTGATGCCACAGCCATCAAAGAAGCCTGACCCCTTTTCTTCCAACCCCTTTTCTTTTTCCGCAATCGATGCACGAATCCATCAAAGAAATGCGGAAATCGGGGAACATAGAAGTGGGCCGCGGCATCGGCTGGACCGGCGATTGTGGCGAAGCAAACTTTCGATTCACGGACCGCAGCTTTTATCTCGACCTTGGTCAGCCCGGCGATCTCACTTGCGGTCGTTGGGTCCAGGAGACGTTTGAGTATCCGCCCCGCATCGAGACGGAGGTGAAGGTGTTCCCGATAGGGGATGCTAATCTGGATGGCGTGTTCGATTCCAGAGATCTTGTCTCGGTCTTCCAACGCGGAGCCTACGAAACCGGTAAACTGTGCGGATGGAGATGGGGAGACTTCAACATCGATGGTGTCTTCACCTCCAGCGACCTTGCCTTCGCCTTCCAAGACGGCGGCTACGAGCAAGGACCGCGTGCGAATGTGGTACCCGAGCCGACGTCGTTTGCCATACTCATAGCTGCCTTGATTGGCGTTGCGACCGTATCAAGAAGTCGTGGAAAGCTAACGCCCCTTAAACGTGACCGAGGAGCAGAGGGCCAGGATGAACATGGACTTTGATCGAGAGGTTCTTCAGCTCGCGGAAGCCTTGTTTGGCCCCGATGAAATCGAAACGAAAGTCTGGTTTTCGCCAGATGCGCCGGATGCCGTGTTTGCGGAGGCGCCGGTAAAAGTCATCCACACGGCCACAGGCCTCGAATGCGAGTCGGCGGCATATGCTTCACAGATACGCAACAAAGCGACCGCACTGCTTCGCCTTCGACAGATGCTGGACGCTCAATAGATGAATTCGTTGGCGATGTTGCGACTGGACTAGTTCGTCGACGACAGTTTGTCGCACAGACCGACGTTGTTTTTGAGACAGATGTGCTGCGCGGGAGTCGATTAGAATCTGCAATTCGACGCTGTGCAGGGCGCTGAGGCTAAACGCCAGATTTCGTTACACCGGTAGCTTCGCAAGATACGACACAACCGCTCACCGTTGGGACTACATCTGAGCGGTTGTGTCCTGCAACCGATAGCTCAAACCATTTCCTTCAGATTCTTGAGCGGTCGCACTTTGATCTTGTTGGAAGCTGGCCGAGCAGCAATATCCATTAATTCGCCTGGCTTAAACGGGTTGGGAACGCCCCGCTGCGCCTTTCGCGCTGGTACCTTCTTCTTCTCGATCTTCAACAAGCCAGGGATGATGTATGCGCCTGGCCCGCGTCTTCCTAAATTCTTTTTGATGTTGTCACTGAGGGCGTCAAGCACCGCACCGACTTCTTTCTTAGTCAGCCCGGAGGCATCGGCGATGTCGGTCAAGATTTCCGTCTTGGTCGGTGGCTTCGTGGCTGTAGCCATAGTGTCTCTCCCATGGACCTAGGTTTCTGCATCCAGAACATCGGTGACGGGCACCGGCGTTACTACGCACAAGCATCGTCCACGCCGCCGCGAGACTTGAGAACATGGGAAACATGAATCATATGCAAGGGTCATGAGCCTTCGGTGATTCGTTCACGTAACATCAATAATCTCGGCATGAGGCGGCCACGCCCGGTAAAGAGTCCAATTGTTCCGGTCTTGCTTGTTGCTCGCCCAATGTAAAACCCACATCACGGTCGCAATCTTCTGATGGACCTTCATCGCCTACCGGATCCGATGCGGAGTGGGGCGCAGTTGACAAGTCGCGGAGCGACTTGTCAAACGCTCATCCGATCGCAAGAAGGTGATTCCTTGCTGGATTACAGATGGTGAGCGAGAAGACCACCGTGTTTGATGCGACAGGTTTTGCGCCACCGTTACTGCGAGAGTGCCTGCCACTTTGTCCAGAGTTCCGCAAAGACGGTTGAATCAGTCAGGCCCATCCCGGCGGCTGTCACTTCGTCGGCACCCACGGAGAAAGCTCCCCTTTCGGTGTCGGCCAGGCGCGGGTCGACGAACAGCGTGGTCTCAGGCGGGCTAATGTCCTTGACGTCGGTTTCGTTCTTCCAAAAGCAGTTGGGGCCCAGTTTGATCAGGCTGCGGCCAAACTCCTCGAACTGAATCAGCCCGTGTGTATTGCCCTGAAAAATGTTCCTCCGGACGGTGATTGGGCAGGAGTCGCGCGCGTCGAGACCGAGGTGAACCGCGATAGCACAACAGAGACCGTTTCGCTGACCATTGTGCGCGTGGATGCGTTGTGCGGGTGCTGCTGGACTAAGAGACGACGCCTACGGCCTGAACAAGTCGCTTTCGCAGCGAGTCTGGTGGAGGAATTTCTCAGCAGCGATTGGCCAGCGTAGGCGAATCGACTGACTTCGCGTAATGGCAACCTTCCAACGGGATGCACGACCACTACGCTCGGCGGTCGATCTCACCGACGCGAGATCCGCATGAGCCGCAACCTCCGAGGACGAATACATCCTCGGTCACTCTCGAGTCGCCCGAAGTCGCATCGGTGTGCGCACGCTGTCAGTTTGGCGTCCGAGCCCCGCCGGCTGTGTGGCGCTTCCCACGGTCGACAAATCTAGCGCAGGAGGGGGCGACCTAAGCGTGCACGCAACGTGCTTCGGAGATTTTCTCCTCCGCGCGCAAATCTCGGTCCGTTTCGTCGAGCGGGGCGACGTGACCGCCGCACCTCAGCAAACTTGCTGTCGAATACTAAGGAAGCACGGTTCACACTTATTGATGCTGCGCTTCTTGGAGATCAATCGCGGGCTTGTTTAGCCAAAAAGCCTTTCCCGGCCAGCCATACGGCGAGCGTCTGCGACCTGACCGTAGTGCAACGTCGGGTGCAACGCCACAATTAGAAAACAACCACCGATCGTGCCCATCATCTGCTCGCGGCCGGGCGGGCAGTTCTTCGATGGACTCTCCAAATCCGCATCCGTTAGTCCGCCCAAGAAACTAAGCGTATTCTCACGCACCTCATCGAACTTGGTCCTCACTTCGTTCCAAGGAAGGTACTGAGCCGCGTCGGTCGTTGGTTCACGACCTGAGCCGAACATTTCCTTCCATCCAATAAGCGGATTTTCGTTTCCCTGGATGATGTGGCTGATGATGTTTGACTCTGAATACGTCAGGTGGCCCAGTATCCAAAGGGGATGATTTCCACCTTTTGAGGTTGGCTGCGTCAAGGGTGCGTCCTTCATGTCGTCAAGCAACGATAGGGTGAACATCTTGCTTGCTTCAATACTCGTGCGGATGTAATCAGTCGTCTTCATTTTCTAGTCCTGTTATTGTGGGGGGGCCCTGGATCTCGGCTTTTGAGTCGAAACTGCTACGGATCATGAGATTGCCTGGGTCAATCCACCATCGGCCTGAATGTCGGAACCGGTGATGAAACTGCT
>CAJHYQ010001126.1_pt1 | contig 17622 bp, 11 predicted proteins | sample 9198721 | NCBI WGS metagenome assembly CAJHYQ01 (sample SAMEA7708357, study PRJEB35096) | sediment metagenome | biome: marine neritic benthic zone biome [ENVO:01000025]; feature: sediment [ENVO:00002007]; material: shallow marine sediment [ENVO:03000034] sea grass bed [ENVO_01000059] ... | reverse complement strand
TGGTTCGATGCCAAGGACCTGCGCTGTCGATGGGCACGACATCGGCTCTGGAACGACCAACTTTTTCGTGTACACGGACGCACCATTGGCGGCGTTCAAGCACTTTCGCACGTACTTGGGGACGAACAAAGTAGAGAGAAACCTCCGTGCCTCCTATCGCGCGGTAGACGGAGAAGCTTTCACCAATTTGTGGCCGTTTCGAGACCCGCGGCCCTTTGAAGTCACTTATCCCGAAGGGGTCGATCCATTCTCGGCTGCCTCGAAGCGAAGCATACCCAAGCGGAGTCCGCCAGGCGTGTCCAAGTTCGAAACTCCTGCCGCAAGCGAGTGGCCAAGGCGATGACGGATGCCGCCTCGCCGGACTTTCTGCCGGGCCGCCATCATTATCGCTAAGCGTAATCGCAGCGGTGTATCTTTCTAAACGCGATTTCTGCAGTTAGGTCTCCGCTGCGTTTCGCAACTGTCATTGTGTGTGCCCTACCGTTTGGTCTTGGCGTTGCCGTGTTGGACTCGCAACGCCGGAAGAGTTTAAACTAGCCCAGAAGAACCTTGAGCAAATCTCGAGAGAACAAAGATGAAACACGCCTTTGTCGCGAAGTTCGTTTCCGATAAGAGTCGCACCAGGGCGTGTTCTCTGGCGAAGCGTCGGCTCGTCATCGAGAGTCTGGAATCGAGGGCCGTTCTAACTGTCGGCCCGTTAATCTCCGAGTTTCAGGCCGTCAATGCGATGACCATTCAGGACGCCGACGGTGATTTCTCAGATTGGATTGAAATCGAGAATCGTTCCACGGAACGTCTGGATTTAGACGGCTGGTATCTGACTGACGATCGTGCGAACTTGCAGAAGTGGCGATTTCCCTCGTTGGTGCTCGAAAGCGGTGATCGAACTGTCGTCTTCGCGTCAGGTAAGAATCGTACTGATCCGCTAAACGGACTTCATACGAATTTCAAGTTGGGCGGAGATGGTGAATACTTGGCCCTTGTGGAACCTGATGCAGTCACGATTCGACAGGACTTTGGCGACAAATATCCCGCTCAGCTTGTTGATCAATCATTTGGGCTCACGAACGAACGCGTTACGCGGTTGATCGCGGGTGGCAATGGTCTCGTAAGAGCCACGGTTCCGGCTGATGATACTTTGGGACTTGAATGGACCCGTGTTGACTTCGACGATTCTGATTGGCGAGTCGGAAACGGCGGCGTCGGCTTTGAATTCCCATCGCCTGCCTATTCGGAACGCTTCGAGTTCGACTCCGATCTGGACGAATGGGACGTTGATCTGCCTGCGAACGCGGAAAGCGTCGTCCAAGCGAAAAACGGGGCGCTGAGTTTTCTCGTGCCAGAGAACCAAGACATGGCGGTCGACCGTGGACTCGCTCCGATTGTGAGACATGATGTGCCAGGAGCCACACCGGCCAGCTGGGAATTAGTAACGCAGATTTCCAAAGTGCGTGCGGGAAGTGGCGGCGTCGGAATTGTTATTTTCGAAGAAGGTGGTAGTCGTCCCGAAATCTCACTGGAATACACGGGTCGTAGCGAGTTCCGTGTCTTGGTTGGTGGGCAGGTTATCGCGGTGGAGTCGGCACGAAACCGTGACAGCTTCTTCCTTCGACTTGGCCGAGACGGAATCGGACAAACCTGGTCGGCCTATTTTCGTGTGGCCGAAACCGACGAATGGACGATGATCGCGACGCTTCACGATGGCCTCAGCCCAATTCCATTCGTGACAACGCCGGCGATATCGCTGCCCCAACCGGGGTTGTTTGTTCGATCAGAACAAGAGGTGTTGAACGTCGATTTCTCGTTCGCGGAGTTCAGCATCCCTAGTCAGGCTGGCGTCTATGCGGAAGAGATCTCGCTCGACGTCGGCGCGGATATGCGAGGCGTTAGCGGTTCGATCTACGCACGAATTCCTTTCACGGTTGAGGATGACGTCCAGCAATCGGACGAACTGGATCTAGTGGTAGCGGCTGATGACGGATTCCGAGCTTATCTAAACGGTGTGGAAATCGCCTCGCGAAATGCGCCACCCAACGTCACATGGGACTCAGCCGCAACTGACAGCCATGGCTCGGTTCATGGTCGCCTTCCCGTTGAGCAATTCAAGATCGACATTGACGCGCTACGCAGTGGCGAGAATATTCTCGCTGTCCACGGCTTGAATGTGACCGCGGCTGATCGAGATTTCTTGTTGAGTGCCTCATTGTTTGGACAGGAACCGACCGGCCTAGTGGAACGAGTTTTTAAGAGTCCAACGCCCGGCCAACCCAATCAGAAACCGGCCGCTCCATCTCCGCAATTGATTGGTGAAACCGGCGCGTTTTTTGGTTCGCGCAGACTTGAACTACGAGTCGACAATCCATCCGCTACGCTCGAGATCCGTTACACTCTCGACGGAAGTGAACCGACGAGGCAATCGAATCTCTACTCGGATCCGCTCGTGCTGACGGAAAGTGCCATGTTGCAGGCACGCACGTTTGACGTCTTACCAGAGCCGTACTTCGAGACGAGTCAAGCAGCGACTGCATCGTTTGTTGCCATTAGTGAGGAACTGCGCGAGCGAACCTCTGACATTCCAGTCATGATTATTGATTCTCTTGGGCTACCTTTCGCCGCCGGTGAGACAAACGATTTCGTACCGACGAATGCGATGATCCTCGACACGAACGAGCAAACCGGGCGATCATCATTTGACCGAGGACTAGTTGACTATCTCGGTCGAGCCGGAGTTCGAGTGCGAGGGTCCAGTACCATCGGTCAAGAAAAACCCAATCTTGCTCTTGAGATCTGGGGACCCAATGGAAGCACGCCAGCCGATGACTTCTCGGCAGGACTATTGGGGATGGCGGCGGATAGCGACTGGGTTTTGCATGCTCCGTTTGCTGTCGACCCAGCGTTGATTCGCAATCAGTTGGCATTCCAATTGAGCAACGAAATGGGCATGTGGGCATCCAACTTTCGACAGATCGAGATGTTTTTGAATTTGGGCGATGGGACCGTTTCTGAAGACGACTATGCCGGAGTCTATGTGTTGATCGAAAAGATCAAACAAGGTCCGGACCGTGTTGACGTTGCCGAACTAACGCCTGATGACAATCAAGAACCCGAGGTGACGGGAGGTTATATCTGGAAGATCGACCGACCCGATCCAGACGCTCCGGGGTTTGTCGCCGGTGGTCAGCTGATGAATTGGGTGTATCCCAAGAGCCCCGCAAGCACCAGCGCGCGTCTTGAACAACGGGCGACAGCCGAACAACAGGATTGGGTCATTGCTCAGTTTGATGCGTTTGCCGCGACGCTCGCCAATCCCGACATCAACGATCCGAATGGTTATTCAAAATACATCGACGTCAATTCGTGGGTCGATCAGCACCTTCTGAATGTCTTCTTCAAAAACGTGGATGGTATACGCCTAAGCGCTTTCCTACACCAGGATCGCGACGGCAAGATCGTTTACGGTCCCGTGTGGGACTTCGATCGTTCCGCGGGGTCAACGGATGGGCGAGACCGGATTGTAGATCTATGGAGTTTCATTGGTGCGACGGAATATTTTGCGATCCCAGAAGATCCAGAACAACAAAAGTGGTGGGGCAACATGTTTCAAGACCCGGGGTTCTGGCAGCTCTATGTCGATCGCTGGCAAGAGTGGCGGCGAACGGTATTGAGCGACGAAAACGTTAACCGAATCATCAACCGATTGGCCGATGAACTTCGCGAATCGGCGGAGCGTAACTTCCAAAAATGGCAACAAGCGAGTCCTCGAGCCGTGGGGGCTCTGTTTCTGGACGGAACATACCAGGGCGAAGTCGCTCATCTGCGACATTGGCTGAAAACACGTGCAAGTTTTATGGATTCGAATTTCGCGCAGCCTCCCGATTTCCTTATCGACGGCCAAACGCTTGCGCCGGGTTCCGATATCCGCGTGCCGACCGGGCAAAACATCCAGATCTTGAGTCCCAAACTACCATTCTTCGTGGACAACACACTTGTCTCGGGAGAACCTGGCGAATCGGTCGCCTCGTTCTTCATACCGACTGACAATGATCTAGCCGAGGAGTGGACGGGCATCGGTTTTGACGATGCAGCTTGGACGCGCGGACCCATGGGAATTGGCTTCGAATCCAAAGACAATTTCAAAGACTTGATCAAGACCGAAGCTAATGCGCGGGACGCCGGATCGACGACGATCCTGACCCGAATCCCGTTTGAGGTTTCCGACGTGTCTCAGTTGAACGATCGCGAACTGATTCTGCGCATGAAATACGACGATGGTTTTGCGGCTTATTTGAATGGAGTGGAAGTTCAGCGTTTTGGGTTGCAAGACGCGGCACTGGCGTTCGACTCCAAAGCCCAAAGTCGATCGGACTCGGACGCCTTGGAATTCGAGGAATTCAATCTAAGTGAGTTCCAGGAAATACTCGTTGATGGCACGAATGTCTTGGCGATCCGTGGGGTCAATTCCAGCAAATTTGACCGAAACATGTTGATTCTGCCCGAACTGGTGAGCCGACTCACCGAGCTGCGTCCGATATCTTCGGCCAAGGTTTACTACACAATCGATGGTACCGACCCTCGCGGACCGAATGGCCAGCCAAGTCCGACCGCGATGGAGATATCTCCTGATCATCGGCTTGAGATTGCGGAGAACACGCGCGTTGTGGCTCGCAACTTCGACGATTCTGATCGTGGGCCCGAATCGGAAATCGTACTGACTGATTGGAGTTCTCCAATCCAGTTCAATTTTATCGTCAATTCCGAGCCGCTGGTCATTTCTGAGATTCACTACCATCCAAGTCCGCCAACGGACGAAGAGATCGCAGCGGGACATGATGACGCGGATGATTTTGAGTTCGTCGAACTGGTCAATACATCTGACCACGCCATCAACCTGAGTAGTGCAGCACTAGAGCAAGTCACGATCGGGGACCGAACAGAGGGAGTCGAGTTCGACTTTAGCAGGGGCGCCATCACGCAGCTTGCCTCGCGTGAACGCGTTGTCGTGGTTGAGGATATCGATGCTTTCAATTTTCGCTACGGCGATATGGTTCCAGTAGCAGGTCAATGGAGCGGCGGGTTACGCAACAGCGGCGAGCAGCTGAGGTTGTCAGTCGGTACTCGGTTGCTTCAGGAATTGACATACGACGACAATTGGTATCCCACGACGGATGGTGGTGGAGCGTCGTTAGAACTCGTGGACGCCACAAACGACGACCTGGGCGATTGGTCGGTCAAGGCGAGTTGGCGGCCCAGCATTTGGGAAGGCGGCACGCCAGGCCGGGCAGCCGTTGGTGACTTCGACAACAATGCGAGACTCGACGCGGCCGACATTGATTCGCTGTTCGTCGAAATCCGAAGCGGACGATCGTCCGATGCATTTGACGTAACTCAAGACGGTCAAGTTAACGACGAAGACCGCGATGTCATGGTCGAGAGGATCTTTCTCTCGATGTATGGAGACTCGAATCTCGACGGCCGGTTTGACTCGAGCGACCTAGTCTCCATATTCGAACGTGCCGAGTACGAGGACAGATTGGACACCAATTCGACGTGGGAAGAAGGCGATTGGAACGGCGATGGCGAGTTTGATTCGACCGATCTAGTGCTGGCATTCCAATCGGGAGCGTTTGTCCGGGCCGCACGTCCGACGTGGTAAAGCAAGGACGAGGCCCGATCAGCACAAGTTCAATGGGACAACAAAGCTCACATTGCGGCCTATTATGGATGCCTATCAACTTGTACATGAAGCGACGCACGGTTGGCTGTGCGCGGGGCTTCCGGTGCTCTCGTTCTTCTCGAATGCAACATGTGCCTTCTGCGACTTCCGAGACGCGGTTTCTGCGGGTCGAGCCTTTGGCCCTCGCCCGAACATCATGCCCTCCACCCGACGATCAGGGCGTGTCCCTGGTCGGATCGACGGACCTCATGTCGGTTCGTATCTGCAGACATCAGAGGACTCTGTACACAACTCGTGCAGTACGAAAGTCCTCTAACCAGCGTCGGTGTGACACGTGTGACACACTTCGCGGACTTGGCGATCGCTCGAATCTGCTGAAGTTGCATCGCTTGCCAGCTCGAAGCGATTTTTCCAAGGCGCGGAGGTGTCTCTTCTGGCGCGACACCGCTAGATGCAGCAGCGATCCACCTGGTCCAACCGCTGCGCGTTGACGATGAACTTAATTGCGTTAGGTGTGCGCCACCGATGCAGGTTGGCCAACGCCGGCCCAGCCGGTTTGGGCTGGCGTCGAATATCCTATCGTCCAAATAAATGGCGTAAAAGTCGCTGGACTAACACACCACCACAGCAACGCGCAAGCATCGGTGGACTCGGCCATCGGAGATCATCGGTACTGAAGTCGTGGCTCAACTGCGGTCAAGTCGCGCTCGGCGCGCGAGACCTATCGAACTCAGAGCCGATCCACGGCGCTCGATGGGGTTCGAATGTGGCCAGCCGACACTGCTCAGCCTCGCGCTCAACGTCACAGGCCAGTTGATACAAGTATTGCTGATGTCGATGTGGAGTTCGGGAAGCGTCTGGATTTGGGCGTTCGTAGCGACCTACGGAAAGCAACGTGCGGCCCTTCACGTTATCCCGGCTGTAGGAGCGCAGAATCTCGATCAAACGAGCGCGACTCGGAGGATCTTCGATGGGAACCAGCAGCTCCGCCCGCCGATCCAGATTTCGCGGCATCCAGTCGGCGCTCGAGATGAACACCAATTCGTCGCCACCGTGGAAGAAATACAGGATGCGGCAATGTTCCAGATATCGATCCACGATACTGACGGCCCGAATGGTATCGCTCATTCCGGGCACGCCCGGCCGAAGACAACAGATACCGCGAACGTTCAGGTCAATTTTCACACCGGCTTGTGAGGCTCGGTAGAGCGCTTCGATGATCTGTGGATCGGCCAGCGAGTTCACCTGAGCCATTAGGTGGGCCGCTTGACCTTGCCGCTTCCGCGTGACCTCGGATTCGATCAATTCCAGGATTCGAGGTCGCAATCCGGTCGGTGCAATCGAGATGTTTCGGAAGGACTGAAGTTGCGAATAGCCACTGATCGCGTTGAAGAACCGAGTGGCGTCGGTCGCCAGCTCGCGGTTGCATGTCAGGAAACTGACGTCCGTGTAAAGCCGGGCGGTCGCTTCGTTGTAGTTGCCGGTACTGAAATGAACGTAGCGCTGGATTCCGTGTGGCTCGCGTCGCATGATGATGCAGACCTTGGCGTGGGTCTTCAAGCCTTTCACACCATAAATCACTTGCACACCGGCCTGCTCCAACGATTTCGCCCATTCAATATTGCGGGCTTCGTCGAAGCGTGCTTTTAGTTCGACGATGGCCGTGACATGTTTTCCGTGAGTGGCGGCGCGGGCCAGGGCGGCGACGATCGGACTCTCTCGGCTGGTGCGATAGAGTGTGATCTTGATCGACAAAACGTCCGGGTCATCAGCCGCTTCGTCAATCAGGCGGACCACTGGTTCGAAGCTCTCAAACGGGAGTGACAGCAACACGTCCCTTCCGCGGATGACGTCAAACATGCTGGACTTCGAATCGACAGTGGGTGACGGTCGCGGTGGCCACGACTCGCTCTTCAAATCTTCATGCCCTGAGACGCCAGTCAGTTGCATGAACGAAGCAAGGTCCAGCGGTCCGCGGACGGGGTAGACGTCGTCCTCGCACACGTCCAACGCGGTCTGTAAAAAACTGCGGATCTGTGTATTTGCTCGGTCTGAGATCTCCAGCCGCACACAGTCGCTTTCTTTTCGCGCATCCAACACGGCTTCCATGCACCCAAGCAAATCGGCAGCCATGTCTTCACGGACGCTCAAATCAGCGTTGCGGCTAATGCGAAACGCTGCACATTGTACGCTGCTTTCGCCAGGAAAGAACCGATCGATGTGCATCGCGACGAGGTCTTCGATCGAGATGTATTGGAAACCACCCCGTGAAGGGATCGTGATGAATCGATTCTTCAGGCGACCTAGCGGGATGATGGCGAATCGAGGCTCGTATTCTGGCAAAGACGGTTCGGTTTGGTTGCTCTCGTGCCTGTCGCCAGAGGCCGCGACCTGAGGCAATTCAGATGCTGCAGTGCGAGTTGGCGCTGCCGGCGCAAGTTGCACGCAGATGTTCAGCGTTTGGTTCGCGAGCAATGGGAAATCTTCGTTCAAGCCAACGGCCATCGGCGTGAACACCCCGAACACCTCCTCATCGAACAGGGTCGCACAGGCCTTTCGCTGTCGCGGGTCAAGCTGCGCCGGGCGGAGTCGACGGATTCCCGCTTTAGCTAGTTCCGGCTCGAGCTGTTCTTGCAGACAGCGATATTGCTGAGCAACCATATCGTGCACGCGCGTGCTGATCGCTCTTAACTGCTCGGCGGGCGTCATTCCAGCTGGATCTCGAGCGGTGCTTCCTTGGCTCTTGAGCGTCTGTAGTGCACCGACGCGTACCATGAAAAACTCATCGAGATTTGAGGCTGAAATGGCCAAGAACTTCAACCGCTCCAACAGCGGAATGGCGGTGTCGCAAGCTTCATCCAGCACGCGTCGGTTGAACTCCAGCCAGCTCAGTTCTCGGTTAATGAACTTGCGTACGTCGGGTGACATTGGACTGCATACCGAATGGCTAGGGGGATAGGAGCAAACTCCGTCTAACTCGAGCTGGCGTCAGGACGGACGACAGACGAAACACTCAAGGTCCGCCTACAAGGCGGGAGCCGATTGTTTGCGCAATACAATTCTTACACCGTATACCTCCTCAAACAGTTTTCCTTTCTGTTGCAATGCCAACTGCTCCAGCGACAAGTCATCAGCTGCCTCTGCGGTCAGCACCAGCCGGCCATTGTCACGCTGGCACTCAATACTCTGAACTCGTTGGCGGTTGGACCGGTCCAACGCATCGGCCACGCGCAAAAGCGCCGCCATCTTCACTACATTGATGCGATCTTCCCAATCGAGTAAGCCATAGCCTTCATGAAGCGGTTTCGGTTCTGCCCGGCGGTGGTAGCGCGCCACGAGCGCAACCAGCAAAATGTCTTTCCGGCTGAGGCCAAACAGCTCGCCATTGTTGATCAAATACATCGAGTGCTTGTGGTGGCTTTGCTGGCTCACGGCGTAGCCGATGTCGTGCAAGAGTGCGGCGATATACAGCAGTAGTTCGTATCGCGCCTCGAGCTGATGCTCATCTGGGAGCGATCGGAACAACATTTTCGACAAGTCAGCCACGTGGCGTGCATGCGCCTCGTCGAACCGAAATCGCCGACCCATGTCGAGCGCCGAGCGGAGGATCTGGCGTTTGAATTCCTCCGACCAGTCGTCGGGGGCCGCCATTTGCTGAAGCAATCCATCGCGCAGATTCGTATCACTGACGAATAGATGGTCCAGGCCTAGCGCGGACGCGGTCTGAACATACGTTAGCAGCGCCGGACCGAGGGTCTCAGCGTCCGGAAAAGTCAGATGGTGCCGACGCACAAGTTCGTCAACAGAGCGACTCAGCGTTTCGTGCGTGAGACGCTCGATGTCTGTAAGCGCTAGCTGCACTAATTCTTTGTCTTCCCAATCGCGACACAATTGCCTCGCCGCAAATTGGACGTCACCGCCCAAGGCGATCAACTCGAGTGGCTCGTTCCTCGGAATCTGTTCACCGATGTTCTCGACCATTCGAGCGATGTGCTCCTCCATGATGTTCCGCACTGTTGCCGCCGGCGCACGAAAGGTCTCCACGGCCTTTCGCAGCCGAAGCGAGCCCAAGCGGTACGTGTGCGTGTAAGATACATCACCTTGCTGGGTGAGCAGGACATCGGTGCTGCCACCGCCCACTTCTGCGATCAGCACCGGCCCACGTCCGAGTCGCGGCTCAGAAACCAACAATGGTTGGACGCTCAAGTAGGTCGCACGGCTCACTTCCGCTTCGTCGATTGGCTCGACTCGAAAACCGGTCGCCACGAAGAGTCGATTCAAAAACGAGGTGAGATTGTCTGCTTCACCGACGGCAGCGGTTGCCACCAATCGCACTTGCTTCGGGTCGATGATCTGATACTCGCCGAGGAAGTCACGGTAGCTCCTCAAGATTTGCACGCACCGTTCGGTCGTAGACGACTCGATCGAGCCCTTTGTGAAGGTATCCTTACCGAGATTGACCGCCTGGGACAGAGTCTCCAAGGTTTCAACGTGCCCGGCTTCATCGATTTGGCCAATCGCCAGGCGGATCGACGTGGTCCCTACTTCGATGATTGCGACCAGCCGGCTCGGCAAAGTCGTTTTGGATGCGTCGGCGGAACTCGGCCACACGGGTGCCATCGCAGGACTCGTTGATTAGACTCTCACACCCTCCCTGCGGATCCTCGTGCGTCCATGAAACATTCGTCGTTCAGCGGGGCGCTGTTGAGCTCTCGTCGTCACCCCCTAATCGCTGTATTCACCGAATCTTCATGCAAAATTCATACCAATGCTGCAATGCGGTCGGACCGCTACAAAAGTCAGATAAGCATGGTACGGAACCGCGCGCTGCAACACCCGCACGGTGGGCATTGTGCTCAACCGCACAATGGTTTGTGTTGCATTGACCCACTCTTCGCGCACCGATGGAAGAACATCCTCCACGATTTGGGCGACTGGGACGGCTACTGCAGGTAGCACTCTGGGCGCGTTGTGGGAACGGGATCCAACGCCACAACTCCGTAGCGACTCCAGTTGGATCTGCGAAGCGCGTGGCAAAGTTGTGAAAATCGTGGCTCAGCTACTTCCCGAGCTACCTATGGAGCCCCGTCCCGGATCAGCGCAATATCGCGTGGTCTTTATGGAGCGTGACCTGGACGAGGTTTTGGCATCGCAGCGAACGATGCTCGAACACCAGGGGCGTCAGGGCGCCAAACTCGATCGCGATCGCTTGGCCAATGTCTTCAAAGAGCAACTAAAGAAAGTCCATCACTCGATCAACGACCGCAACATCTCATGTCTGGTCGTTCAGCACGCATCTGTGATACGAAGCCGGCAAAGCGCGGCCGAATGCGTGAACAGCTTTCTTGGTGGTTTGCTCGACGAGGCGGCCATGGCGGCCGTTGTAGATCCGACCCTCTATCGTGAGCGAGCACGGACAACCTGACGGCAGGCAATGTCCAGATGTCTAGCGCAAGCCTGCAATGTGGGCCATTCTGGGTACGAGGGGCTTTTGCCGACCGCTGCAGCTCAGTGTGGTGGCGGCTCGCGTTTTGCAATAGAGTGGAACTTCCTGCAACCCGGATTCTCAGCAAATTAAGGCGAAGTGATGGACAAACTCAACAAGCGCGAATTCCTAAAGACGACGAGCCTACTTGGAGCGGCGGCGCTCCCGGCGGCTGTCGCGGCCGAGGAGACATCGGTCCAGGAGACTACCATTCCCGGAGCGGACCTGCTTGACGATCATTTTGCTTCCGACTCAGGCTGGCACTTCGGATCTCAAGTCATCCATCACGGCGAGCAGGACGGTTATCAGGTCACGCCCATCAGCCAGGACAAGTGCGCCCCGGCCGGCTACCAGCGTCCCGGGAACCTTAGGAACCCCACGGTTGCGGCACTGCTGCGCAAGGTCATGGAAATGGATGGCACTGAGGCGGCGGCGGGTGGACCATGTGGCATGAGCATGATTTCACAGACCTATATGGCGCTGCTCAAACCGGGTGATCGCGTGGTGGCTCATCGCTGCAACTACGATTGGGTGGTGACACTATTTCGCGACTACCTGCCGTCCTGGGGCATCGATGTCGATCTCATCGATTTCAACGACCCGCAAAACCTGGCTAAATCGCTGCAGGACAAGCCGGCCAAGATCGTCCACTGGGAACCTTACGTGAACCCGACGATGGAAGTGCTGGACACCCCCGCGCTGATTCGGATCGCCAAGCGTGCCGGCGCTATGGTGATTGTGGACAACACCTGGTTGACGCCCTATTTGTTGCAACCATTCCGTATCGGCGCCGATCTGGTAATCCACAGCGTCACGAAATACATGGGCGGCCACGGTAACGCCATGGGTGGAATCGTTTCAGGCAGAAGGGAACTGGTGAATCAGATTGAAAGGGCACAAAATTGGCTTGGCGGTTTGCTCCGGCCAATGGATGCATTCCTTGTTACGCAGGGCGTTAAAACGCTGCCGTTACGAATGCAGCAGCATAGCCGCAACGCGCAGCTTGTCGCTGAGTTTCTCCAGTCGCATCCGGCTGTTGCTCGCGTGCGATATGGAGGCTTGCCTTCGTGGAACAAGCTTGAGGACTCACCGAAGGGGTTTGGTGGCATGCTGGGCGTCGAGTGGAAGAAGGATTTCGTCCACCGAAATGTGGGCAAGCATGCCATGTTGATTCTCGATGCCACCAGCCTGGGCGATCCGGTCACACGAATCGCCGCGCGAAAAGAGGAAAAGGACCGCGGCATTCCGGCGCGCTACTCGCGTGTATCGATCGGCCTGGAAGAGCCGGAAGATTTGATTGCTGATTTCAAACAAGCGATCGAGAAATGCGGTTAGGAGTAGAAATTGAGAACAGCACTTGATCGTCGCGACTTCACCAAAGTCTGTTCCGCAAGCACGCTCAGTGCGCTGACGTGTGGATTGTCCGAGACGCTCGCAGCTGAGACCGCCGCCCCGCGGAACGCAAAGCCTTCCTACGATTGCATTGTCCTGGGGCTCGGCGCGATGGGTTCGGCCTGTCTGTATCAACTGGCGAAACGAGGTGCCAGCGTACTGGGGCTAGAGCAGTTTGACATCGCGCACGCGCTTGGCAGTAGTGGCGGTATCTCCAGGCAGACAAAGGTGATGCCCTATCTGGGCGGTCGATATGAGCCACTCATTCGACGTGCGAATGAGAACTGGCAGTCGCTCGAAAAGGACAGCGGTCAAAAGGTGTTTCACCAGTGCGGCTATTTGCAGCTAGTCAAAAATCAACGGTTACCTTCGGGACAGGCTACGAAGATCGAATTGTACGACGAGCCCACACTTCGTGACCGCTTTCCTCAGTTTCAGGATCTGCCGCGCGGCACCAATGGTCTGTTTGACCACCAGGGTGGTCTGTTGCGCAGCGAATTGGCCATTGCCAGCCATTGCCATGTAGCGTTGAAACAGGGCGCACAGATTCGCGCTCAGGAAGCCGTTACGGACTGGTCCACCGATGAAGATAGTGTCACGGTCACCACGAGTCGCGGCAAGTATCGAGCAAAACATTTGGTGCTTGCCGCAGGCGCATGGAATGCGAAGCTTGTTCCGCAACTTCGTGGGAAGCTGCACGTGACACGGCTGTCACTCGGTTGGTTTGCCCCCGAGACTCCGGCCACCTTCTCGGTGGATAGATTTCCGATCTGGTTGCACGGGGCGTATTACGGTTTCCCGGTGCTGCCCGATTTTCCTGGGTTCAAGGTAGCCAAACATTGGCATGGAGATCCGACCGATCCGGACACAGTGGACCGGACTCCGAATGCCGCCGATGAACAACTCGTACGGCACTACCTTGAGAGGCACCTTCCATCGACCAATGGCTCCGTTCTGGCCTTCAAGGTGTGCATGTATACGCACGGTGGTCCATGGCTCGGCCATCTTCCGGGAGAAAAGCGTGTAACCTTCATCGCCGCCTGCAACGGTGGTGGCTTCAAATTCTCAAGCGCGTACGGCGAGGCGTTAGCTGATCTCGCCACCGAAGGAAAAACAGCGTTACCGGTCGAATTCATGGCATTGGCAGGAGTAAGAAAGTGAGTAGCGCGACTCGCTCGCCGTTGACGTCAGGCATTGCAGAATACGGCTAGTTGACTCGGGTTGTTGCTGGGGAGTGCGGTCCACGACGCCGAACGCCGATTCGATGACTACAAGATCCGGCGTGTATTTTTCCAGCACCGTGAGCAAATACTGCTGGTCGGTCGTCATCGTCCAAAACTCGGTCTCGTTGGTCTCCGTGTTCAGCAGGCAAGTTACTGATTCTTTTCTCGGGCGCACGACAATGCTCGGACGCACGACAAAGTCAACCGTGTCGTCGCTTGGATCGCGACAAACGCGACAGCGTCACAGCCCCATATCCGTAGGCGACGATTCCAGCTGCTTGCAGCACACGCTCGACAAGATCCCACCCCAACCTCGATTGCCAACCAGTCAACAGCGCAAGGGAAAAGAGGACCGACAGTAGACCGCAGAGGCAGATAACGACGACTCGTAGCCAGAGGAATCTCGTCGCCAAAATCGACAGCCCTGCAAACCCAATCGAGACGAACATGAATTGCATCGGTTCCGGGGGGAAATGCCGCAGATTCAATATCTCGCAAAGGGCAAATGCCAACGGATAGACGCTCATGCCGGTTATCGCAACAACTAATCCAATGGGGAGCCTAGTAGAGCCCGGACTGTGATCGACGTGGAGCGGCGGCACGTACGGGTTGCTCTCATTACCGGTCATCATTCGTCTCCACTCCGTGCGGGCTTGGTTGACTATCGGATCAGCTTCCTGAATATACGAGCTGTCTCACGACGGTGGTTTCTCGGGAATCAACCCGTCAGTCGACACCAAGCGAGTCGAAGTATTGCCGCACTTCATGCCTTGACGCCGAGTCCGAAGAACGTCTGCACTGACGGGCGATGAAACAGTCCTTTTCGTCAGTACCATCAGCGCCAGGAAAAACCCATTCTACAGCGTCAAGAACGGCGGAGATTGCCCGCACGAGAGTCCTTTCACGGACAGATCCGGTAAACTTGACTGAGCGTAGCACGACTGATGGCACTCATTTGAGGGAAATCACGTGGGCGATTCAAGGGATACCGGAACTGCTGTGGCGATTGCACTCGTGATCGTACTCGTACTCGTACTTCTCGCTGGTGGGGGAGCCCTGTTCATATGGCAGCGACAGGCCGTGCTACGCCAAGAAGTACTAGCGCGAAACGCTGAGGCTGAGGCAGCTCGCGCAAGAGCCCTGGCCGAGCAGCGAGTCGCTCAAGCCACCCAGGCGGAGTTGTCGGATCGGCCAAATGGAATTGATGACGATCCCGCGTCGATCGACGGTTCGATCCGGACAGTTCTTCAATCCCAACAGCGTGCTTGGAATGCCGGTGACATCGAGCAGTTCATGGACTATTACTGGAAATCCGACGACCTTACCTTCAGTTCAGGTGGGAAACTAACCCGGACGTGGCAAGGCACTTTGGAAAACTACAAGGAGAGGTATCCTTCACCGGCCGCCATGGGACAGCTCTCCTTCCACAACTTAGAAGTCACGCTGCTTGGTACCGAGGTTTCGCTCGTCCTCGGAGAATGGCAGCTCAGCCGCGATTCCGGCGAGTTGGGTGGTAACTTCACTCTGGTCTTTCGCCGTCTGGACGACAAGTGGGTGATTGTCCATGACCACACGTCCCGTACCGAGCCATGATAAAGAGGGCATTATTTGCGACACATCACACGACCGACGAGACATCGTGAACACCGAGACCGTCGCACTACCGATTTCGATCAACCTCAAGGTCTGATTTCTTTCACTGTCCCCAGAGATATCGCATGCCCGAAGGGCCTTTGCGGCCATGATGTGTTATGTGCCACGGTCTGCTAACGCTGAGTGATCGACCGAAGTAATGTCACCGATGCATGTGAAGGAAAGCGTGCCGCCACCAACAAAGTGAAAGCTGACACGCGAGCCGTGGTCGCCAACCGCCTCCGTGACGCACGAGCTGATGGTGCGGCCTGCGAGTGAGAGTTCGGCACCAAGGTCCACGTTCACGAAAGGATTGTCAGCGGTCGCAGGACCTCGATAGTCGGGAACGCCATCAACGTCCTGTCGCCAGAAAACCGTCCCGAAGTCGAAGTACAGGCGGTGCCACTTGTTGTGGACGAGAAAGTAGATGACGTTGGCGGCGTCTTCGAATTCACCATCCGGCCAGTGCTCCGTGCAAACAATGGCTTCGAGGACGACGCCATCAAGAGTCGGCGGATCACCGTTGATCGAAGGCATTCGCTAGTGGCCCATAACGGAAGGTTTACGTCGCCGCTCCAAAACGCAGTGAACGGCGTGAACTTCGAGAGATTCTACCAACCGGCCAGCGAGTGTGCCAAAGAGCGAAGGCGATCAACGTGAATGACCGATAGACTCTCCATCGGCGAAGCCGTGATGCTTCCAGCCTGCTTCGAGATTCCGACAGGCCGATGGGACCCTTCGCGGCTCTCTCGTACGCTGCTCGACCATAGTAAGAGCCCGGTGCACCGATGCAGGAGCCCGCTACGTTCGCATCAAACTCGAGATTCAGCGGTTCGGCCCTTCGTGATCGAGGGGAGCAAAGTGACCTTTGCGGACATGACTGGTGGTGTCACCGACCTGTTTCAACGGCCTCACTAGGCAGACCGTCCGTTTACGTTCCATGCAAAGCCTCACTCCGATGGTATGATGGCATTTGCGGTGCGGTCGCCAACGATGAAATGTCCCAGAGGATTGTCATCGAGATCCGTGATCAGCCAAACGGCTCCCGGACGACTGCGCAGCGGTTTTCGCCAACCGGAATTGAGCACACCGCGAGACTTTGACTGCCCCTTGCGATCCATCCAGAACACCTTGACCGGGTCCGCCCGCTGATTGGTAAACACGACATTGAAGGGATCCCCGTCCGGCTTTGACGCTGGTGTGTCAGACTTCGTGGGATGCCAGGCGAGCTTCGGCAGTGCAGCATCACTGGGCGGAATCAGTTCAGCGAACTTTGTCGGCGCGAGGCGTCGGAGCCGCGCGAGCAAATCGGCATGCTCGGGCTTCTCCGCCAGGTTGGACCATTCGAAGCGATCGTCGCTGGTGTCGTAGAGTTCTTCGTCGCCGCTTGCATAGTGGATCAGTCGCCATCGATCTTCGCTCAGACCGAAACTTCCTGGTTCGCCCAGGAACGTGATGGAGGCATGTGGCCATGGGGCGTCTGCGTCCTTAAGAAGTGAAACGATACTGGGACCGTCGACGCCGTCCTTTGCGGGTAGACCGGCCAGCTCTGTCAACGTAGAGAAGAGGCTGAGCAGGTTCACCGGTCGCGAACAGATACTGCCGGCTTGAGTGCCAGCTTCCAGGCCGGAAACGCCGGACGGAACTCGCACAATCATCGGGACGCGAGTGCAAACGCGCCATGCCGTATACTTTTGCCAGTGCTGCTTCTCTCCTAGATGCCAGCCGTGATCGCTCCACAGTACGACGATGGTGTTGTCACGATTCGGACCGTTTTCCAACGCTTCGATCACTCGGCCAACCATCGCATCGGCGAAGGCAATGGATGCGAGGTAACCCTGAATGCCCTGCTTCCATTGCCCGTGTTTACGGATGTGTGGGAAGTACCGATTCGGGCCGCGCTTTTTCCCCGCAGGCGGCAGATCGTCCAGATCGTCCTCCCTGTAACCTGGCGGTAGTTGAATGTCTTCCAGCGGGAACGGTTCGAAGTACTTCTTCGGAACAAACCACGGTTCGTGTGGACGATAGATTCCACAGGCCAGAAAGAACGGCTTGTCGTGTTTTTTTCTTAGCTGATCGCCGATCCACTTGGAAACCAGCCAGTCGCCGCCAAATTCTTCGTCGGTGGCATCAAGCGCCGCCCAGTCAGTTTCCCGGTATTGCCACGGGCCGCCGACCGGCAGACTCACCGGGCGGTTCTTCGGATACAGCGTGCG
>CAJHYQ010000642.1_pt1 | contig 17816 bp, 11 predicted proteins | sample 9198721 | NCBI WGS metagenome assembly CAJHYQ01 (sample SAMEA7708357, study PRJEB35096) | sediment metagenome | biome: marine neritic benthic zone biome [ENVO:01000025]; feature: sediment [ENVO:00002007]; material: shallow marine sediment [ENVO:03000034] sea grass bed [ENVO_01000059] ... | reverse complement strand
CTTTTTCTCCTATCTGCACGACTGCGAGAACACCAATTTCTTCGGCGAAAAATGCAATACAGCGTTGCCCAACGGGGCATGCCGCCGTTCGTCGCGCACCATGTGTGGCACGGTTTTCTTGACGGCATCCGCCTCAGCTCGGCCCGTGGAGCCTGAACTGTCGCTTAACCGCGGAGTGCGGGCAGTAGCAGCGCTGACAATCGCGCAAGACTCGGATGCTGATAGTATTCGAAAAGCTTCCAGGCGACCGTCCGCGGATCGCGATGCGTTGAGAACCACATCGGCTTGGGAAACATCTTCAAGGGAGACTTAAGTATCGTCTTTTCTGGTCGACTCAACAGGAACGTGTTGTGTACCGATCCGATACCGCTTTGGACGTCGTGCAAGGTACTGCTCGGAAATCCTCCCCAAGAAGGCGACATCAGGCCAAAGGCGACACCAGGCCACTGATTAATGCCAATCGTCCCGTAATGGAGCCGTCGCAATGCGTCGTCCAACCGCTCGGCAGGTAGGCCGCGGGGAACGGTGAGTGCTGCCGCCAGCGTTCCCCACATCCGCTGATTGACGAAATCGACAGCCCGATTCAAAAAATCGTCGGGCGATGTACCTGGCAGAGCGGTTTCGCCACAAACACAAACAAACGATTCCTGCTGATACAGCTGGGGCGATTCGTCGGGATTCGTGTCGCGCAGAAGTGTCCAGGGCAGGTGCTCGTCGGTCGATTCACCCGGGCCGCCCGCGTTGAATCGCGCGAAGCGCTGGATTGCTCCTGGGTAATAGGCGTAGCGACTTGAGATCGTGGAAAGGACTTGCTGTAGGAGATCCAGAAAACGCTCTCGATCTGGCCAATCCCGCGACGTCACGAGCATTTTTGTAGCGATGCAATTGAACGATGCATTGTTGGTGATGGAGGCAGCGATGTTCTCCGCTTGAAAACGAAGCTGTGAGTCCGTGTACCGTCCCGGGACAATCATCCACGGTGTGACGTTTCCTAGCTCACTCGTGATTGGCTTGCTCAATCTAGGTTCGTTTTGAGACTTGCGCCGCTCACGTTCGTCCGGTGTCCCACCCCATACGATCGCATCGTGAGTGAGATTGGAGCCGGTAATATGAACGCTGTCGACGCCTTCATGTTCGATCGCATATTGGCCGGTCTCGGCACCACCGTAGACGACCCGTAAGAAGTTCGCTTGGATCAATGATTGGAGGGCCCTTTCAAAGATTGGACCAAGGTATTCATTGACCGGGTTCATTTTCAGCAGGACCGCGCAACTGTCTTGGAAGATCTTCGTCAGCGAGTCGGTGGCCGGGATCGACGCAACGTTGCCGGCTCCCAGCACAGCGACAACGGTGGGATTCTCAGCTGTTAACGACGGGGTGGTCCCGCCGAAGATTTCATGCTCGGAAACGTCCGATTGCAGCCACGATTCACCCGTCAGCGGAAAGAACAGCACACGATCACACAAGATACGTGTTGGAAAGACTGGGACCCGAACCTGCCCGTGGTGTGTTATCGGTTTGCCGGGCAAGCGAGGTCGGCCATGCTGGTTGACGTCCCGAAACGTTTGTTGGATGAGCCGCAAGTAACGCAACACACCAAGTGGTCCGGCTAAGACTTCTTCGGCGCTCGCCGGACCACCAACATCGATCCGTTTTGCCTGGCAAGCAGCCGCAACCCACTCTGTGCTTGCTTCACCAACGGCCACAATACACTGATCGATCAGGTGCAGACGATCATCCAGTGACAACGCGGCGAGTTTTTTGGCTCCGAGCCGAAGCTCTGCAACGGCCGTATCGATCTCATGGTGAGCCGTCGGTTGTTGATTCAACGAGAGTGTTGTGGACATAGACCGCTTCCGGTGCTGGCCTCAGTAACGAATTCCGATTTTGCGGTAGATGAAACCGAGTAACCAAATCGGTCCGATCAACAGGAATTGCAGATCCTGGAAGAAGGATGGCTTTTTGCCTTCGATTTTGTGCCCTACGAATTGGCCAATCCAGGCGGCAACGAAGACGGCTAACGCGAGCTGCCAAACTGGGCGTGGGCCCGCTTGCTCATAGAGCGCGATGACGGCAACTACCACGATCGAAAAGAACAGCATGCCGATTGCCAGTGGGACCGAGAGTCGCAGATAGAAGATCATCGACAACGCGACCACAAGTGTCGCCCAATTCAGGTAGGGCACGGAGCTTACTGCGTTTGGAACGGGGATGTTCCACAACAAACCAATGACGCTGGCGACGATCAACGGAACACAGATCCAGTGCACGACTTTGTTCGTTGCGTTTTGATGACTTTCGCCATACTCGTCGAACCATTGATCAGCCGTCTTCATCCGCCTACTCGCATCAGAGCTAATGAGACTTCGCGCCGCGACATGCCGCTCAAGAACCATCCTCCATCTGGCGAATCCATTCCCGAATCAGAGCCGCACCTTCAGCTGGCACCAAACGCCGCGAAACGTTCGGCATCATGATACTTGGGTCGGTCGACTCAAGCCGAAACATCAAGATCGATTTGTCGGGACTTCCCGGAACGATGTCGTAGTCGTGACCACCGGATCCATGCCCCGCCGCGACAGGTGTTTTCCACACGCCGAACTTGGCGGGATCGGATTGGTTGCGTCGCAGGTCCAAGCCGGAGGTGCGTGCCGTCCCCGCCGGACTATGGCAATGAGCACAGTTGACTTCTAGCCATGCACGCGCGCGTTGGTCGATTGTCCCTGAGTCAGGATCATCGAAGCGAACAAGCGTTTCAATAGCTGCCGTCGCCGGTTTCTCGGTAAGCATGCCGATGCGTGCAAGGTAATCGAGTTGATTTTCTGTGCCCTGAGCGAAATCGTAGTCGCGATTCAAGTTCGCGGCTGTTGGACCGAGAGGCACGAATTCCTTGTCTTGGTTGTGACAATTCAGACACTGATTCGCGTTGGGAATCTGATAATTGTTGCTTCTTCGAGACCCATCAGTATGGACCCAGTGCACTTCACGCTGCCCACCTCCGAGTGCTAATGTGGCTTCCGTCTGTTCGTCATTCCAGAGATACGAGAAACCGAACCATCCATCCTCGCGCAGTAACTCGATACGAGTTTCGAGTAGTTGCTCGCCTTTTGACGAATCCCGCATGTCGTGCGGATAGGCGAACGTCTTGGCAATGACCGTTCCGACGGGAAACTCGAAGACATCGTGCGAGTGGAATTTGATTTCGGTGTCCGGCGGGATACGAATGAATCGATATTTGGACGTGTAGTCGGAGAACAGCGGCGTGTTCAAATCGTAAGGAACGACGCCGTCGGCGGGTTCTTGCGTAGCGCCGTTGCCCTTGAAAAAACCGTACTCGGACAGCTTGCGAGGTGCCGAGCGATAGACTTCGGCTGCGCTGCCTCCCGTTTGCTGAGGTGGATCATGGGGTGCCAATTCGACCGCCTTCAGCGGCTCCAAACGATGAGCCATCGCGAGCAGATCTCGATCGACTCGGTGCTTGCCCGATTGCACATTCTCTGGACTCAGCAGCGGCAAATTGAAATTCGCGAATGTCGCGTCGCCGTTATCGCGAATGCTATGACGCAAATCAGCCCGTGGGATGCCATCGACAAGCTTCTCGGGATTGACAACGCCGTCGAACAGAATGTCCGGAAATGTCTCGCCAAGCACGGGCACAAGTAAACCGCGGATGGGGCCCGTGGGCTTCTGCCCTCCGCCCGAGATCCGATTGTTGTGAATCGAAACGCCTTCGGGAATCGGGTCGAACTGCGGATCCTTCACCTTCTTGCCGGAGATCAAATAGCTGACAAGCGAAATGCTAGTGGTTTGGTTGTTTCGAATCTCGTTGTCGAAGACCTCGACATGATCGGTAGCCATCACCATCAGACCGGTGCCGGGCGGAACGGTCGCCACAATGTTGCCTGGCGCAGCAAAGTTCTTGTGGTTGTTACCGATGACCTGATTGCGGAAGACGCGAACGTTACGGCCGGCTTTCTGCTGCAATCCCGGCAGGTCGAAAACGAGAATACCTCCGGTATTGTTGATCGCTACATTATCATAGACGTCGGCGTTGACAGTGTTTTCTATTTCAATCCCCGCCACGTTACGTTCTGCCCGCGACGATCGCAGCACGACGTTTTGGCACTGCCCCACATACAGACCTGCGTCCGACGCTCCGATCGCGACACAGTTTTCGATCAAGACGTTCTGGCATTGGACGGGATAAAGCCCGTAGGCACCATTGGATGCGAGCGCCGGACCGGTCCACTCGGTGCGCACGTCGCGAAACGTGACGTTGCGCGCACCATTCACCTTAACCGCGTTGCCGGCCGTGTCTTCGACCGCCAGACCTTCGAGCACAAAGTTGTCGCCCGTCGCCTCGATACCTTGTCCACCGGTATCCTGTTTCTTGAAGGACAGGACTGTTTTGTCCGGTCCACGACCTCGAATAGTGATGTTGTCGGCAACAATATCCAACTGCCGCTTCAGCTCGTAGTGACCTGCTTCTAGTTCAATGACGTCGCCTGGAACGGCTTCGATCAGACGACCTTGTAGACGATACTGAACGTCCGGCCCAGGTCCAATCTTATAGGTCGCACCGAAGGACGAATCGATAGTTGTCAGGCCGCTGACACTTGCGGTCACGGCCAAGAGTACGCACCCAACAATTGAGCGATCTTGGATCATGAATCGTAACAAGATGGTACCTCCAAGGAGATGCACAAATTGAAACAGCGACTTGTCGTTTTCCACCGGTCTCGGCGACGTTCGCTCGCTGGCGTTACCGAACAGGAGCGACATAGCTGCATAAAAGACTAGAGTTGAGCTGCAGCGCCACCGACCCTGCAATTTTGTCACGCGAGACAATTATTCGCAAGTCTGTCGATCCGGCGGTGTTGCGACACCATGTCACATTGCGGACTCGATAAGGGCTGCCGATGTATTCTCGAATCGATTGATTTACAATCATCAATTCAGGAGGGCTTTGGCACATAGTCCCATTGGCACGTGAAGGGCAGCAGTATGTCTCGCAATAGGCTGAATCGTCGTCGTTTCCTGAAAGCATCCACAGTTATTGCAGGCGCGGCAATCGCCCCCGGCCGATCTGGGCGGGCGCTTGGGTTCCAGGCTGCTAATGATCGTCCCCGCGTCGGTGTTGTTGGTTGCGGTAGCCGGTGGGATCAACGTGCCACAATTGCCAACGGTCCGCATGGACTCGGCAAAGAGTTTCCAAAGTTTAGCGACATCGTTGCCGTTTGCGATGTCGACCAACATCGGGTTGAACGAGCTCAAGGTCTGGTCAAGGATTGGCTGAAGAAGGTTCCTGACGGCACGAGTGACTATCGCAAGATTATCGATCGAGACGACATCGATATCGTTCACATCGTCACGCCAGATCACTGGCATGCGAAAGTCGCGATTGAAGCCATGTTATCGGGAAAGGACGTCTACTGTGAGAAGCCCATGACCTTGACGATCGCAGAGGGTCGGCAGATCTGTGATGTCCAAGCGAAGACGGGGCAAGTGGTGCAAGTCGGAACGCAGCAACGAAGCGGCAAGGGCTTCATTACCGCGATTGCCATGATCCGCGATGGTCGAGTGGGCAAGCTCACCAAAGTTCAATGTGCGATTGGTGGAGCTCCGACAAGTCCGCAAATTCCAGCCGCAGAACCACCCAAACACTTTGATTGGAACGCCTGGATCGGACCAGCGCAGGCGACGCAGTATCGTTATTTGGCAGGTGGGCCCAATGAAATGAAGAGTTGGTCGCGCACGCACTATGAGTTCCGTTGGTGGTACGAATACTCAGGTGGCAAATTGACCGACTGGGGCGCCCATCACGTCGACATCGCGATCTGGGGGATGGACAAAATCGACACCGGTCCCATCCTGATTGATCCCTTGATGGTCGAGCACCCGGTGCCAATGAAGGATGGCTACCCAACCGAAGACGACCGGTACAACACGGCGACAAAGTTCAACATCAAAACGGTCTTCGAGGACGGGATGGAGCTGACGATCCGACACGATACCGACAATGGCATTCTGTTCGAAGGCACTGAGGGTCGCATTTTTGTGAACCGAGGTCGTCTGGCGGGTCGACCCGTCGACGAACTCCGATCCAATCCGTTGCCGGAAGGAGCACTCGAAAAGGTCTACAAGGACCGACCCCTCACCGATCACCTCAGCAATTTCTTCCAGTCGGTCGCCGACCGCACCGATCCGATCTCGGATCCGGAAAGTCACCATCGCGCGTTGTCGACCTGTCATTTGGCTGGAATCGCTGCTCGCGTGGGCCACAAAATCAAGTGGGATCCCACCACCGAGACGATTCAGGGTGACGCTCAGGCTCAAGCCCTCGTGTCTCGCCCGGCGCGAAAGGGATTCGAGATCGAGATGGCGTGACCGCCGCATTCGTGATCAATCTGAAAAACTTCCGAATAAACGGTAAGAGCCGCCGAATAGCAGATTGTGGCGGTTTTCTACGCTTGGCGTTACCGATGTCGTGGAGATAGATAGATCATGGATACAACTCTTGAAAATCAAGCTGTTGATACTGAAACGGAGTCGCCATCTTTGAAGTCATCGTGGCGATACTGCAAGCAAATCTGGACGGCCTCAACCCGCTCCGAGGCGTGGTCCTCGTTCAAAAAAATGTTGGAAACGATGCCCATTTGGGGGTTTGCCGTCATCGCCGTTGCCGCGGTCGTGCTGGCTGCCAACTCATGGTTGATCGTTGTGCCGGTTCTTGCTGGCGGCGTCCTCGGTGCAGTCTATCTGACCGTCAAGCACGCCGTGCGGAGTGCGCTACGCGAGCACGAAGCCGGGCGACGCAGCGACGAAGTCGCATAGTTGGTGTCAAGCAAGCGATTCACGCTGTTGAATTCTCGCGGTCAATGCAGACTGCGGCCGCCGAGTTCGCTGGCGGTCCGCTAACTGAGCGCAATGGACTTGAGTTAGGAGGCGACGCCTCACACAATTGACGTTGTGTGTTCCGGCCGTTTCTGTCGATCCTCGAAATCAGAGGAAGCCCTTCGCCAGGTCCATGGACAGCGTTCGCATTCCGCAGATTGATCCGCGTTTTATCGTGGATCCGTTCGAGCCAGCGTACCTCACTCTTTCGCCGAGTGAGATCGATGAGCGCGTTGAGGCTGGACTGCGAGAACTGGAGGACTGTTGTGCTTGTCCACGAAATTGCCATGTGAATCGAATGGCGGACGAGACGAAGATTTGCCATACGGGACGCTATGCACGTGTCGCCAGTGCGTTTCCCCATTTCGGTGAAGAGGATTGCCTTCGTGGCTGGAGTGGGTCGGGAACCATCTTTTTCAGCCTTTGCAATCTCAGATGTGTCTTCTGCCAGAACTGGGACATCAGCCAACGATCGGTGGGTGACACCTGTCCGCCAGAGCGCATTGCCAGCTTGATGATCTCACTTCAGAGCGGTGGTTGCCACAACATTAACTTCGTGACGCCAGAACACGTTGTGCCTCAGGTGCTGGAAGCCGTTGCGGCGGCGATCCCGCGCGGTTTGAGCGTCCCGATTGTCTACAACACGAGCGGGTATGATTCGGTGGAATCGCTCGAGCTATTGGACGGTATTGTCGACATTTACATGCCCGACTTCAAATTCTGGAAGCGAGAGACAGCCAAACGCTTGGCCAAGGCTCCCGATTATCCGGAACGAGTTCGTGACGCCATCCAGGAAATGCATCGTCAGGTAGGCGCCTTGAAGTTTGCCCCAAATGGTCTGGCCCGGCGAGGCGTCTTGGTTCGTCACCTCGTCATGCCCGGTCTGCTCGATGAAACAACCGAGATCATGCGTTGGCTTTCGCGAGATGTCTCACCGGACACATATCTCAACGTCATGGGGCAGTATCGACCCGAATATGAAGTCGGTGAGTTGAGCCGAGAAGGCAAAACAAGATATCAGGACATCGATCGCCGTCCGGATCGCGACGAATTGCAGCAAGCCTATGACGCGGCAAATGATGTTGGTCTGTGGCGGTTTGACGAGCGGACATGAAGCAGGCAGAACGACCCGTGTTCTCTTACTGCGCCTCTCACTCCAATTCAACGCCGCAAATCAATTGCCATTTGTCCCGGAAGATCTGCCGATCGAACAACTCAGGGTTCAAGACGCCTTGCTGCGGCCGTTTGCCCAGTGAGAGATCCAATAGGGCTTGGCAAGCTGAGCGTCCGATGTCGCGAAACATCTCGTAGGTCCAAGCAATCGAATGCGGCGCCAAGATGACGTTATCCAATGTTCTGAATCGATGAGGTTCGGTCAATGGCTCAGTGTCGAAACAGTCAAGTGCCGCACCGGCGATTCGACCCGTCTGCAAGGCCTCGAACAGTGCATCTTCGTTGACGATACCCCCGCGGGCAGTATTCAACAGATACGCGTCGCGTTTCATCAGGGCGAGCTGGCTGGCGCCGATGAGATTACGAGTGTGTTCGTTCAGCGGGCAATGAATCGAGACGAAGTCGGCGGTCGAAAGCAATTCGTCGAGTTCCACGCGCCGTACGCCCAAATCAGACATCGTCTGGGCGGAGACGACCGGATCGAACGCGATTGGTTGGTTCATGCCAAAGCCTCGCGCTAGCGTGATGACCGATCGGCCGATGCCTCCCAAGCCAATCACGCCGAGCGTTCGATCTCGCAGTTCGCAACCCATGAACTTCGTCCGGTCATCCCAATGTCCGGTGCGGACAAGACGATCCTTGACAAGCATGTGATGGGTCAGGGCCAACATCCAGGCAATTGTGGCCTCGCCAACCGACCGATCGACTGCTCCGGCCGTGATCATGGCCAACACGTTGGCTTGGGTACAGGCGTCGACATCAACCGAATCATAGCCGACACCAAATCGAGAAATAGCCAGCAGCTGATCGCATCCAACCAGCGAATCCTCTGCAACGCGAGGTGTGAGTACGATGACCCCGTGCGCATCCCCAATCTGATCGGGGCTGATTGTCGCCTGATGCTGGGGAAAGCCTGCTACAGCGATGTGTGGATGTCCTTCGAATACACTTAGGCCGAAGTCGGCAAACTTTGGTTGGCCAGCGTCATCGTAAAAGTCGGCCGTCAATTTAACGCGAAAAGTATTCATGCTCGAAGTATCAACCTCGAACTAGACGTCGTCAAGCGACACGGTGATCGTTAGACTGTCACGCAGGCCTGCCGTCACACTAAAGAAACCCGACAAACTCAAGATCATGGATATTGACTTGGACGTCGATGATGAACGCTTCGGGTTGATATGGAGCGGAAAGAGACGTGCACGGCAACTTGCCCAGTCTCCATCTTCTGCCGCATTGTCGCCTGTTCCCGCCGAATCCATCGATTGGGAGACGACTCGGAATGTGATGATTGAGGGTGAAAACCTCGAGTCGCTGAAAGCTTTGCAGCGGGCATACAACAAGCAAGTCAAAATGATCTACATCGACCCACCATACAATACGGGCCGAGAATTCATCTATTCGGACAACTATCAAGACAACGTCGCAAACTACTTACACGATTCGCTGCAGCTCGACCAAGACGGGAACCGACTCTCTGCCAACCCGGAGACATCAGGTCGCTTCCACACGAAGTGGCTCAATATGATGTATCCTCGGCTCAAGCTCGCGCACAACTTGCTGCGCGACGACGGCGTGATCTTCGTGTCGATTAGCGACGGCGAGATCCACAATCTTCGCCATCTCCTGGACGAGATTTTTGGTCCTGAGAATTTCGTCAGCGCCATCATTTGGCAGAAGGTGTACGCCCCGAAAAGCAGTGCGAAGCATTTTTCGGAGGATCACGACTACATCGTTGTTTATGCACGCAACAGCGAGTCGTGGCGTCCCAATTTATTGCCTAGAACCGAAGCACAAGACGCAGTTTATCGGAACCCCGACAAAGATCCACGCGGCGACTGGCGGCCCAATAACCTGGCAGCCCGCAATTATTACAGCAAGGGGACGTACTCGATCACATGTCCCGGTGGTCGGGTGATCAAGGGACCACCGGCTGGTTCGTATTGGCGCGTCTCAAAAGAAAGATTGAAGGAATTGGATGCGGAAGGACGCATTTGGTGGGGCGCCGATGGTAACAACGTCCCCGCCCCCAAGATCTTCCGTGCCGAAGTCAAGCAGGGTCGAGTTCCTCAAACACTTTGGACATATCAGGAGGTCGGACACAGCCAGGAAGCCAAAAAGGAGTTGCTCTCACGGGTTCATTTCGAATCGTCCGATAGCGTTTTCGATACTCCCAAGCCAACGCGTCTTGTAATGCAGATGTTACGTTTGGCGACGCAGCCCCAAGGCGAAGAGATCGTGCTGGATTTCTTCGCGGGATCGGGCACGACGGGAGATGCAGTGATGCAGATGAACGCGTCCGATGGCGGGGACCGACGATTCATCTTGGTCCAGCTTCCTGAGCTAACCGAGTCCGATGAGTATGCGACGATTGCCGACATTGCAAAAGCCAGGCTTAGGGCGGCGAAGACTTCGATCGTTCAGGAAGCCGCGTCCAAGTCAGTTCTGTCTTGTGATTTTGGCTTTCGCCTCTTTAAGCTCGACACAAGCAGCTTTGCGTCGTGGAATTCCGCTCCAACATCCGTCAGCGACAAGATTCATCGTTCCACTCACAGCTTCAGACCGGATCGTTCTGAGTTGGATGTTGTCTACGAGCTCTTGTTGAGATTTGGGCTCGATCTTGCAACTGACGTTCAGAAGTTCGATTTGAAACACGGGCGTGCTGTTTACGTCATCGGTCGAGGTCGGTTAGTGGCCTGCCTGGTGGATGACATTGATGCGAACCTCGCCGAGCGCGTGATCACCTTGTGTACTGAGTTGTCTTGCGAAACGGCGCTGGTTGTCTTCAAGGATGCTGGCTTTACTGATGACGTAACCAAGGCCAATACCGTTCAATCGTTGCGGCAAATCGGAATGGAAGTGCAGAGTCTGTAAGCATCGATCATGAAGATCAAATTCAATCCGAACCTCCAATATCAGCAGGACGCGATTGCCGCCGTTCGAGACATCTTTGATGGACAGCCGAACTGCACCTCCGGCATTCTCTTTGATCCTAACGAGCAGAGTCTCTACTCCGAATCCGTTGAAGGCATCGTCGGCAATCCGTTGAGACTTCGCGCCGAAGACCTCGCCCGGAACGTTCAGAGAATCCAGCTGCGAAACGGGCTCTCTTCCTCACAGCCGTCCAATGGCATGAACTTCACGGTCGAAATGGAGACAGGTACAGGCAAGACGTATGTCTATCTGCGCACGATCTTCGAGTTGAATCGTGCTTATGGGTTCACCAAGTTCATCATTGTCGTTCCATCTGTGGCCATCAAAGAAGGAGTGTTCAAGTCCCTTCAAATGACTGAGGACCATTTCCGGTCGCTCTATGCCAACACGCGATTCGACTACTTCGTTTACGACTCGCAGAAGTTAGGGCAGGTTCGGAACTTTGCTGTCAGTGATTACATACAGATCATGATTATCAACATCGACGCGTTTCGGCGAAGTTTCCAAGATCCCGCAAAAGAAGATAAAGCAAATATCATTCATCGACCGCACGATGCGATGACGGGGTATCGACCGATAGAGGTCATACAAGATACGCACCCGATCGTGATAATCGACGAACCGCAAAGCGTCGACACGACTCAAAAGAGTAAAGAAGCGATCGGGTCGCTCAATCCACTCTGTGCAATTCGTTACTCCGCCACGCACATCGACAAATACAACATGGTCTATCGGCTGGACTCAATTGATGCCTATCAACGTGGATTGGTCAAGCAAATCGAAGTTGCGGGTATCGAGGTCGAGGGCGATCACAACCAGGCCTATCTTAAACTGATCGAAGTCGACAATAAGCGGAACCGACATCGGGCGAGAGTCGAAATGGATGTGCTGTCACGCCAGGGCAAGGTTCGACGCATGGTCCGCACCATTCGTTGCGGCGATGATCTGGCACAGATCTCTGGCCGCCGCGAGATCTACGCAGGATTCGTCGTGTCCGACATTGATTGTCGGGCTGGCGACGAGCACCTTCGATTTGCCGGTCGGCCGGAGATTCTCCGCCTGCACGAGCCGTTGAGTGAGTGGGACGACGATCAGCTCAAGCGGATTCAGATTCGACAGACGATCCTTGAGCATCTTAATAAGGAACTGGTGCTCCATTCTCGAGGTGTGAAGGTGCTTAGCTTGTTCTTCGTTGATCGGGTCGCCAATTATCGACACTATGATGACCAAGGTAGACCTCAAAAGGGCAAGTACGCGTTGATGTTCGAGGAGGAATACGTGGCAGCCATCACGAAACCGGAGTACCACCAGTTGCACCAGGCCGTGTCGTCAGCGGACGAGGTGGCATCTCTTCACGGTGGTTACTTCGCTGTCGACAAGAAAAGAGATGCCAAAGGCAACGAGATGCTCAAGGAGTCGCGTGGTCGTGGCACAGCTCAAGCCGACGAGAACGCCTACCAACTGATCATGAAAGACAAGGAGAGACTGCTCAGCTTCGATTCCAGTCTCAAGTTTATCTTTTCCCATTCCGCCTTACGCGAAGGTTGGGACAATCCCAACGTGTTTCAGATCTGCACGCTCAACGAAACTGCCTCCGTCATAAAGAAGCGGCAAGAGATTGGCCGGGGATTGAGAATCGCGGTGAACCAGCAGGGCGAGCGCGTATCTGGACAGAACGTCAATCGACTCACCGTGATGGCCAATGAGTCCTACGAACAGTTCGCCAGCCAGCTGCAGGCGGAAATTGAGCAGGATACCGGCGTTCGCTTTGGGATTGTCGAACCCCACCTGTTTGCCAACATCTGTCGCGAGGACGTTGAGCAAGATGCCGCTCCGATTGGAGTCGACGGTTCGCAACAGATCTGGCAGTGGCTGGTCGGGGATGGGTTCATCGACACGGACGGACGCGTGTGCGATCGGCTGAAGGTTGCGCTGAGCGAACGAACGGTCATCGTTCCGCAAAGGTTTGAATCTCTCTGGCCAAACATCTCGCGGCTGCTTCGAAAAGTGATCGGCAGTCTCAGGATTAGGAATGCCAGTGTGCAGCGACAGCCTGATGCTGGCGATGTTGCCATTCGATGTGAACTGCAGGACATGTTGACGCAGATCAAAGCGCATTCGACATTCCGTGTAGACTTCAACCCAGCGTTGCTTGTCGCCGCATGCGTGCAAGAGATTCGAGGGATGCCGGAGATAGGTCCAGCAAGATTTGCCTACCGAAAGACGCGCGCCCGAATTGACCGTGGTGGTCTTAAAGCCAGTCGCAGTGAAACGACGTCACACGAACTGGATGCCGGGAAATTTCCATTGCCAGACATCGTACATCAACTTCAGGAGTCGACGAAGCTTACACGTCGCAGTGTCGTCGAAATCCTGATCGAGAGCGGACGCCTTGAGGACTTCAAGAACAACCCACAGAGGTTCATTGAACGGGTCACGACGATCATCTCACGACAAATGCGGCTGCAAATTGGTGATGGCGTCTGTTACCAGAAGGTTGCTCACAATGGCGTCTACATTCAGGAGTTAATTTGCAGCGCCGAGGCAGCGCGGCTGAGGAGTATGATTGAGCAAAACCTATACGAGGAAAACGGTGTCAAATGGTGCGATCGATTGCCAGCCGACTTCAAAGTCGAGACGCCGTTGGGCACTTTTCAACCCGGTTGGGCCATCTTGAAGAACGTTGATCGTGCCGATTACCTCTATTTCTTACGTGAGTAGATGCGAGTGCTGGTTTTGTAGCCAACCGTTTCTTGTTGCGTCATTGCCTTAGGTCGGGCTGTTGGGGCTGAGGGCGTTGCCTGCTCCGCTTGCACGCTGTCGTCGCTGCAACTTTCTTGAACGGTGAGTTTTGCATTCAGATTCAGCTAGAAGTTGACCGATGACGACGACACCCATTGGTGCGGGTGGTGGTCGCGAATCAGTTGCCACCAATTCTGGCAAGATCACTGAGGAGCGGCGATGCGCGTCCTGCGAGATAAGAAGGTACTTCTCACGGGTGCCGCTGGTGGCTGCGGGCAAGCAATGGCCCGACGTTTTGCCAAGGAGGGGGCGAGACTGTTTCTCGTCGACGTCGATGCAGTCGGTCTTCAGTCGATTGCCGACGAATGTCGCAGCGTCGTGCCCGATGTGCATGCCGTTGAGTGCGACCTGATGTGTCCAAAACGAATCTCCGCATTAACTCGTCGATTAGTCAGTACATGGGGCAAGCTGGACATTTTGATCAACAACGCAGGGGTCTGCTACTACGGAAAGTGGCACCATATGTCCGACAAGCAATGGGACACGATTCAGTCGGTCAACTTGAATGCCCCAATTCAGCTAACGCGAGAGCTGCTGCCGGCGCTATTGGCTAATCGCGAATCGCATGTGTTGAATGTATCAAGCATGTATGGCTATATGACGACACCGCGATGTGCAGCTTATCACACGACAAAGTTTGCATTGATCGGGTTGAGCGAAGCGTTGCGGATGGAGTATTGCCGGGCTGGCTTGGGCGTAACAGTGCTCTGCCCCGGCTTTATCAAGACAGGCTTCTTTGCACGTACATCAACTGCGGGCGCGTCAGCCCCCAGTCCACCGGCCTGGCTGTGTGCAAGTCCCGATTCAGTCGCTCGAGCGGCCATCACCGCAATTCGACGGAATCGACGGTTTGTCACCGTGACCGCGCTTGCCCGTATCATGCACTGGACGCGTCGGCTCTCACCCGGTCTGCTGGACAAGCTCAGTCGAATCGGTCGGCCAGTGACGGAACACGGTCGTGCGAAAATAGTCGCCGAAGCGAAAGGGGTTCTTCAAACATCGGCCACGCCATCACTGCGGCCAGCAATGCAACAGAACATCGATCGAATCGACACTGCTCAGGACGACCGGCGACGGGCCGCCTAGCACCTCTCTGCAGAAGCGACTCTACGGCGATTTCGTCAGTGCGAGAATTGTCCGCGCGGGAACGCACAAACTGATGGTCAATTCATGGTCTCGGTTCAAGTGCAGGCCAGTGTCCGCATCTTTCCGGATCTTCAACATCCCGTCGGAATCGTCGGCGACCACCGAAACACCTTCCCCTGCGAGTGGCAAGACACTCATCGCGATTCCCGTGATATTCCCACATTCGTCCAACACTGCGCCGCCACTGGAGCCGCCACCTAGCGGCGCGGAGATCGACATCACACGTCGCTGATTGTTCAACGCATGCACGGCGTATCGCGTGACAAACCCTGTCGACAGATGAAACATTTGCCGATGCGGACTCGAAATGACCGTGACCGGTTGCCCGACAGGTGTTCCTGTCACGATCGGTAGTGGGTGAAACGATGCACCGCCTAGTTGAACGATCGCGACGTCTTGTCTGGCGGAGGCTGCCAAGATCGAGGTGACAGGAAAGTAATCGCCATCCATGTTAACAGCGACATAGCCTTCATCACCCGACATACGAATCTCGCCGCTACCACGATCAGCGGATGTGATCACATGCAGATTAGTGATCGCTGCGCCGGACTTCGATACGATCGCGCCAGAGCCCATTGCCGATCGTCGGTCGTCGGGTCCAACATGAAAGATTGCCAAGATGCTCTTGCGATTCTCTTCATAAAGCTGCGCGGCACTCTTCTTCTCAGTATTTAAAGGTGCGAGTTCCAATTTGCAGGGTTGGTCTTCCCGTACGCGCGACAACATCTTGCGGAGCGTTGGTAGCTTGCCTGCGGCTCGCCATTGACGGCCTAAAAACTGCGCGTAGCGGTAGAATGCCGCGTCGTTAACGTACAGCTCACCCTCCGAATTCGGGACTGGAAACAGATCTGCCTGGCGGTACTCCTGAGCCTGACCCGCTGTCATCCCTCGAAGACCGACATCCAAGACCAGATCGCTGCTGGTTGGATCACGTTGATGGACGCTGATTGCGATCTGATTTGTACCTTTCTTGAACAGCCGTCCGGGTAGCAGCAGCGGCACGGCAACTCCCTCCACGGATCCCTGATAGCCGATGTATTCGCCGTTCGCTTCTTCCGGTGGCAGAATCTTGTGCCGATCGGCCTCTTCGCCGTTGATGTAAATGATGGCACCGTCGTCCGCCCGGATCGAAACCAGCATCACGTCCAAATCCGAGACTTCGGCTAATTCAACGGTTCGTCGAAAATAGGCAACGGGGTATTTGCGGCGGGATTCCTTGCCGTAGGACAATCGCGTCTCGATGTCTCGTTCGCCATATCCGAGCGGTGCCGAACCACTCTTCCATTTTGAGTCATCGAAATCAACGGCAGTCCAGCTCTTGTCGGGGGCTTCTTGCGCATCCCAATACTTCCAGTCCGATGCGCCCAAGCTGAGCAGCTCTTCTTGGGTCTTGCTCGTGTCTTGTTGATCTGCCAATGACAGCCCAACCAGAACTCCGCAGTTGTAGAGAAACCCGATACCGGTCAGTATGACCAACACGATCTGCGAGGAGATGTTGAGCTGTTTTGCCCAAGGCAAGTTGTTCGTCGGCTGATCATTCATCTCAAAAACCAATCGTTCATCCAGAGTATCACGTGCCGTACAAAGACCACCTTCATGCTAGGTGTTTTCACGTCGAGATTCTACAAGATTAAGCGGCTGCTATCTGCCAGGTCCGACGACCGGTTGACACCAGGCACGTTGTGGTTCGCCTGCTTCGCCGGGATTCGGATGTGGTTGGGACGATGTGATGCGGGCGCGAACGTAGATTTCGTCGCCCTCATACTGATAGACTCCGCTTGGACCGCGAACGGTGGCAAGCACCTCGCCGAGATCATCACTGTATCGTCGTGTAGCGCGGATTTGCTTGCCATCCTCGTCGAAGACCGGTTGGCTTGACGCGTCGTAACCCTTCCGCGTTCCGATGAATTCGATCACGTAGTTAGCGTTCCCTGCTGGCTCAACCTCGACTTCCAGCTTGTCGTTGGTGGCCTCAATCCGTCGCATTTGAACACCGGTTGAGCTGTAAAAGTGGCCGGCTTCGAGAGCTTCGATGAGCGTCGATATCGTGAGGTCTTTGGCAAGAACGTTCACCCAACCGCGTCCCGGATCGCTGTTTCGCGACGGTATTCCGTGATAGTTGTGAGAGTCGTCGACGGCCAATCCATACATCAGGGGCAACTTCAGCTCGGCCAGTCGTCGTGTCAGGATGATGTCCCACATTCGCTCGGTGCCCGCATGCAACTCGTCGCCTGTATTGGCCACCGCCGGATGTCCGTTGTAGACTTCAAAGAAGCGATCTCCCCGTACCCTCACCAAGTCCTCAGCCGTGATCGCAAATCCGAAGTTTGGGTGGTTCACGTGCACGATCATGGGCTGTTCGGTTCGATCTTGTTGAGACAACACGGCTCGCACGTTGTTCTGAATCGTGTCGAAGACGGATTCGCCAGTCAGCGGTGCAATGACCTCGGCGAGATTGCTCGCATTCAAGTGAATCGGACTCTTCTTGAAGCTCGCGCTGATTTCTTCGCCTTGAATCAGCAGGAATTTGCCCGGCTCGCTCAGTTGCTCCACGACTTCGTCAAATGTTCGTAGTCGCACCTCCAATTTGCCTTCGTCACTGGTTCGTGTCTCAACATCATTAGGGAATGCGACTTTGAGCTTATTGAAGGCCTTTCGTCCTCCGGCACTCTTCTCGACATTGATCCAGCGTTCGGTGTTGGCGAGCACGTTGTGGTCGGTGAACACAAGGAATTGGTAGCCGTGGTCCCGGTACCACGCGGCGATTGTTTCCAAGTAGTCGTTCCCGTCACTCCAGTGCGAGTGAGTATGTAGATTGCCGCGATACCAATTTCGTCCATTGGTAGCTTCCAGTCCGTCGGCCACGGCCG
>CAJHYQ010000821.1_pt1 | contig 17853 bp, 12 predicted proteins | sample 9198721 | NCBI WGS metagenome assembly CAJHYQ01 (sample SAMEA7708357, study PRJEB35096) | sediment metagenome | biome: marine neritic benthic zone biome [ENVO:01000025]; feature: sediment [ENVO:00002007]; material: shallow marine sediment [ENVO:03000034] sea grass bed [ENVO_01000059] ... | reverse complement strand
GGTTGGTGATTGAGCCGTGCGTAGCCGATGCCCCCCTGGTTGAAGAGCAGCGTCGCAAAGGTCTCGATGCGAAGGCCGCGTCCACCATGTGCTTCCATCGAATCGATTGCCACGACAACAATTGGCGTCGCCTTGTCGGTGAGCAATTGGTCGCAGGTTTCTCGAATTCGCTGCTCGTCGGCCGTCTCAATGACGTTGGCGATATCCAGAACGAACTGACGATCGTCCGGACGTTGTATATCGATTTCAACAGCCGCTAACCGTCCGGGCAATATCAGCACGGCGAGCAATAGACCGAGAATGCGAAGAGACCCGAGCATGTGAGACGAACCGAGCGACGGACGAAGTTAACTACGAGACACACCTATCATACGAATTTCGCATTTCAGGGCAATTTCATTCATTACTCGGTTCGTCTTCGACTGCAGGCGACGCTATCGTTTGGCGATCAACTTTTCAAGCTCCACGCGATCCGGGTCGAGCAGCGTCGTCACACGAGCGGAATTCACCGGGGCAACGATAATCTGTCCCACCTCGCTGTGCACTTTGTCGAAGATGCCAAGCTCACTCATTCGACTGCTTTGCTTTTGATTATCCTCGGTTGGCGTCACGTAGTGAACCGAAGCAGCTTTGTATCGATGAATCAGAAATAGATGAAGAAGGGTCATCAAGCGTTTCTGTCGCATCGAGCTGTCGTATGTCTCCTGATCTCTGATGGAAAGAATACTCTGGCCTCGACGATCTCTGATCGTGGCAAAGATGATGGCGGCAGCCTTCGTCCCCGACGGATTCAGCAGATTCAAAGCAAGTAGTTCCGAGCCGGCGGTGTGCGGCCGCAATTGAGCTCGCAATGCACCGGGGATCTGATTCAGTTTGGTCCAGATTTGAAGCCACTCGTCCAACAGACGAACGGGAACCTCGGTTTGCACCAGGTGCTGAACTTGAGTCGAGCCTTTTCCCATGGCCTTTGTGGTTGCTGTGCGACCTGAAGAGGCCATCAGAGCACCGTCCAAACGAGGCCCACCCACCAGAGATTGAGGTGTTTTGTAGGGAGACTCAACAAGCCGCAGCTTTCGCTGGAGCCGAGCGAGTGAGAGCATGCCATCTTGCTTCAACGCCGTCGCAAACTCTTCCGCAGCCATCCCGTCGACTTGATGGCCGCCATAAGTAATGAAGTTGAATACGAATCCCAGCTTGCCCAACTCCGCTGGAAACGCACGCATTTCATCGTCCGACATGCCCGTTGTATCCCAGTTAAACGACGGCGACAGGTTGTATGCCAACATTTGGCCGGGGTAGCGGGCGTGAATGGCTTCAGCAAATTGCCTGGCGTAGGGCAGATTCGCCGTCTTGGTTTCCATCCAGATCACATCGGCGTAAGGTGCAACAGCCAACGACTTGGCAATGGCGTACTCAATACCACCCTGGATGGGATAGTATCCTTCGGGCGTCCGGGCCAATTCGCAGTCCCAGGTGACGTTGATTCCCATCGATTTGGCTCGCTGGCAAGCCTCCTCGTAGGAGACACTGCTGGACCATTCAAGCCATTGGTCGGCAGTGATATCAAACTTCTGACCTTCGTCGATATGGAAAGCCATCGCGTCAGCCACGGCTTTGCCGAACGTCTTCAGCCCGGCCTCAGCTTCCCAGCACTCGGCAAATTGGTCTGCGGCTTTGTTGACCATCGACTCAACGGGAATCACGCGGTCGCGCCGATGGGCGCTGACTAACGAATCCATCGTGGTGAAGACACCGACACGATCCAGCCAAGCATAGGCGGCTTCGTAGGCACGCTCGGAGATCTCGTAGAGCAAGTGGCCATTAATCTCCAGACCCAATTCGCTATATCGCTTCAAGATTGAAAGATAGGCAATTCGCCAACAGGGCACATTCCGGTTGGTGACGCCTAGCAGGAATGGCTGATCCCGTTCGTCAGTTTTGCCATCCAACAATGTTGCGGCTTCCGCATCGGTTCGCGCGACGATGATTCCCGGCACTTTCATCACGTCCAGTTGGAACCGTGCCGTATTGAGTCGTTTGATCTGCTCGTCGACGGGAACTAAGACCTTTCCGCCTTGATGTCCACACTTTTTACAGCCGGGTTTCTGGTCTTCGATGTGATAGCCTGGCACCCCGACCTCGACAAATCGGCGGATGAGGTTTCGTACATGGGCATCTCCCCCATGCCCCGTATCAGCATCTGCAACGATGAACGGGCGATAGTCGATCTTAGGGCTCGCGGCACGTTGCTCGTCGGTCATGCGTGCACGGGCGAACTGCTGATTCTTGTCGGCGGTCAACAGCGCGCGGACAATCGGCCCCGCCTCGTCAGGGACTTGGCTTAGTGGATAGCTCGCCAGGTCCGCACCGGGGTCTTCGTTGATCGACCCTTTGGCTGAAGTGGCCCAACCACCCAAATAAATTCCCTCGATGCCGACACGTTTCATGACCACGGCCTGACCTGGTGAATAAGGGCCGAACGTCGTGATTGACCTTTGGTCGAGAAACAGTTCGCGCAATCGGGTATACATGCCCTCACTGGCAGTTCTGGCGATCGTATGATCTTGTTCGATCGTTCCCCGTTGTTCGACCACCTGCCTGGCACTGTAGAGGCGACGCAGCCCCTTGAATCGCTCGCCCGACATCCATTGCTTTGTGGCTTCGACTTCGCGGTCTAGGACAGTGACCTCCTCGTCGGTAAAAACGTTGGCGGTGTCGAGGTTTTCGGTGATGCGAGTCGCGTTGTGTTTGAGCGTACCAAGGTACATGTCGATCCGTTGTTGAGCGAGACTTAGATCGTCGTTATTCAGGTTGATATTCAGTAGGTCGATGTACCAAGGAACTTTGGTGTCATCGAGGACGTACCTTTCAACAATCTCTCGCGCAATGGGAAGCGTCGTCGTCTTGGAAACGGCGTGAACATCCTTGTCACTCGCTTCGAGCAGTTTCTTGTACTCTTCCGCAAGCAACCTGCGAAACGTGCTGGTGGTGAAGACATCGCCAGCTTTAGCGCCAGTTTCGGCATCCTCAGCTGTGAGCTTCGCCTTCTTGTGAATCCACTCCCAAAGAATGCTGAGCCGAATCTCGCCGGTTGCTGCATCCTCCATCAGATAGAGAACGTCGTCGTTCCCAAAGAAATCAGCTGGTTTGAGGGCCGCGGCCTGGAATCCTTGGCCGAAGGCGTTGCCGTACTGGAGACCGACACTGATTAGATCACGCGCGCCACGAATGGTTCGCGGAGCCTCCTCAAGCAGCATCAGCCCCTCGGCGTCTTGCTGGTCGTAAGTGAGTCTGGGAAACTCGCGACCGAGCTGATTGTCTTGGCCAACTTTTTCCCAAACGGGGCGAACGATGTGGACCATCTTCCAATGGGCAACCCACTTGCCGCTCGCACCCGCCTGCTGTTCGCGCTGACCTCCAGCCACCGCTTTTTGCATGCTGCTGGCGACGCCTTCGGGAGAACCTACGGGGATGTTGGGTTCCATCCCGCCTTGCCACAGCGCGTACCTGCCGTCAGCATCGGGCGTATTGACGGCGCGTCGAACGCGGTCCTCATAGTTGCGCATGTAGCCATACGTCATGGTGATCGCGTCGATGTTTGGATTGATAAAGTCGTCGTTCCAGGCCAATGCGTCGGCGACGCTGTTGATGTAGTCCCAGCGGCCCGTGTTGAATCCCACGAAATGCTTGCCGAGCGCTGCACGAATTTCCATCAGCTGGAAGGTTGCTTCCAACTGCTCGACGAGCACATAGACTTTGATCGTTCCCTGATCCAGCGACAGGTGGGCTTCCAGCTCCGAGAGCATTTCGTTCCAAAGGGCCGCCTCCTCCGCCGTCTGGATTTTTGGCAGGTAAAGCACGACCGATGAACCGTTTTCCAGCAGCTGCTCATAGTTGTTGACGACATAGAGTGTCAAATCGACGAGCGAGGCCGCGAACGACCTGCCGTCGTAGGTTCGAATGTGGCGATCGTCGAGATGCAAGCCGCGCGCACGAAAAATCTTGGTCGTGAACTCCAGTTGGGCACGCCAATCATCGATGATCTTTCTACCGTGAAACTCTTGCGCCCACGAATTCATTTCCTCCGATACCCCTTCGGCTGTCTTGAGGAATATCGGGTCCCTATGAATGGCGAGCATCAAGTTGCGTTGATTGTCCAATGACATGGACTTGATCTGCCCCAAGGCATCTTCGCCATCGAACATCCAACCGTCCGCGCCAGACAGCGAGGCATAGGCCACGTTCCGGATACTCGATTCGACCGGCGCGTCGGGTTTTGCCGCCGGACCTGTCCCTTGGATCCATTGACGCTGCAAATCGGCCGGAATGTCTGAACCGACGAAGCGTCCTTCGCGAGCATCGCCAACCCGGATTTGTGTGCGGGGTATATAGCTGTCCTCGTTCAGAAACGCGATCTTCTCACGATTGCGAAATCGACGCAGCCGCCGCTCATTGCGTCTGGCCATCAGCTCCTTCTGATCCTGATTGAAGTGTGCCATCGTCGCCAGCGCGGTCAAAGCTTCCGGTGTGTAAACGTCGGCGTACGCCGACTCCAAATCGGCTCGGATCTGGACTCTCGGCGGGATGGGAGTGCTTGGCTGCGCAGGGGCCTCAGTATAGGTACTCATCCGTTCGTCTCCTTGACTGCTTGCGACGTAATTGAGCGAGATAACCAATCGGAAATGATGATCATTTCTCAGAGTTCACAATCACAACAACATCAGCAATTACCGTACCGATCGTCCGCAACGGAGGCTCGCCGACACAGTGGGATCAGTTGATCTGGTTGTTCTGGACGGGAGCGAGCGAACCTGCGCACACGACCCGATAGACTCCCACACAGGGGAGCAATTCGCACACTCAATGTGCTCGATGGCGACACTTCTTGCGACCTTCATAATCATTGATTGACTTCGAGGTATCCTCAGCAGGATACCGCCGCCTCACCATGCGCGCAAAGAGGCACACTAAATATGGATTTGCGGTGCCCCCGGTATTGGATTAGCTTGGAGCCCAGACCAATGATTCCACACATCTATGAAGGGGGTGTCCGGTGCTTACTCGAATCTCGTTGGCCCTGCTTTATTGCGTTTTCAGCTGGTGCTGTGTCGCGTATTCTGCGGAGATCGACGTCTGGATTGGGACGGGCCGGACCAAGCTAAGTCGCGGAATCTACCACTGCACATTCGATACGCAGACAGGCAAGCTCAGTGAAACCAGGCTTGTGGCCGAAGTCGGTGGACCGGGCTTTCTGGCAATGCACCCGCGCGGTCGTCACTTGTATGCTGTTTGTACCGTCGACAATCGACCATCGGTTGCAGCCTTCGCCATCGATCGATCCGGCGGCAAAGCCAGGTTGTCGTTCGTCAATGCGGTTGAGATTGGCGACGGCGGTGGCACGCATCTCGCCGTTGATACAACCGGTCGAACATTGCTGACCGCTCAATACGGGGGCGGATCGGTCGCTGCCTTCGCTCTGAATGCCGATGGATCGCTCAGAGAGCGTACACAACTAGTCGATCACGAGGGTGGATCCGGGATTGTGCCCGGTCGTCAGGACAAACCACACGCTCATTGGATTGGCTTCTCGCCCGATGGGCGGTTTGCGTTTGCCCCGGACTTAGGCATGGACAAAGTCGCAATTTATGAAGTGGACGTTTCAAAGGCCAGCATCACTCCGAATGGTTTCGGCCAGTTGCCACCAGGTAGCGGTCCACGGCACATGAAATTCCATCCTAATGGCAAATGGATCTACGTCTTGAACGAGTTGGATCTCAGTGTCACCGTCTTTGACTATGATGCACAGACCGGTTCGATGACTCCGACACAGACCATTCCGACCGTGCCGAAAGAGGAATTGATCAAGGAGTTATTCAGGAGCGCGTCCGAGATCCGCGTTCATCCCAACGGACGTTTCGTGTATTCGGCGAATCGAGGGCACGACACCATTACGGCTTTTCGAATCAACGCAGACAATGGCCAGTTGGCGGTGGTTGAGCGAGAGAGTGTTCGTGGGGCCACGCCCCGAAATTTCAACTTGGATCCGTCCGGACGCTGGCTAATCGCTGCCGGCCAGGATTCACACACCTTGGCATCGTTTCAGGTGAATCCGGCTACCGGCGAGCTGACCTACAACCGATCGAACGTCTTCGCTCCGTCTCCGATTTGTGTCTTATTCGGTCATGAATAGTTGGGTCGGTCGCTGAACTGCGACGATTGGCTGTTAGGCGGAATCGTTCTTCGCGATCAAGGGAAGAATGAATCCTCGGATGACCAACAAAACCACGATGGCGCCCAGCGGGAAGGTGAGCGTCCATGACGTTGTCACAATGGCTAACGCAGCGAAGAGTGCCACGACGAGAGTGATCAGATCTTTCAGCGGCTTCCCGTTTAGGGCTCGGACCAGTATCGCCAAGGCGGCCGCGAGCGCCAGGAGGCTTCCCATCGACTGGCGTAACCAGATGACGGTCATCTCCATTTGTGGCAGGAACTGTGAGTTCGTGGCCGCCGAGATCAACGCGACAAAGAAAGCAAACGAAAACAGTATCAGTAGGATCGTGCTTGCTCGACTCATGGATGGCCCAAGCTTGACGTATGGGGCGTCGGCGAGCTAATCAGCCCGCCAGCCCCTGTCGCCGTGCGATGCGGTTATTGCTGCTGATAAAGCCAAACGAAGCCGGTGCGATCCTGCGTCATAAAAGTGCCTCGCTTCTTGTGGACTTTGTTGTAATCCTTCAGCAATTCTTGACGCTGTTCGTCGTCGGTGGCCTTGTTATAGGCCGCCAACGCGGCTTCGAATTCCTTCTTCCATTCGGCGTGTTGCTGCTTGAACTCGTCGACGCTGAGACCGTTGGCCGGCGAGATCAGTGTGACCGAGTCGCCCACGAGCAGGTCGAGTTTGCCATCGGAATCGACATCGTCGACCCAGACTCGCGTCGAAGTCGTCGGTCCTTTCAGGTCACCCTCGTTTAGGGGTTGGCCGTAGGCAATGCGTGGCGCCGGCTCAATCAATGCTTCGAAGGTTTTGAGTTCCGGAAGCTCACCTTTTCCCGCGTGGTTCTCGGCCCATTGCACGCCGCCGTTGCTTGATCCGCTCAGTAGGTCCAGGTCGCCGTCGCCGTCCCAATCCACGATGAATGGATCGCTATGTGCGCCCGAGATTCGCAAAGGTGATCCGCCGGCTTGGATCATTTCAGGTGTTGGGTTGAATCGGCCCTCCCCTTTGCCTTCGAACCAATAGAAGGTGCCCGCAAAGTTGCCGACCACCAGATCAAGATGACCATCGGAGTTCCAATCGACAGCAAACGGTCGCGTGCAAATGTTCTCGGTCTGTTGTTGCTTGTCTTCGATCGGAATGATGAGCGGCTCACCGTCGGTGCCACTCAGCACTTCGGCGCGGCGGAATGTTCCGTCTTGTTCGCCATACAGTACTTGGAATAGACCTGCCATGTCCCGATCCATTCGAGAGTACGAGCCAGAGAGAATGTCCCGAATGCCATCGCCATTGATATCCACAACCTGTGGAGTTGAACTTGTGCATCACCAAACGCCGGGAATCTCAGCGGCCTTGCCCTCCGCTTGAAGCCAAGTGGCCGGCGCGAGCTGACCATCGCCAACGTTCCTGCAAAAGTGAATTTTGCCTCCCGCAAACTGTCCCACCAAAAGATCCTTTCTGCCATCACCGTCGACGTCGGCCCAGCAGGGAGCTGCATACCCGGGGCTTTCGACTCGTACCGCCTCACTTTCGGCCGTCAGTCGAACCGGTGCACGAAACTCTGTCGCAAAGGCGACGGTTCCAAGTAATAAGTTAAAGACCAACACTAATCGTTTCATCGTCCGCGCCTCCTATTTCCGTTGCGTGAGAAAGTCCGACTGACGTCACTGCCTCGAAGGATCGCGGTGAAGATCACTCGAGGTGAGCGTGACAGCCCCACTCACGCGAGTATAAAGGCGGGAATTCGCGCGCGTCAAATTTCCGCTTGAATCGAGCGTCCGATCTTCAAGCGTAAGACGGTAGCGCTTGCTTGCTTCATCCAACACGCCGACTTTGTGCAGCTTGCCAACAAAAAACTCCCGGGTCTGTGCGATCCCAGGAGTTTGGAAGTCAAGGATTTCATTCAGTATTGGATGCCAAGGATCTTTCCGTCTTTCGCTTCGTAACCTTTCGGCGTGTCGGTGCTGAACAACTCATCCTTCAGGGGCCGGTCGAAGACGAAGTGGTCCTTCACCCAACGTATCGAACCCACACGATCGCGCGCTGCTCGGAAATCAACCACGACCTTGACTGGCAGCTTCGATGCGGGGTCGACCCAATAGGTTTGCGTCCAGACGCCATTTCTTTCCCGCTCTGTGCTACGGAATCCGATCGCATCGCGGCCGTCGACCTTTTGTTTTGCCAATCGCTCAGCCTGCTGCGCTGGAATTGATCGAAACTCCTTGAAGAAATCAACGGCTGGCGAGATTTCGATCTGGTGTTCGCTTCGCTGTCCCGTCTCGCCGTCGATCACAACCTGGGTTCTGAACGTTTCCTTTGTTTGGCGTTGGTGATCGAACGAGACGGACTCACCTGTCTTTGCGTTCGTTACTCCGTGAAACTCGCCGTAAGGGAAGAAATGGTCGGTACGCTGCAGATGTTTGCCTTTGATGCGGACACGTCGAATGTCGGTCGGTACGCTATCCGGATCAGCATCCAAGTAAGGTCTCATAAGACCCAAACGCAGCTCGATGTCTTGCTTATCGGATTCGACAGCCGTGAGTTGTTCTTCCAGGGATGCAATCTCCGCTTTCATCGCTGTCTGGGCATTTCCGTTGGGGCCGAATCGCGTGTCGATCACTGTGTCGGGGAGCTCTTTGTCATCATCAAGCTCGATCGTTCTTTCGATGTAGTCGACTGTGCGGACCTTTTCCACCTGCTGCTGAACTTGAGCAAACGCGAACCCTTCGGGTGACGGGATCGGCAGGCTTAATAGCAATGCCACACTGGCGGCCGCCGTAACAAAGATCGTAGCGCGAAACGTCAATTTCCACCTCCTTCGTGCAAGATTGTGTTCTGAGCAATCGGTACTTGGAGAGGTCTCAAGCAGTGCGTTGATATCGACAGGGACTTGTTTCGGTTCCGTGCGCTGGAACAACGTGAGTAGCTCGTTGTCGAATTCGTTCGGCGTATTGTTGTTCATTGGGTTCACCTCTTCGCGTTGACTTGCGTTTCAAGGTGCGAGCGTAGTCGACCGATGGCACGTTCCAATTTCGACTGAACGGTGGTATGTGGTTGTTGCAGCAGCGAAGCGATCTCACGAATGGTCAGTTGTTCATCAAACCGCAGCGATAAAATCGCTCGCGGTTCGGGCTCCAACTGTGACATGGCATCTCTAAGGAGTTCGGCTTCATCCTCGCAAGTGGATTGGGTCTCCAAATGAACCTGTTCCAAAGAGTCGACGTGTCTTCGCTCATACCGTTTGCGACGCCTAAGCAACGCGATCGACTCGTTGACAACGCATCGATGGAGCCAGCTTCCCAATCGTTGGGGCTCTGGGAGCTTCTCGGGTGATTGCCAGATTCGCAGCAGCACGCTTTGGCGAACTTCTTCAGCATCCGATTGCTGGCCGACAATCCGAAATGCCGTCCGTAACATCTGCTGCTCATGAGTGCGTACCAGTCGTGCAAAGGCCGAACGATCGCGGCTTCGTAGTCGACCAAGCAATTGTTCGTTCTCAGTTGGCATCATGTCTGTGACAGACAGTTGATGGTTCAGTTAGGTGTTTGAAATACAGACGCGCTGACACCCTGTTTGTACGACGGAAACCGTAGAATTTCCGACGATCGTCAAGAATGCCCGCACCGCGGCGTACTCCAGGCCTGCCGTCGGGAGGGCCGTAGAGCTTGCAGCACGAGGTGGACCTATTGAGCAATGTCTTCAAGAGTGACTTGCATTCCAGTTTCAATCGAGCCGCCCGTTAGGACACGGCAACAGACACCGCCACGCCAGTCAGGCGTCAGTGCCTGGCGTAGCCCGGCCACCTGTTCATCCATTCGACGGCAGGGTTCTGTCTCGCCTGAAATTCGGAGCACGACATCGCCCACGCGCAAAATGGAGTTCTTCGTGTGCGCAAACGTGAGTCCTTCCACCAACAGATTGGCTCGACGCGTTGTCCAGGGAATCGTTTGCCCCAATTCGGCACATGCCTCATTCCATTGTTCCGTCGAAAGCACCGTGACCTGCCGCGCTCCCGGCTTTCCACGAAAATCTCCGACTAAGCCCGACTTGGTCGAGATCTCGATGCGCTCAAGCTCCATCATCGCGGCGCGCGACTTCTGTCTGATGGCAATTCCGATGAGGCGACTCAATTGTCTATCCTTTAACTTGAAGTAAGCCCTATTGAAATAGTGACCGGGCCACCGCGGCAGCCCAATCACCAAAGCGTCAACGACTAGTCGTCGTCATCATCGTCGTCGTCTGCTAAGCAGATCGTGCCTGTGACGACGCTGGCAAAGCCGTCTCCCGCATCATTCGTGCGGAAGTTAAAGAACAGCTCGCCCGTCGCGCCGGCGTAGATCCCCGTTCCTTGTTCCGGGTCGAGTCGGTCAAACTGTGTACCAAGCCCACCGGGCCCGGGTTCAAAGACACCGGTGCCGTTGGTCGTGAACGAGCCATCCTCTGTCGTGATGGTCAGCGACCCGGTGTACGCTAGCGAATTGCCGACCGGAGACGGGGGAGGATCCAGATCGATCGCGAACATCGTGGTCCCCTCAAGGTCACCGGTAATGACCCCCTCCGTGGTAACGCCATCCTCTGTTGTCGAAACGAGAAATGCATTGATCGTCTGACAATCCGAGTCGTCATCGTCGTCGTCGGCTAACGCATTCAGCGCAAGGTTGGCCCCCGCGATTGTGATGCACGACAGCACAAACCAACTGAATAGTCTTCTCTTCCTCATCGGAATCCCCTAGTAGAAAGGTGTTATCGACGTGTCGCCGGATCGCATTGGAAATCCTGACTGACGACAGGTCGTCAACATGATACAGAGAATTAGCGCGCGAGCAAGCAGCTAGACAATGCCGAGGATTCAGCAAAGCGAACTAGTCGGACTTGGAAGCCTCGACGAGCTCGTTGATTTCATCGAGTAGCAGTCGATAAGTAGAGATGTTGAAGGGGTCTGCCAGTAGGATTTGTGATTCAAGCTGACGCGCGGAATCGATTGCGGTATCAAGGTCCCCTGCCCTTGATTGGGCCAGCGCCAAATAGAGTTGAGCCAGGATGTTCCCGTTGCTCGACGAGTCCAAGGACTTGGTCAGACTGTCTAGCGCGGCCGAATGTTGCCCGTGTCGATACTGGGCAATTCCGAGCATGGTCCAATGAAGCGGATGTTCGGGTCTGGCTTGGACGGCTTCATCGGCGAGCTTCAAGGCTAAATGCCATTCGTCTTGTTCGATATCTGGCCAATTGACGAGGTACCAGGTATGAATGCTCTTCCACATCGCATCCTTGAGTTCTTGTGCCATGACCTGTTCGTAGAATCGGTCCGCCCTAACCGTTTCACCACTTCGATGCAGCGCTAACGCAACCAACCATCGGCTGGAGTGGATCGATAGCTGAGGTCCGCGTTTCGATTCGACGGTCGTGGCTTCGAGTTTGGCAAGCCGATCAATCGCCTGATCAATCGTTTGTCTGACATTGGCCAGCTGCCCATGTGCCCGATAGACATCCGCAAGCAACAGCTCCAGGCGTAGACTTGTAGGCAAGTCACCCGCCGATTCGTAAAGACTGATCGCACGATTTAGATGCCCGACAGCATCTGGCCATCGTGACGGATCTTGGTGGACGACGATATTTGCCAACATCGCGAGCAATTGCCAATTTGGTATGCCACTTAATCGGTAGCGGGGAAAGTCCGCCAGCAGCCGGGAACGCGCCTGCCATTGATCGCGAAACGCCTGTTCAGCCAGGTCGACATTGCCGGCCCCAAGCTGCAGGACGCCGAGCAATTGGTAGCGGCGCGAGAGTTTGCCGATGAACTCGGCCTCCTGCGGGTAGTCCCGTGACAAATCCAGAGCAAGTCGAATCGATTCTTGATAACTCTCTAAGGCGTCGTCAAAGTGCCCGGCTCGACTGTGCGCATAGCCAAGTCGTTTGAGGTTACTGCAAAGTCCAAGTCGGTATTCGCGTTTGTCCGGAAACAGTTGCCGCAAAATGCGGTAGTTCTGCACCGCTGTTTGGTGTGCTTTGGCCGATTGTTCATACTTGCCTAGTTGACGCGACAGATTGCCGAAAGCCGCGAATTGCCCAGCTGCTTCGTGGTACAGCGGAAGCTCTGGATTCATCTTGCTCAGCGCATCTGCGATACGGATTGCACGCAGGAATTGGTCTTCAGCTTCGGCCAACTTACCGATGGCGTGCAATTCGTTTCCGAGTCCGCTGATGAATTGAATCATCAATTGTCGGTACTCGATGCGTTCCGGGTAGCGTTCCGCCAGATCCGAAAGTACATCCACCGTGCGTTCATATGCGGCCAGGCGATCGTCGATCTCGAGAAACCGACTTGCGTAAGTATTGACGATGGCAAGATTCTTTTGGTAGTCGGGGTCGTTAGGGAATTCTCGTTCGAGGGCTTTCCAGATATTGGTGGCTTTTCCAAGCAACTCGCGGGCGGACGTGCCATCGCCGATGCGCACCATGACTGCACCCAGATCCTTGTAATTCGAAGCAAGATCTGCTCGATACTTAGGTGCTTCGGGAGCGTCGACCGTCAAGCGCTCAAGCAGCGTGATGGCCTCGCGAAGACTGTCAGCCGCGTCCGAATGCCGATGATCGGACGACAGCAGCGTGCCAAGATCGTGGTGTGCCTTGGCCAATTCTCTGCGAAAGAGAACGCGGTGCGGGTAATCCTCAGTCAGCGAACGGAGAAGTGTTACCGCCTCCTGGTGGGCGAGCTCCGCATCGGCCAGGCGACGCAAATCGGTCAGTAGCAAGGCCAAGTGGCTTTTGGCTTTAGCAAGTTCATAGCGGTGCGACGGCAGTTGCGGACGCGTGTTGGCGAGTCGATCGTGCACATCGATGGACTTGCGTAATTGCGATTCCGCGTCGCTAAAGCGACCGGTCGAGCGGAGCAATAAGCCCAATTCGTCTTGAGCTCGTCCCAGATAGCTCTCGAAGAATTTTTCATCCGGAAATGTTCGGCTGAGTTCATCTAGCGTGTTGATCGCGGTGCGCAGTGTACGTTCTTTGACGTGGCTATCGCGGTGAGCTCGAGCCAGGTGGAAGCGACAGATGGCGAGGCGTTGGAATTCGACTTGGTTCGGGTATGCCTGTCTTAAGTGCTGCGCAAGCGTCAGCGCCCGTCGATGCGCTTTGATCGAATCCGCGTAGCTTTGAATAGCATACTGGGCTTGACCTAGTCCGTTATGAGCCATTGTCAGCGTGTGCCGAAAGTCAGCGTGGGTGGGCTGACCTTCAAGAAGTTGCTCAGCCTGTGCGATCACTTCGCGATACGCGTCAATCGCCTGGCGAGGCTGCCCTAACACGAGGTAGATGTCTGCCAAGTTAAGGCGGGCCTGGCAAGCATCGTGTCGTAGCAGAGGATCCGCTAAGTCTTCTTCGGGCAGTTGCTCATAAAACTGGACGAGCTTTAGGATCGAGCGCCGCTGTTGCTGAGTCATGCCCGGTTCGTGTTTCAGGGCTTCGATCTCTTTCGCATAGTTGGCATCGATTACTTCACGGGCCAGCCGCAGGTTCGTCTCGGCCCGCAAACGCTGCTGAGTCGCCACTGTATACGCTCGAGCAATAATCAGCGTACTGATCGTCAGTGTTGCAATCGCCACGCCGACGATCGCGATGGACGCCCATACCGCAGCCTGGTGACGCAGCGACCACTTGGTCGCCAGCTCCAGCCACGTCGGTGGTTTGGCTCTGACAGGACGGTTTTCAAGATATCGTTGGAGGTCGTCGGCAAACTCCTCCGCGCTCCCGTAGCGTCGCTCTGGGTCTTTCTCCATTCCCTTCATCAGAATCGTTTCGAGTTCGATGGGGATGGATCGATTGAGCTTGCGGGGTGCGAGTGGATTTTCGAAGGCAATCTGTCGCAGCAACTCTAGAGTGTTCTCACTCGAAAACACCGGCCGCAGTGTGAGCAGTTCATACAGCGTTACCGCCAACGAGTAAACGTCAGACCGACGATCAATCAGAATCCGTCGACCCAAGGCCTGTTCAGGGCTCATGTAACGGAAGGTACCCATCAGGTCGCCGGAAACTGAGATTGCGACGTCACCGTCCAATCGTGCCAGCCCGAAGTCGGTTACCCACAGATGCCCGCGGCGATCGATCATCAGGTTGGCCGGCTTGATGTCACGATGTAAGACACCGTGGGCGTGGGCGTGCGCTAGCGCCCTGGCTGCCTCCGCACCCCAGGTCGCAACGCGCCGAAAGAAGAGCGGACTGCCATAGGAATCGATAAATGCTGGTTCAGCGATGGGTCTTGTGTCGTCCGCATCGGAACGCGTATCGTGTTGCGGATTGGACGCGATAGCTGTGGTGTCGTCACGGGGACGAGTGTCCTGGCTGCAACGCATCTCGTCGATCAATTCCGCCATGCTCTTTCCATGGATGAGGCGCATGACGTAGTAGTGGACGCCGCGCTCTTCACCAACCGAATAGACAGGTACGATGTGAGGATGAGATAAACTGGCGGCTGCCCGTGCCTCGTTCTTAAAACGGCTAAGCGTTTGATCATTGAACATCCCGGCCAGCGGCAACACTTTCAACGCGACTTCACGATCCAGCGAAACCTCGTTGGCGCGATAGACGATGCCCATACCGCCGCGGCCGAGTTCTTCGATCACTTGAAAGTCGCCGAGCGGTTCATCCATGACGTTGGGTATCGCGGGCGCGGGAGTTGGCGTCTGGTGTAGCGAGGCGATCGCGGGGAAAACTCGCCGGATCGTGTCCGCAATGGTGGGATATCGCTGCGCAAAGTCCTCGATCTCTGGCTGCTCGCCACGCCGTGAGTCGTCGGTGAATTCGTCCGCCGCCTGGACGAGTAACGCCTCTTCATCAAATGCGGTTGTGTCGTGCGAGTGATTCATCGCCGCGTGTTCTGTTGATCGTTACGCCGCAATACTTGTTCCAACTTAAGAAGTGCACGGGCGTAGCGCTGACGAGCGGTTGCGTGTTCAATGTTCATGACTTGAGCAATTTCCAAGTGCGTCATTCCCTCAACGTGACGCATGAGCAGCACTTCAGAATCCTGCTGCGGTAACTCGGATAAGCCGCGAGTGACCGACTCCCGATGCTCTCGTTGCGCTAAGATCTCGCTGGGAGTCGGAAAGAGTTCTCTAAGGCCTTGCGCCAGCAGGACCGACGAACGCTCGGGCAATGGCTGTTCACGGTCAACCGACCGTAGGGCGGCCCGATGGTCACGGCGGGCGTTCAACAAACGCTCGTAAGCATTACGACGTAGCCAAACATGAAAAGGCATCGGTTTCCGTTCGCAGTAATCGTCGAAGCGGCGAAATGCTTCCAACTGCGTTTCCTGAATGATGTCCGATGCATCGATTCGCCCTCGAAGACGACGGTCCAGGCGGATTTCGATGAATTCGCGCAACGGGCGTGCGTGGCGCGTAAACAGCTCGTCGAACGCTGTTCGATCTCCGTTATGCGCTCGTTGCAACAGGTTGAGAGTTTCAGTGGAGTCGTGTTGAGGTGCCGACATCGATGGCTCCTGGAGTTCCTATCAGAATAACCCACGCTGCGAAATGACGGTGTGACATGCGCGGAAGTGTTTTTGAGTGGCTATAGGACGCAACGCAATCTGTTTGCTTGATACGACTTATGAGTTTGTCGTGGGGTTGGTACACAAGTTGAAACAAACACGGATCCGTCAGCAGACCAAAATTGGTGTTCGACTTGGGGATCTGGGAGACTTATGGAGTCTGTGCTTGCATCGGAGTGTTCGAATCTATGCCAAAAGCGCGCATGACCCAGCCAGTCGCCATGAAAACTCGGCGCTATGTGTACGGCGTTGAACCAGTCAATGGGAACGATGCCTGGTCACTCTTCAAAGCGTGTGCCGAGGGCAACGAAGACAAAGTCGTTGATTTGTTGGCCGAAGATCCAAAGCTAGTCAACGCACAGTTTTGGTATCAGTTTCCGCTGCACATGGCGGTGCGTGGGGGGCACGAAAAGGTCGTAAAACGACTGCTAAGGAGCGGGGCGGATCCAGGCCAATCACGGTTCACCTACAATTCATGGGACAAGCTTCTGGCGGACGCACGGCTGCGAGGTTACTCCTCAATCGTCTTGCTGCTGGAACGAACACTCAAGAGGAAATACGGCTATTCGCGAGACTTTACTGCTGTGAAGGAGGCAATCGTTAGCCGCAGCTCGCGTAGGGTCGGGACTGTCTTGCGTCGAACGCCTGAACTTGCGTTGGCAAGCGATGCCCTTGGCAACAACCCGATCCATTGGTGCGTGCTAAGCAGGCAGCTCCAACTGATCGATCGCTTTCATGAGTTGGGCACACGGATTGATGCGCACCGAGCCGACGGGCAAACACCGCTGCAGTTGGCAGTCGACCAAACCTACGACTACTGGTATCGGGGGGTGCGCGGACGGAATCATCCGTCAATCCGCAATGCTTGGGTTATCGCCGGTTACCTGCTTTCGTGCGGCGCGAAGTACACCCTTCCCGTCGCTTGCGCGTTTGGCGATCGGGAGTACATCGAGCGAATTCTGAAGCGAAATCCTGGCGCGGCTACACGACTTGATTCCTCGCGAGTCAGTCCGTTGTCGTATGCCGCACGGGAAGGCTACACACATATTGTTCGTTTGTTGTTGGACCATGGTGCGGACCCGAACGTACCGGAGGATCTAGCTCCGAGGGGACGAGCATTATTCGAGTCCTGTGGCGGAAATCACTACGATGTCGCCGAACTTCTATTGCAACATGGTGCTGATCCGAACGCGGGTGTCGATTCCTGCGGTTGCTGTCTGACGATCGTGGAGCATCATCACCAAGAATCCTGCAAACCGCTTCAACGTCTCTTGCGTAAGCACGGCGCCCATAACCCGCCCTACGTGATGAGTTCGAAGCAGTTGCGGCAAGCTCTCCGAAAGGGTGAGAAGGTGATTCATGATGAAGAATTCTTCGGAAACGTCTTGGACAAGAACAGCCTGGATCTGCTCAAACTCTACGCCAAGAAAGTCCCGTCGATGCAGAAGATGATTCACGGGCAACCGACCGCCTTTTGTCCACGGTCACCCGAATTGGTGCGCTGGTTATTGAAGCATGGGCTGGATCCTAACAGGCCAGATTGGGTTGGAAGAACTCTATTGCATGTTGCTGCTGAAAGAGGAGATCGACGCGTCGCTCAGGTGTTGCTCAAGGCTGGAGCGAACATCAACGCCAAGGATGTCGATTTCAAAGGGACTCCGCTGGCCGCGGCAATTCGGCATCAGCCTCGCGGAAACGATGCGACCAAATACGAGAAATGTCGCCAGCGGATGGTTAAGTTCTTACTAAAACGTGGTGCCAACACCGAACTACCCGATGATGAACCTTGGGCGACACCGATGGCATGGGCGCTACGGGGAGATCGACAAGAAATCGTAGAGATTCTCGAAAAACACTCCGACCCATCGTGATTCGCGAATCGATGAGCGTTTTTCGGCGACGTCGTCTTAGGCGTCAATGGCATCCAGGGCGAGCTTAAGAGCGGGACCGAACCATGGCGCGAAGTCTTCTTTTTCTGTGTCCATCGCTGCTGCCAATTCGGAGAGTGTTACCCACTTCGAGTTGGCGATCTCCTGAGGATCTGTCTGGACGCGTAAGTCTGCCGTGGCATGACCGACCAGGACCGTATCGT
>CAJHYQ010000812.1_pt1 | contig 17864 bp, 15 predicted proteins | sample 9198721 | NCBI WGS metagenome assembly CAJHYQ01 (sample SAMEA7708357, study PRJEB35096) | sediment metagenome | biome: marine neritic benthic zone biome [ENVO:01000025]; feature: sediment [ENVO:00002007]; material: shallow marine sediment [ENVO:03000034] sea grass bed [ENVO_01000059] ... | reverse complement strand
CACGCTACCTAGTGCTGTTGGCACCTGTGTTGATATCGTTGCTGTCGCCTGCAATGGTCGAAGCGCGAGATCCGATTCAATACAAAGACGGAAACATGCCGCCGAAAATCGTCCGTGTTGGTGCTATTCTGTACAACCATATTCTTTACGTTGTCGGAAAGGTCGAAGACCCGGACGACAATCCCAATGCTCAAACTGTATATATTCGAGGAAGCGTTGAGGGAACGACGAAGATCGAAAGCGATGGAATGTTCTACTTCAGCATTCCGTATTCGTATCCCTTCGGTGAGATCACGGTGCGGACTTTTGACCGACGCGGTGCACAGTCGTATACCAAGACCGTCGATTTCTTTGAGTAATGTGACCCTAGGCATTCAATCCAAGCAGGGGCTTCTCGTCGCTATACTGCCTAATGGACGATATATTCACGTCCACCGGCGGTTGTCTTGCGACACTTGTTCACGTTGTGGCCGCCGTACGAAAACGTGGACGATAGGAAGTACTTTGCATGCCTCAACGACCGGACGATATCTGCCCGCAGCCGGCCGAGATGCCGCTTGGCCGATTGCAACCTCATGCCCCCGGAATTTTTCTCGCCTCGGTTTACCGTTGTGATGATCCTGACCAGGCTTTTGCCTTGCTTTCGGGTGACGAAGCGGGCTATGTCTATCAGCGCGACGGTCATCCCAACGCGGACATGATTGCCCAGAAGTGTTGTCAGCTTCATGGTGCAGCGTGGTCGATGATGGCCAGTTCCGGAATGGCGGCACTATCCTTGGCCGTGCTCACTTACTTGAAGAGCGGTGAGCATGTTGTGGTGAGTGATCAATTGTACGGGCGCAGCCTTCAGCTCTTATCTCGGGAACTTGATGCTTTCGGCGTGCGTTCGTCGTTGGTTGACACATGCAACTTGGAGGAAGTCCAGGCGGTTGTGAACGAGCAGACTCGAATGATCGTTGTCGAGACGCTTAGCAACCCGATGCTGCGTGTTGCAGATATCCAGAAGCTGGCAGAGATCGCTCAGAGCACAAACGCGCAGCTGCTGGTCGACAATACGTTTGCTTCGCCGTGTGTCTGCCAACCACTTGAGTTGGGTGCCGACTTAGTGTTGGAAAGTCTCAGCAAGATGATGAATGGCCATAGCGATGTGATGCTCGGCGTGCTGTGCGGTCAACGCGGGGACCAGCGGCGGCTTCGCGATGTCCTCTCCGTCTGGGGGCTTGCCAGCAGTCCATTTGATTGCTGGCTCGCATTACGCGGGATGTCGACGCTACATGTTCGTATGGAGCGGGCCTGCGCGACGGCCGCTGAGGTGGCCAAGATGCTTCAGCAGCGGGATGATGTGACATCCGCTGTCTATCCCAAACTTGCCTCGCACCCGGATCAGGAATTGGCCGAAAAGCAATTCAATGGCTGTTTCGGGAGCATGGTGACGTTCTCGATGCCAGGCGGTCGGCGAGCTGCCGAGCAGTTTATGAAAGCCGCTGGTTCGATTGAATTCTGCCCGTCGCTGGGCGAGGTATCGACGACGATCAGCCATCCCGCGTCGACCAGCCATCGCGGCTTGACGCCCCAGCAGCAGCGCGATCTTGGCATTGAGGAAGGAACTTTGCGACTGTCTGTGGGGACCGAGTCGGCCGACTTTGTTATTCAAGCGATTCGGCAAGGACTGCAGGCAACGGCCAATCAGTAACCGAAAGCGGATGACCCTCTACTGCGCACGCGATTCGGGAGGGCGAGGCTCCTGCCGAGCCGAGTGCGCTCATGCGGCTCGGAAGGAGCCTCGCCCGCCTCGCCCTCCCGGACGCGCATACCAGGTGCTCTGGACGCAAGTCTTCGAGCTGTTATAGTCTATGCTGGCTGTATCGCGAAAATAGGGTGATTTGAATCAAGGAGTTCGGTCAAAAGAGTCATTTATGTCGAAGAAAGAAGAAGCTCTCGAAGTAGAAGGCGTCGTCACTCAAGCGCTGGCGAATACCCGCTTTCGCGTGCAGGTGGACGATGGTCCGGAAGTCTTGGCCCACGTGGCAGGAAAGATGCGAAAGCACTTCATTCGGATTGTCCCGGGTGATCGGGTCAAGGTCGAACTCTCGCCGTATGATCTGACCAAAGGTCGAATCGTCTATCGCGAACGCTAGTCGCAAATCACGTCGGGCAACCCCTCCATCTGTCCCGCCCGCAAACGGCCCGGCTGCCATGTGGATGTCCGCTAAATCGTGAAACTTTGCCCGAAAAGCAAAGGTACAATTCCGTGTGCCATGGCGGTCCTTTTGTATCGTCTTCGGCGACTTGTACGCGGGGCAGCCGACAAACCGGCTCGATGTTGTTAACCAGTCAAAGGAGAATGCAGCAGTGAATGTCTGCAAGTGGACAACCGAACGTTTTTTTCTGACACTTTGTGTCGCCCTTTTTGTGGCCGTCGCGCCACTGAAGGCCGCCGAACCGTTGGCTGTCATCTCGCTCAAGCCAACGGATGATCTTCAGGCGGATGTCGAATACCTGCTCGAAGCCACCGGAACCAGCCAATTGGGGCAATTGGTGCTGCCACAAGTCACCGCGTTTCTGCAAGGTGTGGATGGCAAGCGACCGATCGGTCTGATCCTGTCCGTGGAAGAGTCCGAGTTCATCCCGCTAGGATTCCTGCCGGTGACGGACTTGAAGGGCTTCCTTTCTCAGCTGGAGGAGCAGGTTGGAGAGCCGATTGATGCGGGCGATGGAATCTTGGAATTCCAAGGTCCGCAGTCGGTGTTTGTTAAAGAGCAGGGTGGCTGGGCGTTTGTTGCCGAGTCGGTCGAATCTTTGTCCGATCTGCCCGCTCAACCCACACAACTGCTGGAGGGATTGCACAACGAGTATGACATCGCCATTCGGGCCTACGTCCGAAATGTGCCTGAGCCATTCAAGCAGATGGCCATTGCTCAGATTTCGGCGGGTTTGGATCAAGGCCTGGCCGGGCAAGATGATCCAAACGCTCGTCAACTCGCCGAGGCCCAGGTTGGTCAGTTACGTCAGATGATTCAAGAGACTGACGTGGTCACCTTTGGTTGGAGCATCGACCAAGACGGCAAGCAGACCTACATCGACTTTCAGTTGACCGCCCTTGAAGGCACCAAGCTGGCTGGACAGATGAAGGCAGCCGCCCAAGCCACGACCAGCTTTCCTGGTTTCATGGACGAGGATGCTGCGATTTCTGTCAACTTCGCGGGCGTGATCCCGGCCGACCAGATCGACCAGTCGGTTGCGGCTCTGGAAAGCGTTGAGAAGTCGGCGTTGACCGAGATCGAAAACGACGAAGATTTACCGAGCGACGAAGCCCGCAACGCGGCCAAGGAACTCGTCTCGACATTCTTCGGTGTAGCTCGCAGCACGATCAAATCGGGTCGGCTGGACTCTGTCACCTCGATCATTCTGAAGCCTAAAGCGATGACGCTTGTCTCGGCGGCGCATGTGTCGAGCGGTGACGATGTCGAGTCGGCCGTGAAGCAGCTTGTTGATTTGGCCAAGACAGAGCCTGACATCTCCTTCTCAAGAGTGGAATTCAACGCCGAGCAACACGCTGGTGTCAACTTCCACATATTGTCGCTGCCGATCCCCGAAGAGGAATACGTCAGCCAGGTCCTCGGAGATCAGTTGGACGTTGTCGTCGGCACGGCCGATTCCGCCGCTTATGTCGCCATCGGGACCGATGGCCTGGCGCACCTCAAGCAAATGGTTGACGCTTCGTCCACTTCGCAAGCTGCCAAGGTCGATCCGCTCAAACTCACCATTGCTTTGACGCCGATTTTGGAGTTCGCCGATTCAATTGAATCGAATCCGATCGTCAGTGGTCTGGCTCAGTCGTTGGCTGTCAGCGGTGGCAAGGATCACGTTCAAATTCGTACGTCAACGATCGAGAATGGCGTCACGTACCGATTTCTGATCGAAGAAGGCGTGCTCCGCTTGATCGGGCAAGGCGTTCAGATGGGAGCAGCTGGAGGATTCTAGTGCTCCTCAGGGACTGAAATTGCAGGAACACCCGGGCCATGCTCGGGTGTTTTTTGTGCGCCAAATGCAGAAATAGCCGCAGCCGGTGGCCCATCGCCGCTCACTCTTTCCGGGCAAACCGAACCCAATCACGCGTAGCGCCTCCTTGTCGGTGACCGTAGTCGAGACGAACGGTTTTGGTACGATATCCAGCAAGGCACCGCGGCGGTGATTCAGAATCCGGCACCAGTGGTTCGGTTCGGCAATACGCCTGGGCCGATCGTGTGACCCCTAATTCGGCTTGAGGAACCAGCTAGATGACAGTAGTCCAACCCGCGTCCCAGCTGCGGACCGAGATCGGCGGTGTACCGGTCGTCGATCTCGTCCAGCAATTCGGCACTCCGTTGTACGTATACGATGAAGCAACGATTGCTAAGCGAGTCGAAGACCTGCGCCAATTCGATGTCATACGCTACGCCCAAAAGGCCTGTTCCACACTCGCTGTGCTCGATTGGATGCGACGCAACGGCGTGCTTGTCGATGCCGTCAGCGCCGGGGAAATCCAACGTGCTCTTCGTGCCGGATACGAATCCGTAGGGGATCCGCCGCCCATCGTCTACACGGCTGATATCTTCGACCAGCAGTCTCTGCAGCTGTGTCTAGAGCATCACTTGCACGTCAATGTGGGCTCTTCCGACATGATTGATCAGCTGGGGCAACACGCGCCGGGGTCGGATCTGACGCTGAGAATCAATCCAGGCTTCGGACACGGTCACAGCCAAAAGACGAATACCGGGGGCGATCAGTCGAAGCACGGTATTTGGTTTGAACATATCAACGACTGTCTCCTGCTTGCTGACCGACATGGGATGACGGTGACAGGAGTGCACATGCACATCGGATCGGGAACCGATCTGGAGCATCTAGCTCAGGTTTGTGGCGCCATGGAGAATGCCGTCGCTGCGGTTGGACGGACAGTCAAAATGATCAGTGCCGGTGGCGGATTGCCGATCCCCTACCGGAGTGATGACTCGCAAGTCGACTTGACTGAGTACTTTCGACTATGGCACACCACGCGGAATCGGCTTGAGTCGGAATTAGGACACAGCATCCGACTCGAAGTGGAGCCGGGCCGATTTCTGGTTGCCGAAAGCGGTTTCCTGGTTACCGAGATTCGAGCCATCAAGCAAATGGGCGGCAACCTGTTCTATCTAGTGGACGCGGGCTTCAACAATCTTGCCCGGCCCATTCTGTACGGCGCTTTCCATCCGATGTCGATTGCCTCGAGCGATGGAAGGCCCGGCGATCGTCCGACGCAGCGTGTCGTTGTGGGCGGACCGCTTTGCGAATCCGGGGACATCTTCACACAAGAGGAGGGTGGATTTGTGAGCGATCGCGAACTGCCCGTCGCGCAGGTCGGGGACCTGCTGGTCATCGAGGCTGCGGGAGCTTATGGGTTCGTCATGTCATCCAACTACAACTCAAAGCCGTTCGCCGCTGAAGTGCTGGTCCAGGATCAGAAACCGCAACTGGTCCGTGCCCGGCAAACCTACGAAGATCTGATGGCTGGAGAGGTGATTCCAGGCTGATCGGCGTTGGAGGGGTTTCTGTGAGCTCATGGTGAACGATTTAACGGGGCCATTTTGCCTTCAGGTCTGTTGGCCGTCGGTCGATCAACAACTATACTTGTAGTGGCTTCGTGAAATTTATCACGAGGCCGTATCTGTAAGCGGCAGAACAGTTTGTCGTCGATCCACACCGAGACTAAAGGCATGGCCAAACAGCGTCCACGAAAGAAAGTCCCCAAAGAACTTGCGGTCATCAACGCCGACAACTGCACCGGCTGTGAGTCTTGTCTTGAAGTCTGTCCGGTCGACTGCATCACCATGAACACCTTGCCAGGTACGCCTGGCGTCAAGGGCAACCAGTCCTGGTGCGAGATCGACCTCGAACGGTGTGTGGGCTGTGAGGTCTGCGTTCACATCCCCCAGAAGAAATCGAACCCGTACGAATTGCTCGTCTGCCCGTGGGACGCGATCGAGATGGTTCCGACCGAGCAAGTCGCCCAGGTCGTTGCACAGATTGGTGGGCCGCCAGAGTACATTCACGAGAATTGGGACCGCCTGGTCGGTACCGCTCAGCATTTGGCTGAACTCAGGGCCAACGCTTAAGTCATTGGGTGATTAACCCGTTGCCTTGCCTTTTGTCAGCCAATCTGCTCCAGGCATTTTCGCATGTACTGGATGCTCTCCCGCGTCAAGCTTTCGACTCCCGGTTCATAGTCGAACACTTCGACGGAGACCCAACCGTCGTACTGGATTTCCTTGAGTGCTTGGAAGATCGGTACGAAATCCATATCACCCATGCCAGGTCCTCGTTTGTTCGGATCGTTGGCATGGAAGTGAACGAGATAGTCCTTGCTGTCGCGAATGATCTCGGGAATTGGTTTGGCCTCGCTCGACATGGCTTTGACGTCGAGGTGGAGTCGTACCTGCGGTGAATCGATCGTCTTGGCCAATTCGATGGCAGTTTCGGCCGTCAGCATGAAGTCGCCTTCTGCGGGGCCGAGCGGTTCCAAGGCCAGCGTCACGTTGTGTTCTTCGAGAGCTGGGACAGCGTGGCGGATCACCTCGGCCGCATAGTCCATCGCTTGAGCATGTGAGACGCCGGGAAGCAGATTTCGCTGCAGCGGCGATCCGAGCACGAGTATCTTGCCGTTCAGGTCACGACACAGTTTCGCCAACTCCACAAAGTATTGGCTTGTTCTTTGCCGCGTGTCTTCATCCGGTGAGGTCAGATAGTAGCCTTCTGTTTTCGCCAGTAGCCAGTGTAGGCCGATCGACTCCATCTCGAATTGATCGAGTAGTCGTCGGACTTCGGCGCGATGCTGGTCTGATACCTGCATTGCGTCGCTGCCTAATGTGAATGGGGCGAACTCGATCCCCTGATAGCCGCACTCTTTGGCGAGTTCGAAAGATTTTTCGAGCGACCAATCGTGAAACGTCTCGTTGCAAATCGCCAGCTTCACGTCTTCGTCCTCTGCGAGTGTTTTGCGTTACATGCCGGGCAACGAACGTTGATCGGCCGACTCTGCGATGCGGGGCGTCTTCTTCGGTTTCGATTCATTCAGGCGGCGGCCATTGGCCGTGCTGGGTGCACTGACCAGCGGTTCCGGTGCACCGTCCAAAGCATCTCCCTCCTCGATCGCCCCCAGTCGCTCTTGAATGCTCTTGGCGTAGTCCTCAGAAAGCTCAAAGCCTAGGTACTTGCGACCGAGTTTCTTGGCCACCGCGAAGGTGGTGCCACTTCCGCCGAAGGGATCAATGACCAGGTCATCGGCATTCGAACAGGCACGAATGATGCGGCCCAACAACTGTTCTGGCATTTGACAGCCGTGCCATCCCGCGCGCTCCTTGAAGGTGCCGGCCACGCGCGGAAAATACCAGGTGTCGTCATCCGGTTTGAATCCATCTGTGAGATCTTGCGGTCGCAGAATCCATGTGTCGTCTGGAAGCCTACCCATCGGATTGGCGCGTCGATCGCCGTAGACCAGCTGCCGAGCCGAAGGGACACGAATCGCTTCCGCATTAAATGTAAACTCTTTGGGATCCTTGACCATGTGGAATAGGTGGGCGTGCGATCGGCTAAATTTGCTCTTGCAGTTGACACCGAACGTGTAATACCAAACAACCCAACTGCGACAGGTCAATTGGCATTCTTGCTGCATCATGACCTTCAGTTCGGCAGCATATTCATCACCGATCGCCAGCCAAAAGGTGCCGTTCGGAGCCAAGACACGGACAATCTCTTGGATCCACTTCTGGCACCAATCAAGATAGTCGTTGCTGCTCCGGCGGTCGTCATACTCATCGTAGTCATAGCCGATGTTGAAAGGGGGATCAGCAAACGCCAGCTGGGCTGTTCCATCATCGAGTTGCGAAAGACCCTTCAAGCAATCCTGGTTGTAGATACGGTTCAGCTCAAGCACAACGAGGCACCTCCTTAATAGCCATCAAGCAACACCATCCTGAGCGATCACGCCAACATGGTACCAGGAAACATCAACCTTGGCACGCCCCGGCTGCGGCACGTGGCAGGCCCGCTAAAACTCAACGAAGTCACGTGCGGGGACGAAGGTTTTTCACGTACGACTAGCCAATTAGCCAGCGGGTTCTGGGAGATAGACTGAGCAACCAGCTCAGGCTGACGCTGCCCCACAGCGCGAACGTAAAGAGCACCAGATCCGACAGCGGAGAGACTGAAACGCCGATCCGTTGAGCGAAAGATTCGCCCACTTTAATGAACAGCAGATGTGACAAGTAGATGCCGTATGTGAGGGGCGCAAGCTGCCCTAATCGTCGCGCCACGCGACCATTGGCCGACCATTGCAGTATCAGTAAGAGAAAAGAAACGCCTGCCAGCATCTCGGCTAAGCCATTCCGACCGGCTTGCATCAAAAACAATGTGCTTGCGATCAGTGTCACCGCCGCACAGATCTGAATTGGACCCTTGTACTGCCACCAATCTTGGCGGCACTGCAAAAACAGGAAGATGGCCAGCGCGCCAAAGACGGCTGGAGTCGCCAACCACATGAAATACAGTCCGTCCCACGGTAGTTGGTGGGCGGGGTAGGGCGTGCACGCCCAGGCAATGCCAACGAAGGCGGCAACGCACCCGCAAAGAACAGGACGCTGCACATGGACGACGTAACGGGCTGAAAAACCTACCAGTAGGCTCACCACGATGAGATACGGTAAGAACCAGAGGTGGTAGGCGGATCCAAGAAACAGAATCTCCCATCCAGGAAACTCGTTCGCCTCATCAGGGGCAACGATGCGCTTGGCCAGCTTGAATAACAGATAAACAACCGTCCAAGCGACAAAGGGAAGGCCTAATCGATAGAGCCGTGTGGTTGTGAAACGGATCAGCGACCGATCAGGTTTTGTGTAAAAGCCTCGCAGGATCATCAGCACGGCCGCTGCCACAAAAAATGGAACGGCGAATCGAGCCTTGGCGATCGTTGGCACCATCTCGGCAGATTGCGCCGAGTGGATCCAAATGATGCCGAACATGGCGATCGTCTTGGCCGCATCCAATTGAGGCAGCCGAGCTTGTTCGAGTAGAGACGGTGAACGTTGCTGTTGGATGATCACGGTCGAGGGTTGCATATCTACTTCCCCGTCGGCACAGGCTGCTGCGGGCGATACGTACGTCGGTCTCGGCTCGTCGAGCGATGCCGACGCCAAATCCAACGCTCGGACACATCCGTGGCAGAGAGGGCGGCCATGGTTGTGCCGCCCAAGAAGAACAACAAGAGGTTCACGGTGGGAATGATCGTGACATCCTGGAACATTCCGTTGGCAAAGTAGTTCACAAAGCTGACAAGGTAGACCAGTCCCAGTTGTCGTACTTCGAGCGGCGCACTACGGCACTGCCATAGCTGATAGGCGGCAAGCGACCAGCTCAACACGAGAGCAAGAAAGGACAGTGTCCCGATCAAACCAGTTTCGGTGGCCAGCGATAGGATGAAATTGTGTTGATGGTAAGGCCGCACGCGATCGAGCGGCATGTCAACGCGCCGCGCGGCAATGAATTCGTCATCGTTATGCGAGTATTGCCCTAGTCCGTAGCCGGTGATCGGCCGCTCCAAGAACATCTGCCAGGCGACCGCCGCCAACATGGGACGAAGGCGAGCGGACTCGGCCATCTGCGAAGCAGGAATGTCTTTGTCGCGTTTGAACGACACCAATCGATTCCAATTCACGCTCACACCCAACGTCGAGACGCACAGAAATAGAATCAATATGCCCAATCGAACTCGCTTGGGGCAGCACAGCCAAGTCAACGTAATCAGACCCAGAAAGAAACCGAGCCAGACGCAGCGCGTCAACGTTGCGAAGCAGCCAACTCCGATGATGACGGCGCCGATCTCCAACGCGGCTCGAGTCCATGGATTTGTTCTGGGCCAATACATCAGCAGGCACGCAAATGCCGTGGTCATGTAGATGCCGTTGGCGGACGGATTCAGGAACGGTCCTCGCGCACGCCCGAGAAACTCTTCAAACTCGGGTGAAACAACGTAACGTGGTACGACCAACGCGGTCCATCCTCGGAGTTCGGCGATGGCCGTCAGCGCCAAATAGAGTCCAAAGATCGTGAAGCTGAACATGAGCCAGCGGGCTTGTTGCTGTTGGATCTTGCACTCGCGCCCCAGCCAATACATCACGGCGGGCATGACATACAGGAAGAGGAAGCGTGACGCCGGTTGTTTGTCCTCAATTCGCCAGTCGTGCGAAAACGTGCTGATGGCCAGGATAACCAGCAGGATGACTAACAACACATCGGGAATCGTGAGCGGACTCGACTTTTCCGGGTTCGTTCGCCGCAGAATCAAGTAGTAGCCAAACAGAGCGGCCACCAACAACCGATCAAGTGTGATCACCGAGTGGTGGAAGAAAGCGTGGCCAAAACACGCTCCGGCAAATACCACTAACAGGCATCCCGCCAACAATCCGCCTTTTCGGACTAGTACGGCCGTCCAGACGAGAGCCATCACGCCGAAGATGAGTCCAATTATTTCCATTCTGACGATTGACGGGGCTCAAGACCGAGAGGCAACAGCAGCGACTCCGCAGTTCAAGAATAGGCCATGCTTGTGCGACCTCGATGGGTCGTTTCGGGCAACCGAAGGGCTAGATTTAAGAACAAAGGTTGTGCTTCGTCACCCCTGACGGAAGGCCATTCGTGATGCAGGAAGGCTCCATCGACTGGAAACGATTCGTCGTTGCCACGCGATATTTTGCAATGCTGCCGATGCGGCATTGGGCAAACGCGCGCGCACGTCGTTTGGGCACAGCGCCCGTGATGGTTCTGTTCTATCATCGCGTTGCGGATTCACACCCAAACGACTGGACAATGTCACACCTGTGCTTCGCCCGCCAAATGGATTGGCTCTGCAAACACGTTGACGTCGTCTCCCTATCTGAAGCTCAACGTCGAATCCGCGATGGCCACAACCAGCGACCTGCCGTGGCCGTAACGTTTGACGATGGTTATGCCGAGAACTGCGAATTCGCGTTGCCGCTGATGATTCAGCGCAGGATTCCCTGCACCTATTTCGTTTCGCTTCAGCATGTGACGTGCAACCAGCCATTTCCTCACGATGTAGCCAGCGGTACCCCATTGCCGCCCAATACCATCGAAGACCTGCGTTGGATGTCGCAGCAGGGGATCGAGATCGGTGCCCACACAAGAACTCACGCCGATCTGGGAAAGGTGACCGACATGGATTGTCTTCATGACGAACTTGTCGTCTCGCGACAGGAGCTGGAACAGATCATCGGGCAAGAAGTCCCGTTTTTCGCTTTTCCCTACGGACAACACGCGAATCTGTCGAGCGAAGCATTTCAAGTGGCGCACGAGGCAGAGTATCGAGGGGTTTGCTCGGCTTACGGCGGATACAACTTTCCCGGTGAGGACCCGTTTCATCTGCAACGCATCCATGCGGATCCGGAGATGATTCGCTTCTTGAATTGGATGTCGGTCGATCCGCGTAAGCCATCTGTTGTCAGTCGCTACGACTACACGATTGACCAGAGCTCGATGTCGGAGGCCGCGGATGTCGCGTCAGTCAGCTAATACGATGACTGCGGATGACGATGCATCGAGCTGGAAGGCCGATGGGTTCGTCAGTGGCGTGACGCTGATGCTGTTGCTCACCGTTGTGCAGCGGGGAACGGGCTTCTTTCGCAACGTCATGGTCTGCCGTTGGCTTGAGCCAGAGCAGCTAGGATATTGGAATCTGGCAAACAGTTTCTTGATGTTGGCCGCACCGCTGATTGTCTTAGGCATCCCTGGTTCGTTTGTTCGCTACATCGAGCACTATCGCCAGCGGGGTCGCTTGCATTCGTTCTTGAAACGTACGCTCGCCGCGACCGGCCTGCTGGCGTTGGCTGGCGTGATCGGTTTGATGTTGAATCGAGAGTTTGCCGCCTGGTTGACGTTCGGAGACTCGGGTGCCAGCTCGCTGCTGTTGATCTGCGCCGCCACACTTCTCTTCGTGATTGGTTTCAATGCATGCGTCGAGTTGCTGACGGCGTTACGACAGGTGAAAACCGTTTCCTACTTGCAGTTTTTCAATAGCCTGATTTTTACCGTCGGGGCCTTGTTGCTGGTCGGCGTGACGCGGCTGAGCGCGATGGGTGTTGTCATTGGATACGCCGTCGCCTGTTTGCTGACGTCGATTGTGGCGATCGTGTTGATCTGGCGTTGCGTCGTTGCATGTCCGCAAGATGTGGAGCGCGAGCCGTCCAGAGCATTCTGGTCCAAGATGCTCCCGTTTGCATTGTGGTTCTGGTTGTCCGATCTCACGATGAATCTGTTCTTTGCCATCGATCGCTATATGATCGTGCATTTCAGCGGGGCCGATGCTCAGACCAGTCTTGCCATGATCGGACAGTATCACAGCAGCCAGATCATCGGCGTGTTACTCTTCGCGTTAACGGGCATGCTGGGTACGGTGTTACTGTCGTACCTGAGTCACGATTGGGAGTCGGGGCGACGAGACGAGGCTCGAAGAAATCTGGACTTCGCGTTGAAATCGATATCCTTGGCACTGACGGCAGTATCGGCATCTGTCTTGCTATTGGCTCCCGTGATATTCGGCTGGGCCTTGGCCAACAAATATGATGTTGGCTTGAGAGTGTTGCCGATGACAATGACCTATTGCATTTGGTTTGGCATGATTCCCGTGGCGAAGAACTACCTGTGGTGTCGCGAAAAGGCTTGGCTGGCAAGTTTCGCCGTCCTTGTGGGCTTACTCACGAATGTCGTGTTGAACTACTTGTGGCTGCCGGGTGGGGGGCTGACTGGAGCGGTTTGGGCAACGACCACCGCCAATCTGGTCACCCTGAGTGTGGTCTATGCTCTGACCTATAAGCTGGGCATGCGCTACAGCCGCGGCACGCTCGTCGTTACACTGCTGCCCGCCGTTCTGTGTATCGGGGCATTGCCGACCATCGCGGCCCTAATCGCCGTGCTCGGGGTCGGTTGGACCGGCGGTTGGCTGTTTGAGCCACACGAACGTGAGGCTCTTCAGCAATTTGTCAATGAGGGGCTCAAGCGGATTGAGCAGGTCGTAGGCGTGCGACTGCCGGTGAGCGGACGCGATAGTGCAGCCTCGCAACCCCCCACATCGGCCTAGAGTCTGCTGGCAAAATGCGAGAGAATAATGAGTAGCGGGAACGACGTTAATCTGGACGAGAAGGTCTCCGGAGAAGTCGCGGTGGACTGCGACTCAGAGTCGATGAGGACGAGCCAAGTTCCACAGCCAGTACCTTTAGAGGACTCGTCAGACGGAACCTGCATGGTTTCCACCGAACGTCTGCGCAGCGGCCAGCACGACGATCTGATCGAAAGCTCGCCCAAGCGTGCGCTGAATGTCATGTTTGCCTTCACCAGCATGCCGGTGGGTGGTGCCGAGACACTGGTTTCGAATCTGATCTCCCGCATGGATCCCAGTCGCTTCGCGCCGCAAATCTGTTGCCTGAAGGAGTTAGGGCCGCTCGGCGAAGAACTCGCGGCCAAGTTCCCGTCGACGTCCGGTGTGTTGGCCAGTAAGTACGATCTGCGGGTCGTGCCACGTTTGGTGCGACACATGCAAGGTCATATCGATGCGCTGGTCACGGTCGGTGCGGGTGACAAGATGTTTTGGGGACGCATTGCCGCACGATTTGCCGGTGTCCCCGTGGTGCTCTCGGCCCTGCATTCGACCGGCTGGCCAGATGGGCTTGGTCGGCTGAATCGCTTGTTGACCGCATGGACCGACGCTTTTATCGCGGTCGCGCCTGACCACGGTCGCTACCTGATCGAACAGGAAAAGTTGCCTCGTGAGAAGGTCCGTGTGATTCCCAACGGTGTCGATACAGATCGTTTCCAGTTTGCACCCGCAGCGCCTTCGGCAATGCGTCGTGAGCTCGGAATTCCGGCGGCCGCGCCGTTGTGTGGGATTATCGCCGCGTTGCGACCGGAGAAAGATCATGGCATGTTTCTGGACGTTGCTCGGCAGGTTCGGGAGCAACTACCCGAGGCGCATTTTCTGGTTGTGGGTGACGGTCCGCAGGCGCCGGAGATTAAATCGTCGACGGTGCAGTGTGGCATTGCAGATCACGTTCACTTCTTAGGCACGCGGGCCGACATTCCGCGAATTCTGTCAGCTTTGAATGTGTTTGTGCTCACGTCGAAAAACGAGGCGAATCCAGTATCAATCCTGGAGGCGCTTTCGGTTCAAGTGCCCGTCGTGGCGACGAACGTAGGCTCCGTACCATCCACGGTGAAGAACGGAATCACAGGCTTCTTGGTGGAACCCGGGGATGCGACCAGCATGGCCGAACACGTGATCAAGCTCATGCACGACGCGCCGCTGGCCCGCGCGCTTGGCGAAGCGGGTCGGCAGGAAGTCGTTGCGCACTGGTCGTTAGACCGGATGGTGCGCGGCTATGAGCAGCTGATCATGGAAATCTATCAACGCAAGCAATCAGGAGCGCCTCCAGAGCCTCAGTCCGCGACTGATACGGTTGAATTCTGTGGAGCCGCGCCCTAGGTTGCGCTCGCCCTGAGGCTCTGACAGGGCCCGTTGGACTAGGACCTTGGCACGCCGCCCCGCCCCCAACGAAGCCAGTTTTCCCCTCGTGAGAACTCAAATTGGGCTTGCCGCTTGTAGGGATTCTGCCGTCATTCAGCTGCCAGATTGCTGCCAGGGATAGGAACGATCTGAGTCTCGCGATACGATAGCAGTTTGGATTCGTCCTGAGACGCCGACGGGGCCGGACTGAGTCGAGTGAGCGGAATCGTGACGGCATCGCCATGCGATTGACGGTCGAAGTTCTTTCATGGATCGCAAAGCTGCTAAGTGGTGTCAGCGCGCGCTGGGTCGATTGCTACCCGGATACCTGCCAACGCATCTATTTCGCGAATCATACCAGCCATTTGGACGTGCTTGTGGTGTGGGCCTCGTTGCCGCCCAATGTGCGTCGACTGACACGCCCGGTGGCGGCCAAGGATTATTGGGAAAAAGGAGCGGTTCGCCGCTACCTGGCTCGATCATTCAATGCCCTGTTAATTGATCGCAAGGAAATCAAGGTTCATCGCAGTCCGGTCGACCTGATGATTCGTGAAGCGGGTGACCGCTTCTCGTTAATCGTGTTTCCCGAAGGCGGGCGGAACACGAGCGGTGAGTTGGGTGAGTTCAAGAGTGGCTTGTACTACTTGAGTAAGAAACGGCCCGACTTTGAGTTGGTGCCTGTCCATATAGACAATATGAATCGGATTCTACCTCGCGGCGAGTTTCTGCCTGTCCCCTTGCTGACCTGCATTACGTTTGGTCCACCGATGTGGCTGGAAAAGGGTGAATCTAAAACCGACTTCTTGCAACGGGCGCAGGAGGCGGTGCGGCGGCTGAAAGAAACCTAGAGGCGGTATGCTTACGACTTTTCCGATCCTGCCGAGCCTTGTCGCGTGGGCCATCGAGCCGTTGTTGCAGACGCCGACGGTGGCTTTGTTGGCCATTGTCTTGGCCTTGCTGGGGATCACCTACCTGGTCGGCGCGATCATTCGCCGCCAACCCGATTCGACCATCAACCCGGCCATCGTGCAGGCCTTTAATGCTCGGGTACGTGCCTGGTGGTTGATGTTCGTGATCCTGACTGCCGCTTTCCTGCTGGGGGCAACGTCCACGGTCGTCTTGTTTTTTCTCGTGTCCTTCTGGGCTCTACGTGAATTCGTGACCTTAACGCCCACTCGCATGGGCGATCACAGGACGCTGTTTTGGATCTTCTTCCTCTTCGCGCCGATCCAGTACATTCTCGTTGCGCGCGGCAACTACGGGCTCTACAGTCTTGTGATTCCAGTATTCGTCTATTTCTTTATCCCAGCGCGAATCGCAATCGCTGGTGACTACAAACGATTTCTGGAACGCGCTGCGAAGATCCAAGCCGCAATTCTGATCTGCGTCTACGCCCTCAGCTATGCTCCCGCGCTGCTCTATTTGGATTACATGGTCGACGACGAAAGGTGGGATGGCAGTAGTGCGGGCGTGCTGTTGTTTTTGATTTTGATCGTTCAGGTCGGCGATGCAATGCAATATGTTTGGAGCCGTTACCTGGGCAAACATGTCATTGCACCGGCCATCAACTCAAGTCGCACGTGGGAGGGATTCTTTGGTGGGATACTGACCACGATGCTCATTGGGGCCGTATTGTTCTTTGTGACACCCTTCAATCCCTGGCAGGCGGCGATCATGTCCTTGGTGACAGCGGTGGCAGGATTCGCCGGGGGCATGACGATGTCGGCGATCAAGCGTGATCGCGGCGTGAAAGACTACGGCACGCTCGTCGTAGGGCACGCCGGAATTCTCGATCGCATTGATTCACTGTGCTTCGCCGCGCCAGTCTTCTTTCACCTGACGCGACTGCTGTTTACCGAGATCGCCTGATCCACTTAGCGAAGCAGGCGGCCGCCGGGCAACGAAGCATCTTGAATCGGCTTGCGTTGACGCAGTTCCTCGTCAACGTGACGACGAGCGTAGTAGCTGCGTCCGGGAACCACCGGTCCGGCCGGTCGCGACGGCGCTGACGCCATGGCCAGACTGCTGTCGATCAGCGGCCGACTGCCACGGTCGCGAGCATCAGGCCTTGGCGGCTGGGTTGGTGTCGGACTGCTCTGGGCCGAGACAAGTTGCCCGATCGGAGCGCTCTCTGGTTTGATCTTATCCGGACTGCCGCGCTTCACCCATTCAACCCACGTCACCTGAAGATCACCAAGAGATTTGAATCCGTAAAACTGGCTGACGGCTTGCGTCCAATTGCCGGTTTCCATGCCCAAGCCAACGAACTTGACGAACGTCGGCTTTCCACCCTGAGCGATAAGGTAACGTGCGACTGAATAGCCCTGCGAATAGAGCGGCAGAATGTCTCTGGGATATTCCGTCATGGCAAACATATGGTTGAACGGGATGCCACGCTCAGTCTTCAGAAAGCGGATTAACCACTGTTCTTGCTTCCTACGTTCGTGATGGTGTTCGACGACTGTACAAGCGCCTTCATCCGCCCAACGCGGTAGCGGCCGCCCGAAGTGCGTCGCAAAGATGGTATGTGTGATTTCGTGTGGCAAAACAGAATCCAGAACTCGCTCGCGAGATCCCTGAATCTCCATATCCCAACCGCGCGGAACGCGATTCATGTCGAACGAAAAGCTGGTTCGACCGCCGGCGCCGAGCTGAGAGTTGACTTTGGCCAAGATCGGACAGGGGCGTCGCCAATCCGGCAGTTCACGCTCTAGCCACTCGATGGCCAACTCACGCCGAAACCGTTCGGCTTCCAACGCGATTTCCTTGGCTAATTGAGGTGTCGGGGCGGTTACGACAAAGTTGCGAGTTCGGGCACTTGCACCTAGCGTGGGCGCGATTGCGACCAACAGAAGTAGACAACGAACGCGAGCGTCCATGCTCTCGATCTCCGGGAGGGGGAAGATAAGGTGTTAGGTTCCCGCGTCCTGCGGGAAGGCATTGCCAACGAGACGGGAGTTTTGCAAACCGCGCGCCACGGCTCCGACTATTCCAAGGGTATCCATTCTTGGCCGTGAAGTACGGTTCCTTCCAAACAAGTGGCAGGGCCTATTGACCTGGTTGAGTTGCGCGAGTTGTAAATCTTTCAAGAGAAGATTAGACGATCTACCAAAGCGAACCTAGATCGGTTTTTTTGACTAAGGCCAACCGCTGAGTCTGAAGCCAACCACTCAGGCTCGCAATGGGCAAGGGCAATTTGGGGAGCGCGAGCGTGCGATGGACACGGGGCATTTCCGGGAGGGCGAGGCGGGCGAGGCTCCTGCCGAGCCGCAAAACCATT
>CAJHYQ010000976.1_pt1 | contig 17872 bp, 8 predicted proteins | sample 9198721 | NCBI WGS metagenome assembly CAJHYQ01 (sample SAMEA7708357, study PRJEB35096) | sediment metagenome | biome: marine neritic benthic zone biome [ENVO:01000025]; feature: sediment [ENVO:00002007]; material: shallow marine sediment [ENVO:03000034] sea grass bed [ENVO_01000059] ... | reverse complement strand
GATGACGGTGCAGATGACCAGGATCGAAGTCGAGACGATCGCCATGCTGATGTAGTTTCCACTTGGGCCGGCGACCCTTATCAGGATTCCCTCGGAACCGAAAACGCCAGGCAGTAGGTTTTGACCGACCACCCCATACGCCAAAGAGAACTGTGGCAGACACCAGACGATGTTTGCAGCCGCGACGGCCAAAGCCCAGCCCCAAGCGAGCGCTGGATTTACATGGTCATGGATCGCTTTAAACGGACGCTCGCCCGTCGATAGCGTCACGTAACCGATGGCGCTGAGCATGATGATGCCCAGGATCATCGCCAACGGCTGGACCCAGAGGAGCGCATAGCCGCCCAGGATTCCCAAGAACAGACTGCTCGCCAACGAGCCACCACCTAATGTGATTGCGCTCTGCAACCAACCGGGCCCGGACAGGCGTGAAAAGACGCCCACTTTGGCCAGGACGCCCTGAGACTCGGCGTCGATCAACGATTGGCGGTCCGCCTCGATTTTGGGATCCGGTTGATTCATGAGTAACCTTGATTGTCGTTGGGGTTCGTCGTCGGAACCAGCGTCACCATGACGTTGTTAGATTCCCTTCGCAGCCAGATAACGCTCGGCATCCAATGCTGCCATACAGCCAGTTCCAGCAGACGTGATTGCCTGTCGATAATAGTCGTCTGCAACGTCGCCCGCGGCATAGACACCTTCGACGCTGGTCATCGTTCGGAAGGGTTCGATCCAGCGGATGTAGCCTTCGTCGTTCATATCGACCTTGCCCTTGAGGAACGACGTATTGGGTGTGTGCCCGATGGCGAGAAACATCCCGCTGGCTTCCAGCTCCTGCTTCGAATCGTCCACGGTACTTTGTACGCGAACGGCGGTCAGTCCATCGGTTTCGTTTCCCAGCGCTTCATCGACGACGTGATTCCAAACGATGTTGATCTTCTCTTCGTCCATCGCGCGCTGCGCCATGATCTTGGAGGCGCGTAACTGGTCGCGGCGGTGCACCAAATGGACGATCGAAGCGTATTTTGCCAGATAGCTTGCTTCCTCGACAGCTGAATCGCCGCCACCGATGACGACGACGGGGCGGTTGCGAAATCGGGGCAATGCACCGTCGCACACGGCACAGGCACTGACGCCGAGATTCTTGTAGGCCTCTTCCGACGGTAGTCCCAAATAGTTGGCCCGCGCGCCGGTCGCCACGATCACGGTATGCGTCTCGATTGGTTCGCCCGATGCCGGAATGACCTTCAAAGGACGTGCATCAAAGTCGACTTCGACTATGTCATCGCCGACGACTCGGGTACCGAAGTTGATCGCTTGTTGCTTCATCAACTCCATAAGTTCGACACCCTGTACTGCGTAGTGTGGTTGGTCGTTGCGGGTATGACCATCCGGGACCGGTGGCAAGTTGTAGTGCCGGCTGCTGTCGACAGCGCTTTCGACAAAGGCGCGAATATTTCCAGCGGGGAAACCAGCGAAATTTTCGACTTCCGTCGTATACGCCAGCTGCCCGAGAGGGATCATTTCGGGATGTGCCGTGCCTTCAAAGAGCAATGGTTTGAGGTTAGCTCGGGCAGCATAAATGGCCGCCGACCAACCGGCCGGCCCACTGCCAATGATGACGACATGTTCGGGCAAGGTTCAAACTCCTTCTGTTCATTGTCGTGACGTTGACCGGACATTATAGGCAAGACGGCCCGCAGGCGGGAGACTGGCGAATCCGGCCGGCAGCCTGCTTCGCGGCATTCTGCTATGATACGAACGCCGGACAAGCACTCGAGTCTTGTCTCTTCAACAACAGCCCACCCCAGGCCGCTCAACGCCCAGAGAACAACAACCCGGGCCCATGAACACGCTGATCATTGCCGTCCTCTCCTTTGTTGGATTCATCGTGGCGTATAACACATACGGGCGGTGGCTGTCGCGACGCATTTTCAATGTCTCTGCTGATGCCAAGATGCCGAGTGAGCAGCTGCGCGACGACGTTGACTTTGTGCCGACCAAGAAGGAGGTGATCTTTGGCCATCATTTCACGAGCATCGCCGGCACGGGGCCGATCGTCGGACCGGCGATCGCGGTCTTCTGGGGATGGTTGCCGGCTTTACTGTGGGTTGTCATCGGTTCGATTTTCATCGGAGCGGTCCACGATTTTGGCGCTTTGATCGTGAGCTTGCGGAATCAAGGTCAGACGGTTGGCGAAATTGCCGGACGAATGATCTCACCGCGTACCAAGGCCTTATTCCTCCTGATTTTGTTTTTCGCACTCACGATTGTGCTTGCCATCTTTGGCTTGGTCATCGCCTCGATCTTCAGCATTTATCCCGAGTCGGTGTTGTCGGTCTGGATCGAGATTCCGATCGCCATTGGCATCGGGTTTTTCGTTTATCGCCGCGGCGGTGGATTGTTGGTGCCCTCGATCCTGGCGCTGGCTGCCATGTACATTGCGATCTATATCGGTGTCTATTACTTGCCGATCCGGATTCCCGGTCCGAATTCGGTGATCATCTGGACCGTGATCCTGTTGGTCTATTGCTATATCGCATCGGTGCTGCCGGTCTGGTTGCTGATGCAGCCCCGTGATTTCATCAACAGTCATCAGCTGATTGTTGCTTTGGCTCTGCTGCTGACCGGTCTATTCGTCGCCGGTGTGACAGGCCAAGCCGATCTGGCCGAGAGTGCACCGGCGATCGTGCCGGCATCCGAGCGGCCGATGGATGCGCCGCCGATTATGCCTTTCTTGTTCATTACCATCGCCTGTGGTGCCGTGAGCGGGTTCCATTGTTTGGTCAGTAGCGGCACCAGTAGTAAACAGATCTCAACCGAACTTGATGCGCAATACGTCGGCTACGGTGCGATGCTGTTGGAGGGTGCGTTAGCGGTGATTGTGATTCTCGCCTGTTGTGCTGGCGTCGGGATGGGCATCGACAGTGCGACATCGGATGGAAAGGTTGTTGGTCGTGCGGCCTGGCAACAGAAGTATCAGGCGCAGATTGTCTCGAGCGTTGACCCCGCGACCGGCGCGACGGTCACGCGCGGTGGTTGGCGCAATCATGGTTTGTCACAAAAGATAGGTGCGTTTGTCGAAGGCGGTGCGAATTTTCTCTCAGCCGTCGGCCTGCCCGTGAAGATGGGCATCGGAATCGTCGCGGTGCTGGTGGCCAGTTTTGCCGCGACGACGCTCGATACCGCAACAAGACTACAGCGATATGTTGTTCAAGAATTGGCGGCGACGGTCGGTGTGAAGCCGTTGACCAACAAGTACGCCGCGACCGCGTTGGCCGTTTCCCTAGCGTTCGCCGTGGCGATGATCCCTGGACCGCGTGGTGCTGGCACGGGTGGAATGATCCTCTGGCCCTTGTTCGGTGCAACCAACCAACTGTTGGCCGGCCTCGCCTTTCTCGTTACGGTGTTTTACCTCTGGCGACGTCGCAAGCCGATCTGGTTTGCTGCTCTGCCGATGATCGCCATGCTCGTGATGCCAGCCTGGGCGATGATCTGGAACCTATTCAACCGCCAGACCGGTTGGCTCGGATTCGGTGCTAGTCCGCCGAACTATCTGCTTGTCGCATTCGGTATCTGCATTCTCGGTCTTCAAGCGTGGATTGTGATCGAGGCTCTGCTGATTTGGCCGAAAGCCAAAGGGGTCCTCGAACAGCAATTGACCTATGAAGCTTGATCAGCATCGTTTGACATTCGGCAACGAGATAGATTCGCAACACACTGGCAACGCAAAGCCGACGTATCCGCCCAGCGTTAGATCGCGGGACTAGGCTGCCTTCTTCGCATGAAAAAAATCGCCCAGATCAAGACCGTCGCTGACTTTCGCGAGCGACTCGAGCAACTTGAGCTTGAGCTGCCGATGGACGAGCAGATTCTGACGGCTGATCAAGACTCGCCACTCGCTGAGTCGATTCAAATCGGTCCGCACCGCGTGGGGAACCGTTGGGTCATCCATCCGATGGAAGGATGGGACGCCAATCCGGATGGCTCGCCGTCGGAGCACACGCTGCGTCGTTGGGACAATTTCGGTCGCAGTGGTGCGAAGCTGATCTGGGGTGGAGAGGCAGCCGCCGTTCAGTCCGACGGGCGCGCTAACCCGAACCAAACGCTTGCGATGCCGTCAAATCGCTCGGGTTTACAGTCACTGTTGGAGACACTGATATCAGCCCATGCGGAAGCCTGTGGTGCAACCGATGACTTGCTCGTGGGACTTCAGCTGACGCACTCTGGACGCTTCTGCCGACCGCACGGCAAGCAGCTTGAACCGCGCATTGCCTATCACCATCCCTTGTTGGATGCCAAGTTCGGAATCGATCCGGCCGACAACACGGTCGTTTGGACGGATGACGACCTGCATCGCTTGATCGACAACTACGTTGTAGCCGCCGGCGTAGCGCGCGACGTCGGGTTTCAATTTGTCGATGTCAAAGCATGTCACGGTTATCTACTGCATGAGTTTCTAAGTGCTCGCACACGCCCCGGTCCCTTCGGCGGTGACTTGCAGGGTCGATCCTCGTTGCTGAGAACGATCGTTCAACGCATCGCGGAGACCTATTCCGATTTGTCGATCGTCGTGAGGATGAGTGTCTTTGATACGTTGCCTTACGTGACCAGCCGGGAAGTCGGACGACCGATGGAGTGGCGCGTCAACCAGTCGTATGTCCATGGTTTCGGCTTGAATGCGGACGATCCGATGCAAATCGATCTGACCGAACCCATCCAGTTGATTCGGCAACTGCAGCAGCTGGGCGTGGTCGCCATTAACGTCTCGTGTGGCAGCCCCTACTACAATCCACACATCCAGCGACCAGCGATCTTCCCGCCGTCCGATGGTTACCAACCCCCAGAAGACCCGCTGATTGGCGTTGTCCGTCAGATACAGGCGGCCCGGCAGTGCAAACAGGCGATTCCCGAGATGCCAATGGTTGGCACTGGCTATACCTACTTGCAGGACTATTTGCCCCATGTGGCTCAAGCCGTGGTCCGGAGCGATTGGATCGACATGGTCGGCCTGGGGCGGATGGTCTTGTCCTATCCGGACCTGCCGCTGGACACTCTGCGTGAAGGCCGGCTGGTTCGCAAGCGGGTCTGCCGAACGTTTAGTGATTGCACGACAGCTCCGCGAAATGGTTTGATCTCCGGGTGTTTTCCGCTGGATCCCTACTATAAACAGATGGAGGCGGGGGCCGAGCTGCGTGAGCTCAAGAGCAAGCTGGGATGAATCGACCGGCGAGGCGTCGGGAGCCACGCCCGCCCAGAAGGCCGTCCGGCGAACCGGCTTGTCCTCCGCAAATGGGTTTTTTCGCCGGTTCCCATATTGATTCGGATTTCGGATTTCCGATCCATCGGCTACAAAATTGTGATCCATGTCCGATGTGCAGACGAAGCCGGACGCAGCTCAGCAACTGCTGTGTTTACGCGACAAACTGCTGAATGACACGGACTTCGTCAGAGTGATTGACGCCGTCACGGACGGTAAGTCGGCCTCACTAGACGGGGTTGTGGGCTCGGCCTGCGCGCTGGTGGCGGCTGCCATGAGCGAGCGAAGTGATCCAGCTCCGGTGCTGGTCATCTGCCCACGGTCCTCGGAAATCGACGACTGGGTCGACGACCTGAGGCTGTTTTCTTCGCGAGACGTGGTTACTTTTCCGGCACTGGAGAATCGACCCGGCTCGGTGCTGCAGGATGATTTCTTTGGCGATCGCTTGCGGACTCTCAAGCGTCTGCTGCATGGTCCGCTACCCGGACTCCCAACGCCCGGCTTCGTAGTCGGGTCAGTCCAAAGTCTGCTTCAACCTTGCCCCAAGCTTGAGTCGGTGCGGCAGCAGTCCCGTCAGTTCCAGGGCGGAGAAACCCTCTGTGTCGAATCGCTCACGCAGTGGCTGGTGCAGAACCGGTTCCACAGCACCAGTGCCGTCGAGTTGCCCGGCGAATTCTCGGTGCGCGGTGGTATCATCGATTTGTTTGCCTGGGATTGGCTCGATCCAGTGCGGATTGAATTGTTTGACGATCAAATCGAATCGATCCGCCGCTTCGACGTCGCGACGCAGCGTAGTTTGGAGACGATGGACCACCTCGAGATTACTGTCTTGGGCAGTCATCGTGAGGTGGGCGGCTGTTTGACCGACTATCTTTCGCCGGACAGCTTGTGCCTGCTGGTCGAGCCGAATCAGATGCAGGCCGAAGCGACTCATTTGATGGAACGCGCCGAGGATCCCGAAGAGCTGCTCACGTTCAATGCGGTTCAGAAAGAGATCACGAAATTCGGCAGAGTATTCGCCGCTCAATTGGCCACTGGTTCCGAGTCGGTCGCGGAACGTCTGAAGGTTGAATCGGTTGAACGATTCAGTGGTGATATCGCGCGCGTACGCCAGGAGTTGGATCGCAGTGCCGCCGACCATGACGTCTTTCTGATTGCCGAGACGCAGGCGGAGATCAAACGGCTCAACGAAATCCTCCAGCCGACCGAAATCTCCGTCAGCGAGCGACTGCACTATGTCAAGGGACGCCTTCGATCCGGCTTCCGATACGTTGGCGAGAATGTCCTGGTGGTCAGTGGCAACGAGCTGTTCCATCGGGCTCCTCTCCGTCGCACCGCTCGCCACCGGATGGGGAAGGCGATTCAAAGCTTTCTCGATCTGCGAAATGGAGACCTGGTCGTTCATCTGGCACACGGAATTGGTCGCTATCGGGGGCTGCAGCTGATTCGCAAGAACGACTACGCGGAGGAACATCTGGAGATTGAGTTCCACGGCGGGACCAAGATCTACGTTCCGGCCACCAAGATCGACCTCGTGCAGAAGTACGTTGGGGCTCGCAAAACCCGTCCACGCTTGGCCACGATCGGCGGCAAGAATTGGGTGAGACAGAAGAGCGCGGCCGCGGCCGCAGTGGAAGATCTCGCAGCCGATCTACTGCAATTGCAGGCCGAACGTCAATCTCGGCCAGGAATCACGTTTCCATCCGACACGGAATGGCAGCAGGAATTCGATGCGGCTTTTCCATATACCGAGACTGACGATCAGTTGATGTCGATCGACTCGATCAAGGCCGACATGGAAATGTCACGACCCATGGACCGGCTGGTCTGCGGTGATGTCGGCTTTGGGAAAACAGAGGTGGCGATGCGAGCGGCGTTCAAGGCGGTCGATAACGGTTATCAGGTCGCCATCCTGGTGCCCACGACCATCTTGGCCGAACAACATCATCGAACGTTTATCGAGCGAATGTCGGAGTTTCCCTTTACGATTCGCAAACTGAGTCGCTTCTGCACGGCGAAGGAACAGCGCGAGACCGTTGAGGAGTTGAAAGAAGGCAAGGTGGACGTGGTTATCGGGACGCACCGATTGGCTTCACGTGACGTGAGTTTCCACAATCTCGGGCTGCTCGTCATCGACGAAGAACAGCGGTTTGGCGTTGAGGTCAAGGAGAGACTCAAAGCGATTCGCAGTAGCATCGATGTGCTTACCCTCAGCGCGACTCCAATTCCTCGGACACTGCACATGTCGTTGACCGGGATTCGCGATATATCGAATCTCGAGACTCCGCCCGAAGACCGAGTTGCTGTTGAGACCCGAGTCACGCGTTGGGACCACGACCTGATTCGTCACGCGATTCTGCGAGAGCTCAATCGTGATGGACAAGTGTTCTTTGTTCATAACCGAGTCAACGATATCGAAGCGTTGGCCCAGAAGCTTCGCTACATCGTCCCCGAGGCATCCATCGAGATCGGACATGGGCAAATGCCCGAGGGTCAACTTGAACAAGTCATGATCGACTTCGTCCAGCATCGCTTCGACGTGCTGTTGGCAACCACGATCGTCGAAAGCGGATTAGATATTCCCAACGCCAATACCATCTTCATCGACGATGCCGATCGCTATGGCCTGGCCGACCTTCATCAGTTGAGAGGGCGTGTCGGACGCTACAAGCATCGAGCGTATTGCTACATGATGGTCGACCCAGCGAAGGCCGTGACGCCGAATGCGGCTCGACGGTTGAGGGCGATTGAGGAATTTAGTGATATGGGCGCGGGCTTCTCAATCGCCATGCGAGATTTAGAAATTCGCGGCGCAGGCAATGTGCTCGGGACTCAGCAAAGCGGCCATATTTCCCTGGTAGGATACGAGCTGTACTGCCAGCTGTTGGATGCCGCCGTTCGTAAGATGCGTAATATGGCTCCCAAATTGTCGGCCGATGTGAACATCGAGCTGCCGGTGCAAGCCTTCATACCGCGTAGCTACGTTCCCGACATGCGGGCGAAGATCGACCTGTATCGCCGACTGGCCGAATGCCTTGGCGACGAGCCCGTGGCGCAGATGCGGCAGGAGTTTGTGGATCGCTTTGGTCCGCCGCCAGAGACCGTTGTGCGACTCCTCGAACTCGCTCAGCTGAAATCGGATGCCGCCTTCTGGCAGATCGATTCGATTCACATCGAAGACTGCTATCTGGTCTTTGGCTACACCGATCGCAGCCGGGCCGAGCAGCTGACGAAAGCGAACAAACGACGATTGCGAATTGTCGACGATCGATCCATCTATCTCACGCTACCGAAAGACGGCTATTCGTCGGAGCAAATTCTGAGCACGATCAAGTCCGTACTGCGACCGGAATAGCCAAGTCGATTCTCCCGGCGCGATGGACTCCGGAGAGCTTGCATTGGGAAAAATGGTAGGGCGAATAAATATTGACGCCCTATCTACTCCCCCCTACAATCCGCCCGCTTCGATCCAGCGGTGTGCCATCGTTGCATGCATTTAAAATTGCGTCAGCACATGAACTGGGGTGCCGGTCAAGTCGTAAGCGAATCGGTTTCGGATTGTGTTTCTTTTCCTCCAGTCAACCACAGATCGATAGATGTCATCATTGATCCGCACGTATGTTTTCGTGGGGCTTCTGGCCGTCAACCTGACTGTCGTCGATTCGTTTAGTCGACTGGCTTGCGCTCAAACACGGCCACCACGCGACGGCGACATTCCTTGGCAAGAAGATCGTAGCGAAGATCGATTGTCCAATCCGGGTCGCGGTCCAGCTTCCAATTCCACCCGCACGGCATCCTTGCCGCGACGCACGCCGTCACGCGCTGGTCAACCCGCGAGTGATCGAGCTCGCGCCGACAATCAAGAGTGGTGGAAGGAAGAAGCCGAGTCCACGATTGGCAGTCCCGAGCGTGGTCTCAACAAACGCGGCGTGGCACCGAACGGCGAAATCATCAAGTCGTCACAGATCCTCTCGATGGTTGGGACCGAATCAATTCTGGCCTGCGACTTGCTTGGCCGGATCAACGAGTTACTGGCGCCGTATGCCGGCCAGGCGACGGAAGAGCAGTTAGAGGAACAACGCTGGGTCTTGATGCAGAAGATGATTCCTTCGGTGATCGAATCCAAGTTGGTTTATTTAGATTTTCAACGCTCCGTGCCTCCGGAGCAGATCGAAATGATCCGATCCAACGTCTATGAGCAATTCGACGAGAAACAATTACCGCAACTGGTCGAGAGTGCGAAAATGAAGTCGGCTGCCGAGTTTGACTCGCGACTTCGTTCGTTCGGTTCGTCCTTGGACAACACGCGACGCCTGTTTTTCGAACAGGTGGCGGCTCGTGAGATGATTCGTCGCCAGACGGAAGGCGAGAAGGAGATAACGCACGAGGATCTGCTGGCCCACTATCAGCAGAACATTAAGGAATATGAGTTCCCGGCCAAGGCGCGTTGGGAACAGCTCACCACGAAGTTGTCGGAATATCCCTCGCGTCGCGAGGCGTATCGAGCCCTCGTAAAAATGGGGAACTCGGTGCTTCGTGGGACGCCATTTGCGACCGTCGCCAAGCGTGACTCCCAGGGAATTACGGCGGACGAGGGCGGCGTGTACGACTGGACCAGCAAGGGCAGTTTGGTGTCTGAAGTGCTGGATAAGGCTATTTTCAGCCTGCCCGTGAATAAACTGAGTGCGATTCTCCAGGACGAGACTGGATTTCACATCGTCCGTGTCCTGGAGCGGCAAGATGCTGGACGGGTCCCTTTCAAGGATGCTCAGGTCGGAATTCGAAAGACGATTGAAGAAGAGCGGCACGAGTCGGTCGTCGCCAAGTATTTCGATCGGCTCAAGCGGGAAACCTACGTCTGGAATCACTTCGATCAGGAAGCGGCGCAAACGGCTGCCGATCCGCGATCTCCGGTGCAGCGTCGCTGAATCCACGATTCCCGCGAAAGGCTGTCAAGAGGGGCTGGCCGGATCGATCGCTAGATTCGACAACGTTCATCCGGTTCACAAAGTCGCAGGCACCGCAGCCCTCCTCATCCCACCAAGCGCATTGCGGCGCCGACCTTTACGATCAATCGTCGACCTGCCGATCGGCCTCGATTCGCGAGCCCTGGTCGTCTGACGAATTGCCCAACGGACCTTCTGCAGGTAAACTGCAAAGTCTATCGGTGCGGATGTGCCCGCAGCAAGCTGCAGCGACCAACACAGAAAGGATGACCTTGATGCCCGACGTCGCGAACTCAACGGAGATTGCGAAACTAAGTTTGGACGGCAAGGAAATTGAGCTTGCCATTCTCGAAGGGACCGAGGCCGAACGCGGTATAGACGTCTCCTCGCTCCGTGGCGAAACAGGTGTGATCACCCTGGACGAGGGATACGTCAACACGGGGTCGGCGACCAGCGCAATCACCTATTTGGATGGGGAAAAAGGGATCCTACGCTATCGTGGCTACCCGATTGAACAGTTGGCGAAGAACTGCGACTTCGTTGAGTGCTGCTATCTGTTGATCTACGGAGATTTGCCCGATCGCGAACAGCTGAACAAATTTCGCATGTCGATCCGTCGGCACACCATGCTGCATGAGGACATGAGGTCGTTTTATAACGGCTTTCCGCGCGATGCCCACCCGATGGCCATTCTGTGCTCGGTCGTCAGCGCATTGTCCACGTTCTATCAGGACTCGCTCAACCCGCGGGACCCGGATCAGGTCGAGATTTCCATTCACCGCCTGTTGGCCAAGCTCCCGACGATTGCTGCCTATGCCTACAAAAAGTCGTTTGGCCAGCCGTTTGTCTATCCGCAGAACGATTTGAAGTACTGCCAAAACTTCCTGCAAATGATGTTCGCTGTGCCGAGCGAGCCTTACGAGATCGATCCGGACTTCGTCAACGCCTTGAATCTGTTGCTCATCGTGCATGCCGATCACGAGCAGAATTGCAGCACGTCAACCGTGCGGATGGTGGGCTCATCCGATGCCAATCTGTTCGCATCGATTTCAGCCGGCATCTGCGCTCTCTGGGGACCGCTGCACGGTGGAGCCAACGAAGCCGTCGTGGCAATGCTGGATCAAATCATCGCGGATGGCGGTGGTGTCAAAAAATACGTCGCGATGGCCAAAGACAAAGACAGTCGATTCCGGCTGATGGGTTTTGGGCATCGTGTGTACAAGAATTACGATCCCCGTGCGTTGATCATCAAGTCAGCCTGCGACAAGCTGCTGGCGAAGCGATCAATCGACGACCCGATGTTTGAAGTCGCCCAGGAGTTGGAGGAGGTTGCGGCCAGCGACCCGTATTTCTTGGAGCGTCGTCTGTATCCCAACGTCGACTTCTATTCCGGCGTCATCTATCGTGCGATCGGGATTCCGGTGCAGATGTTCACCGTGCTCTTCGCCATGGGACGCTTGCCGGGCTGGATTGCTCACTGGCTGGAAATGCATCATTCGCCGAATAAGCGGATTGCGAGGCCCCGACAGATCTATATGGGGCCAACCCAGCGCGACTTTGTGCCGTTGGATCAGCGTTAGTCGCTAGTTAGCGCTCGGTCATCGATCGGGAGATAGGTCGAACACCTATTGCTCCCGTCGAAGTCCTATCCGGCCTAATCTTTCCCTGTTTGCCCGTCCGATACAGAAGATATCGTGCTGCGCCTGAGCGGTACCGAGGGCCATCGCGCGTACCAGGGGCCAATTGTGTGCGGCGGGGCTAACTAAACGGGGAAGACAGATGACGCCACGAAGCTGGCATCGGTGGCTCGTCGTTGCATGGGCATTCTTGCCGGCGTTGCATGCAGTGGACGCTGCCGATGGATTGGAACTTCCGAATCGCATAATCCGCATTAAGAACGGGGGTCGCCGAAATTGTGCCCCGGTCATCACCGCCGTTCGGCTGCATCCCGATGGCCGACATCTGGCGATGGCCGGCGATGATCACGTGGTGCGCCTATGCGACTTGAACTCAAAGCAGGTGGTGCGCCGTTATGTCGGTCACCGCGATTGGGTGGGGGCCCTCGCCTTGTCACCCGATGGAAAATTCATGACCACCGGTGGCAACGACCGCCGAGTGATTCTCTGGCATGTCGACCAAGCCAAACCACTCGCCGAATGGAGCGACTTTGACGCGGCGATCGGTGATCTGAAGTTTAGTCACAGCGGGGAATACTTCGCGGTCGTGGGATTTGCCAACCAGCTGCGGATCTACGATGTCAGCTCGAGGCGCATCAAACGCAGCCTGAGCTGTCCTTGCAGTGATACGCGGGCGGTCGCTTTTTCTCCGCAAGATCGATATCTCGCTGTCGGCGGTCGCAACGGTCGTGTGAGAATTTGGGATTTGGCAAGTGGTCAGATCATTCGCACATTCAATGCCCATCGGCAACGAATTCGGGCCGTGGAATTCGATCAATCGGGCAAACGCCTGCTGACGGCTGCGGAAGATCGCGCCGTTCGTATCTGGGACATCAACAGCGGTGACATGCTCAACGTGCTTGCCGGAGCCCGTGGCAAAGTCCTTTCGATGACGGCCCTACCCAACTCCCGGGTCGCAACGGCCTGCAGCGACAACGTCATCCGCATTTGGAATATCAATCGTCAACAACTAATTACTCAATTGAAGGGCCATACGGGTTCGGTCACGTCTTTGGATGTCAATTCCTCCTGGTTGGTGTCCGGTAGTTATGACACCACCGCACGTCTGTGGCGTCTCGACGAGATCGATCGGGCAATCGTCGAAGGACGCGTCACCTCACCTGAAACCGAGGCTGAGAGCGAAACTCAACCGATCGTTGTAACCAACTGATGAAGAGCACGAAGCTCTAATCTCGAAATCTGGAACCAATCGAAATCCAAACGACGAGGGCTCCCAAGAGACCCGAATCAAACGCGCTGGCCCAGCAGCACCGAATGTGCAAGCGCTTGTCTCGGCCAGCGAAACACGTGACTTGCGTCGCGGTGATCGCGGTGCGAATTCGATCGAATCTCAGCAGTTCGGGATTCGGATTCGACGGCCGAGTACACGGAGGTAACTCGTATGCTGCTCAGGAAGCTACGCCGACACTATCGCCGCAAGGCGGTGCGCGATGCCCGTAAGCAGGCTCGTACACCGTGCCACGGCGCTGCGAGTGTCGAGCTGATGGAGCCAAGGTTGCTCTTGAGCGCCGAACCGGTCATTGTCGGAGCGGTTTACATCGAAGAAGATCTCGGCAACGACCTTCACGGCGATATCATCGAGATCAGTTTTGAGGGCGGTGCTCCCGGAACCCAACTGACGCAAATCGCCATCAGCGGCGACCAGAACGCTTCGGGATTCAATGTTGGCGATGTCTTCTTCGATATCGCCTCGGAGGGACTTGGGGCCGACGCTGCCTTCGCTCCGGCGATTCTGCAGCAGGATGGGATCGATCGCGTCACGGCAACCGTCGACGACGGTACCACGGACCTGGTCCTTGAGTTCGAAGGGTTTGAGGCAGGCGAAAAGCTCATTTTGTCGATCGATGTCGATGAGGTGGAGATCTACGACGCACTCGAAACCGACTTGACCATCGTCAACGAAGGTTTTGATCCAATTACCTCCGGTGTCGAATTCCAAGGTTCGACCTTTAACGCGACGTTCACCGCACCCCATTACTATCCCGCCGAAGCGATCGCAACGTTTGTCAATCGATACGACGATGAGTTTGCGGGAACGCAGCTGAACCTCTCGCCCGATGATGTCGGCGGCAAACGTGACCGAACCGCGGGTGGCGTTGGTCAGGTCGTCCAAGAACCGATTCCTGCACAGCTGGGTGGACATGTCTATCACGACGAAAACCAAAACGGCGTGCGAGACGAGGGTGAGGATGGCATTGGTGGCGTAACGATCCGCGCCATACCCATCGATACTGTTGGCGAACAACAAGAGCTGACAACCTTGACCAACGCTGGCGGCGAATACCTATTTGAGGACCTGTCGCCAGGTACGTATCGCCTGGTTGAGGTTGAGCAGCCTCCTGGCTATCTCGATGGACTCGATGCCGCCGGCACCGTGGATGGACAACCATCGGGACAGGCAGAAAACCCGGGTGATGCGATCGACCAGATTGTTCTCCAAGGTGCCTCCGTTGGTGTGAACTACGACTTTGGCGAAATTCTCCCCGTTTCCATCAGCGGCTATGTTCATCTGGCGGACGAGAACGGTGATTGTTTCAACGAGGAGACCTATAACGAGCCGATCGCCGGCGCGATCGTGATGATCGAAGATGCCTACGGCAACCTGATTGCCGAGACCACGACCGACGAGGAAGGCTATTACCAATTCATTGGCCTGTCTCCGGGCGTATACACAATCATCGAAGTGACCCCGGAAGGATTGATCGATGGTGGTGCTCAGGCCGGAACGGTTAACGGTGAAGGTCGTGGCATCGTTGAGGGTCCGGGGCGGATCGCCAGCGTTCAATTGACCTCGGGACAAAGCGCCGTACGGTACGATTTCTGCGAACTCGAGCCGGTTTCGATCAGCGGCTACGTCCGTTTGGCCAACAGCGACGGTGACTGTTTCGGCGAGGAAGACTATCACGAACCGGTCGTTGGCGCAACGATCATGTTGGAGGACGCCACAGGACGCGTGATCGCGCAGACGGTTACGGACCCAGCGGGTTTCTACAGCTTCACAGCGCTTCCGCCGGGGGTTTATTCCGTTGTTGAGGTGACGCCAGAGGGGCTAATTGACGGTGCGGCTCAGGCCGGTACGGTCAGCGGCGAAGTCAACGGTATCGTCGACGGCCGAGGTCGCATAACGCAGATTGTATTGACCTCAGGCCAAGACGGGATTCAATACGATTTTTGCGAAGAAGAGCCGGTTTCGATTAGCGGTTTCGTACATCTCTCGGACGCCGATGGTGATTGTTTCGGTGATGCCGAGTCGAACCGGCCGCTATCCGGCGTCACCGTGCGGTTGCTCGACGAAGCCGGACAAACGGTTGCTACGACCACGACCGACGAGTCGGGGCGATACCAGTTTGTTGACCTGTTGCCCGGTGTCTACTCGGTGGTCGAAACCACACCCGCCTGGTTGATCGATGGCGCAGCGCAGATCGGGTTTGTCGATGGAGAGCGGCGGGGGTCGGTCGTTGACTCGAGCCACATCGCCAACATTCAACTCAACTCCGGTCAGCAAGCGGTGCATTACGACTTCTGTGAACATGAACCCTCAACGCTCAGCGGATTCGTCTACCACGATCGAGATAACGACGGGAATCGGGAAGCCGGTGAAGAAGCGATCGGCGGCGTACGGCTAAGCCTTGTCGACGCTCAGCAGCAAGTTGTCGCAGAGACGGTGACGGACTCCAGCGGGTACTACGAATTCACTGGTCTGTATGCCGGTCGATACACGATTCGAGAAACTCAGCCCGCTGGATGGATCGACGGGCTCGACACGCCAGGCCACATTGATGGCCGACCCGAGGGTGTGGCCTCAACTCCAGGTGACGCCATCTCCCGCATCCAGCTGCGTTGGAGCGAGGTCGGACGCGATTTCAACTTCGGCGAACTGCGACCGGGTAGCATCGCGGGACGAATCCACTCGGATCTAGACAGCGACTGCCTGATGGACGAGGACGAGCAGCCGATTTCGGGTGTGCGAGTCGAGCTGCGGAATGCTGCGGGACAAGTCGTCGACTCGACGCGGACCGATGCCCATGGCCGGTATCGTTTTGATGGTTTGGCTCCTGGTGCATATTCCGTCCGCGAAATCCAACCGTCGGGGTATTTTCAGGGAAGTCAGAGAGCCGGAAGCGGTGGCGGAGATGATTCCACTCAGGACGTGATTCGCAACATCATCGTTGCCTCGGGTGACGTGCTCACGGATTACGATTTTTGTGAGGAGCCGCCGTCTGCGATCTCAGGGTTTGTCTTCCAGGATGGACCGGCCATCTCATTGGAAGAGGGCGAATTGTTGCCCGACGATATTTCCACCGTTCGTGATGGTCGACTGACGCCCGATGATCGCCGTCTACCGAACGTAACCGTCCAACTGCGCGATGGTGTCACCGGTGTGCCGATCCTCGCTCAAGACAACGCTCTGCCAGGATCCTATCCGGATGGTCCGATAACCACGGTCACCGACGCTCGGGGTTTCTATTCGTTTGACCATTTGCGGAAGGGCAACTATTCGGTTTTCCAGCTTCAACCGGACGGCTTTATTGATGGCTGGGATACGAGCGGCACGATTCCCTCGGTAGCGATCAATCGCAACGTCGACATTGAGCCGGAGATTCTTGCGTCGCTTGAGGCGGATCCCAATTTCGACGCGATCGTGCGCATCGCGCTGCCACCAGGGCAGGTGTCTGAGATGAACAATTTTAGCGAGGTGATCATCACCCGTGATCGGTTGATCGTGCCTTTCGACGGTCCCGAGCCGGCGCCGGTTCCGCCACCCTATCAAATTCAGCTACCGGTGTTTGAATCTCGGCCGGTCGTCGTGGAGCCGTTGGAATATCAGTTGAAACCATACGGCAATGTACTCGCCGCTTGGGCGTACACTTGGCATCTGAGTGTGATCGCCGGAGGACTACCTCGCGGAGATGGCGAGATTGTCGATGCACGTGGCCCGATATGGTTCGTCTCGTCCAATGATTATCAGATCGGCTGGTACGGCACGTCGACGCGCGAAATGAAGTGGACGCTGATGACCCAAGATGGCGAAACGATGTCGCTGCAATTTGGCGAGGCCGGCTCGATTCCCATCAGTGGTGACTTCAACGGAGATGGACTGACCGAGGTCGGCGTGTTCACGGAAGGACAATGGTTTATCGACCTTGATGGGGATGGCACGTGGGACCGTGAAGATCTCTGGGCCAAACTTGGTCACAAGGGCGATCTGCCAGTCACCGGTGATTGGGATGGCGATGGAAAGGACGACATCGGCATTTATGGGTTGGCTTGGCCGGGTGATCCGCGCGCGGTGGGACGCGAACCCGGGTTGCCCGACCGTGACGGCCAGGCCAACGGCAACGCGAAGAATGTGCCGCCGAATCGACGAGACGCCATTCAAGGTGATCGAGCACTCAAACGCACCGCCGAAGGCGAAACGCGTTCAGACGTGATCGACCACGTTTTCCATTACGGTGCCATCGGCGACTATCCGGTGACCGGTGACTGGAATGGTGACGGCGTGAGCACGATTGGTGTTTTCTACAGAGGAGTTTGGCACCTGGATCAAGATGGCGACGGTCATTTCTCGATAGATACCGACACCGAAACGAACTTTGGAAGCTCGGGCGACGTGCCAGTTGTTGGCGACTTTAATGGGGATGGTGTCGACGAGATTGGCGTTTATCGCAAAGGCAAGTTCATTCTCGACACCAACCGCAATTACCGCATCGATGACGGTGACCAGGTGATGCAAGCCCCGCCCGGTCGTCCGGTCGTTGGTGACTGGGATGGGGACGGTTGGGATGACGTCGGCGTCGTGCAGGAGCCTTCAACACTGGCCGAGGATATGATTCGTTTTGTCGAGATTGACCCGAGGTAGCCACCGTCCGTGCACCGGACGGATGGGGGTCGACATGACGGGAGGACGACATGACGGGAGGACGACATGACGGGAGGACGACATGACGGGAGGACGACATGACGGGAGG
>CAJHYQ010001259.1_pt1 | contig 17930 bp, 18 predicted proteins | sample 9198721 | NCBI WGS metagenome assembly CAJHYQ01 (sample SAMEA7708357, study PRJEB35096) | sediment metagenome | biome: marine neritic benthic zone biome [ENVO:01000025]; feature: sediment [ENVO:00002007]; material: shallow marine sediment [ENVO:03000034] sea grass bed [ENVO_01000059] ... | reverse complement strand
GCCGAGCCGCAAAACGCACTCGGCTCGGCAGGAGCCTCGCCCTCCCGTCGCGCTTCCAATTCGATACCTAATGGCCAAGCTATACTTCAGCGCGTGCCGATGCGCACGGATCAACCGCGCCGAATCGCACCCTGGGTAGAACACCCAGCAATCGCGAACTCAATCAGGAGGCTCGATCAAATCCTTAACGCAGGAGAAGTCACGATGAATCCCAAAGAGCTCCTTCAGAAGACAATCGAGGCTGAACCGTCAATCGAAAACCTGTCTCGAGTTGTCAAGACGTTAAAGCACAATGGCTTGTCGAAAGAGCAAGTTATGGAGATCTTTGACGCGACCCGAGCGCTGCATGAGCATGACGAGGATGAAGCCATCTACAACAACATTTTGGACACCATGGATTTGATCGCAGGCTGGTGCCGTCGGGATCGAGCGTTGTTTCCGGAGAAACCGGCTTAGGTCGAAGGTAAACTGTGCCAGCGCCGAGACAGCTATTAATGACTCGCGACGATCTAGAGTCCGTTGAAGCCGCCATTGCCGAGCACCGCGTAAGGCTCGACCGTTGGCTCGCCCAGACCTACGGCTCACAACAGCCGCTGAACTACAACGGCGAAGTCGACTGCGACTATGAGTATTGGGGTACGATCGAAACGATGGTCGGCAACCTATTCGATCGACGCCTGACACAACATGTTTCTCAAGTATCACTCGATTCTCTGATGTTCTTCATCTCACGCAACGAAGAGGTGGGTTGCATCATTGCCTGGCTGTCACGCGGCGGCCCATTCTCGGGCGTAGGCGACCTGACGGTTTCTGATTTTCTGTATCTGTGCGATGCCTCATTGTCACGTCCAGAAGACTATTCTGACTACCAGCTGGCAGCCTGTTTTCACAAGGTGCCGGAATTATCCCGCCGCCACATTGATCTCGTCCTTCGCTTCTTCGCGCGCGACGACGCCTATACAAAACGAATGGCCATTGATGTCCTCGCCGCAAAGCAGTACGACGACATTCCCAGTCTCGCCGAACAGTTGTGGTCGCACGATGATTGCGAGTTCTCAAAACTTAGTTGTCTATATGCGCTGAAAGAGACCGATAACGGCAGTTCTCTGTTCAACCGCTACTTGACACAATTCAAAGAACTGTTCGACATTGATGCGAGTAAACATCTACCTACTCACATCAAACGTCTCGAATCCTGAGCGTCTAGGCCGAGTTGCGAAGAATAACAGACATCGCGCAGTGTCGGGTCAGGATTTCCTGGGGAGGTGAAGTTCAAGTTGTTGACAGAAATCATAGGTAGGATCGCGGCTATCGCGTCCTATCGCATCTCGATGCCCAGCTTCTCCCAAAGCCAGGGATTGAAGATACGACTGGCCATCACCTGCTGACAGTACTCCAGGTCTCGGTTTTCATCCAGCTTGATGCCAGACTCGAATACTGCATGTGCAAATCCCACGGGCCGTCGAGGTGTGAACTCCTTTTGAGGGTGTATCGCAAGAATCGAATCCTTATCCGAAGGCGGGATGGTGAACATCATGAAGACGAGAGTGTGGCAGTGGGGACAATCTCGATAGCCGGCATAAAGGACATCCCGCCTTCAGAGATTCGCCGTAGATGGAGAGTTTCAAAGACACCGTCAGTCTCAGAGGTACGCACAAATGAAATACACCTTCCGCGGCCGTCTAGAATTCGCGCTGCAGACGACACAATGAATCTTTCCTGACTCAACCTCGCGATGAGTCGCCTGAAGTCTGGACCCCCAAACACCTCGTCGTTTAGTGCCGAATGATAAAAATCCATCGTTCAGTCCTAGTGAATTCAGGCCCGCATCTGCTGAGCCGAAGTAGGCAGTGTGGGGAGTCCGCGAAGAATCTGTCGCCAAATCGTGAATTTATTGTTAAGTCAGGCGTCGATCGAGCCCATTTTTGGGTACATTTGCGGTTCTGGAGAGTTCATGTTGCCTTCACACATCGTGAGATCAATGGACGTCCACTTTGAAACAGAACACGTGCGGTTCGAGCTTGATAGTGGAGTCCTCATTGCGCGCGTCCTTCCGCGTCGAATTCTTGAAGAGCTGTTGCTAACCGAGATTGAAGACTCGATTCGCGAACACCTCCCGGCTGCGACCAAGGGACTGCTAGTCGATTGTGAATTGGTCACTGGCCCCGTTTCCTCCCAGTTCATCGGTCAACTTCTGCACCTGCGACGAGTTTGTAAGGACCGGGACCTTTGTTTCGGCCTGTCTAACGCTGGCGAGAACATCGTAACGGTCCTGAAGCTGACCAACCTGGATTCCGTGCTGACGATATACGAGAGCGTCACGGTAGCGGTCTTTCATTTTTGTCGAGACTCGGATCCGCCATCGTCCACGGCACCTGAACATCCACAGCCTGAACCGGCCGCCACTTCCGCTTGGCGTCCGCAGGTAGCATGGTTTTCCGCTCCGGCCATTATCGCCGCAAGCGTCATCTTTCTGATGATAGCAGGCGTTGTGATTTGGCTAGTTGCTGCGGGGATTACAACCCGTAACAACAACCCACAACTTGTCGCCTTACGCGAGATGGAGGCACGGAAGACCGGCAGACCCTTCGCCGTTTCGTTGCGTGGTCAGATCAACGAAGGTGCTGAAGTCGTAAGTGGTGCTCGGGTATTCGCATGGCCCACCGACTTTGAGTTCGGATCGCAAGATCTAATAGCCGAAGACGCCGACTCAACTCCTGCTTATCAGCCAGATTGGCCTCGTGAAACCACGACCGATGACGACGGTCGATATACGCTAAAGGTCTATGGACGCGGCAAAGAAGTCGCCCTGATCGTACTTGTCGTCGCGAACGATTCAGCGAGGTCTGGCGAGATCCCGCATACCGACTACTCGTATCTGGCAGCTGCCTTCGAACATCCAGACCAGCTCGTCGGAACCAATAAGTATGCGCTAGAGCAGCTTTTGGTGAGGCGCAATCGCGAAGGCCAGCTCGACCTGAACTTGGAATAGCCGGCAACATTTACGTGGTGCGGACCCGCCGCAGCACGGATCACTTGCGCGCGTGAACGACGATTCGACCGCCCTCCGGCTTGCCTCGCAAAGTTCTCGAGAGCCGCCGAATTCCATAGCCCATCCGGGGACGATAGACGGTCTGAATGTCGCGAAATCCGACGGCCTTGAGCATGGCATGAATCGCCGGCTCGTTCGGACCAAACCAATTGGTGGGATCACCGTCAAGTTCGCTACCCTGATAAAACGCCAGTGCAGGACGTTTCAGTTGAGTCAAATCGGCTGCCGTTTCGAGGATCAGCAGGTCAGCTGTGACGTCAGCTACACGCTCAAGCGCCTGTATCGGGTGACGTAGGTGGTAAAGAACGCCCAGGAAGAACACGACATCGAATTTTCCCAACCGCTCGGAATTGATCTCGTCGATATCGATATCCAAGGACTCGACTTCCGACTCCAAAATCCGATGCGCTAGATTGAATCCGTCTTTCGTTCCCCACCCTTCTCCACTCCAACAGAAGTGGTCTGTGGCCAGCACACGCTTCGCTCCGCGCCTCTCTGCCTCAAAGGAGTAGAAGCCATCCCAAGCACCAATGTCCAATACGGTTCGGTCGGTTAGATCGGTCGGCAGCGAGATTCGCTCCAAAATCTTCTGATTGTCGATGACCCCCGGCGTGATGGACCCATTCCCCAGGTCAATCGAGTGGAACCATTTGATCTGCGACGCTTGGTCGAGAGGATTTTCGACGGTTGCCGTGGACATGCACCACTCCTTTGATTTTGACGTCTTTTCAGTGACGCTGGGATATCTCAATCCGGCCAGTGAATCAATACGACTTGACGCAGTAGCGCCAGCAATGATGCTACTGCCGCACTCGATTCGACGACGATCTGATGGTTTCGGCCTGGGTCCAAACGGGCGGGCCGGCATTTCGAGGCCCAACGGGAGGGCCGCCGCGTTGCGGCTTTGAGGGTGGCAATGACCGCTCTTGCGACTTATCGTCGATGAGAAGCATATTTATCGGAGCATTCACAATCCTACTACTGTGTGAGGAGTCGACCATGACGCGTCACCTAGGACGTGCGTTGATCGTAACCGGTATCAGCCTCGGAGTCTGCTTGTCGATGGTCGCTGCCTCTCAAGACCAACAGACATCGAATGCGTCGAAGCTGCGCGACCTGCTGACGCAACGACGCGATACACTCAAGCGTCGCTTTGAATTCATCGAGGTTCGATTTAAGGAACGTGGAACAACAGGGAACGTCACGCTTGCCGAATATGTGGCCGCCCGCGACCAGCTGCTAATGGCTGAGTTGGAACTAGCTGAACAAAAGCCGCAACGCCTGGAACTGCTTAAGCAACGCATAGAGAACTTTCGCTCGCTTGAAGTCCTAGCTCAAGCGAGATTCAGGCAGGGCACCGCATCCAAGGATGAGGAATGGTTGGCGAAGGCCAATCGCCTGCAGGCCGAAATCGATTACATCCGTGAGGAATCCAAAACCGATTAGCGCTTTGTCGGTACTTAAAATGGGGTTGCGCCGGGAGGGCGAAGCTCCTGCTGAGCCGGAAAACGTTTAACGGTTGATGTTTCGACGGCTCAGCAGGAGCTTCGCCCTCCCGACCAAGACAACATTTTGATTGACGTTTGCGTCGCATTTATTAACGTCAAGTGCAGAGGTGGGTAATTCTCGCTCGTGTGTCACGCTCACGCGTTTTCAGAAGCAGGGCGGTCATCATGCAAATCCTTCGGCCAGCCACACGGTGCAGTGCTCTCGCGACGGCAATTTGTGTTGTGATCGGGCCGATGTGCCACGCCGAGATTTCGGTCAACGGTCAATTCGGTGACGACAACATCTCGTTGATCTATCGTCCGAGCAACGGGCAGCTGTGGATGGACACCAACAGTCTATCGCTAACGACAATGGAGATTACATCGATCGACGAGGTCTTCCTTGAGCCCGATCCACTTCCCTTTAGCTGCTCACTGATCGTCCCGTGCTGGTCTCCCTCGAGAATAATCCGCTTGGACCCTCTAGGATTTCGCGACTTTGAGGTGTCGCAGAGAGCCGAGTCCGACTTGTCCGTTGAACAGCTTTCAACGTGGTCCGTAGCCGGTGTAGCTGCGGATGGTGGATCGATCAGCAGCCAGCCCGAGGTGAACACAAGGATTGTCGATCTGCAAATCACCGGAGACTTAGGCGACTTGAACGGTAACGGCGATCTTGACGTCAGCGACTTGGACATCATGACCAGTGCGGTTCGCGACACGAGACCGCTCTCTGTGTTTGACTTGAATCAGGACGAGTTGGTCGACGCTTTCGATCGATCATTTTGGATTCACGACCTCGCAAACACGTGGTTGGGTGACGCCAATCTCGATGGTGAATTCAACAGTGGTGACCTCGTCGGGTTGTTTGCTGCGGGCGAATACGAAGACGACTTTCCCATGAACTCGACCTGGGCGACGGGTGACTTCGACGGCGATGGCGACTTCGCCAGTGGTGACCTGGTTGCCGCGTTTGCCGACGGCGGCTACGAACAGGGACCACGTGATGCGGTCAATGCAGTGCCGGAGCCGACGGACTCGATGCTGCTGTTGATCGGCTTGGCCGGCCTGGCGATGATTTTCAATGCCAGACGAAGATACGCTACGGGCCTGGCGTCACTCGCACATCGATCAGAGTTCTAAGAGATACCAACGATCGCAAGCGCAATGGCCCGTCTTGCCCAGAGGCTCCTCCACCGCCTCAAACCCAGATTGACTATACAGCGCATTAGCTCGGGTCATCCGGGCCAGAGTTTCGAGATAGCAGGCTTTGTAACCTCGCTTCCTTGCTTCATCCATGAGTAGGAGCACCAACCTCCGACCGAGACCGATCCCACGTGTCTCTGGACGAAAAAACATTTTCCTGAGTTCACATGTGGACTTGTCGCCACCTTGCAAAGGAGCAATGCCACCGCAACCGACGACTTCGTCCTCGTGTGTGATCACGTAGTAGCAAGATCGCTTGTTCCGGTAGCTGCCAAACATATCGTCGACCTCTGCATCGACGATGGAGTAACCTTCGCCAACCGCCCCGAATTCAAGCATGACCTCGCGAATTAGATGCGCAACTTGAATATTGTCGCGCTTTTGGATCAGGCGAATCACATGATCCGCCTGCAAGCGACTTTTGCGAAGCGCATTGGCGTACAACTCCATCCCTTGAATCGCTAGCTGTTGATGCTGCTCACTCAGATTATCCAGCGCATTCTCAACCTGTGTGTTGGCCACGGTGACCGTCGAGCGAAGCACCTTCTCGCCTTTGGCCGTGAGGCTAAACAGCTTTTGCCGTTTATCGGACGAGACCTTTTCCGCCTTGACGAGACCAAGTTCCATCAGCCTCTTCAGCGTCCGACTGGTGTTCGACTTGTCGATCAGCAGATTCTCTGCCAGCGTCATCAGATTAAGTGGTTTGTGCGCGGACAGCTCAAACAAAATGTGACACTGCATAAAGGTGTACCCGGTATTGAGATACACCCCCTTCACCACGTCCAGCTCACGAACCAGCTGACGCGTATGCTGCCGAATCTGGCGGACGGTCGTCGGGCGATTTTCCATAATTTTGAGCCTACCACAAATAGTTGTCATTGACAACTATCTAGAAACTGTAATGATGGAGCGTGAGATCGGGCAGCGCGTGAACGCCCCATCTCGGCAAACCATTATCCACCGACAGGAGCAGCGCAATGAGTCAGCCACGTCGTCGATCGATCACGGGCTTGATGGCCCTAATTCTGGCTAGTTTTTGCCTCCATTCGCATGCGGATGATGCGTTTCCCCTCGCGTCACCGGCTGAAGTGGGAGTGTCGGCAGAGGCGCTCGCGGCAATCAATGACCATGTCAAACAGCTTGTTGAGAAAGAAATCGTTGTGGGTGCGGAAGTGCACATCATCAAAGACCGAAGGACCGTATTTCGCCACGCGTATGGCTGGGCAGATCTCCAAGCGCCGCGAGCTTTGGAGACGGACTCGATCTATTGTGTGCGCTCAATGACCAAACCACTGGTGGGCACGGCCATCCAAATGTTGGTGGATGATGGCAAGTTGTCGCTCGATAAACGAGTGGCCGAGATGCTTCCAGCCTTCGATAAGCCTGATCTCCGAAGTATCACGGTCGAACATCTCCTCATGCATACCAGTGGGCTGCCCATGACGGCGATCCAGAAGCCATTGTCTGAGTACCGGTTGCTGCAGGATGTCGCGGCCGAAGCGGCGCAGGTCGGGATCGATTTTCAACCTGGCACGAGCTTTCAATACAGTGATTCGGGTAGCGATACACTCGGCGCGATCGTGGCTGCCGTGTCGGGTCAAAAAGCGGAAGACTTCATCCGTGATCGAATCCTCCAGCCACTCGGAATGGAAGACGCAATCACTCTGCTTCGTAGCGATACTGAACGAAATCGAATTCCGAGTGCGTACTCAGGTGGAACCGGCAATTGGCAGCGACACTGGAAGCCAACGAATCAGCCCATATTCCCAATCTTCCTGACGTCACAGAGTCTCTACTGCACAACAACGGACTACGCTCGCTTCATGACCCTCTGGATGGATGGCGGCTCTGCTGGCGGTCGGAGACTGGTGAGCAAAAACGCGGCAAGCCGAGCGTTAACGCCAGGATGGCCCATTCGAGGATATCCCAAAGGGTTCGCCGGACTGGAACTCAGCTACGGTCAGCAGTGGATGGTCTATCACCGTACGGACTCGAAAGCTCCGATTGTTTTCGGCCACAACGGATCGGACGGCACGCACGCCTGGGCCTGGCCGGAACGCGACTTGATCGTCTTGTTCTTCACCCAATCGCGCGGAACCCGTGCGGGACTCGAGCTCGAAGCAACGCTTGATCAGTTGCTGATTAGAAACGATGTCGATGGTTACCGTCGCGACAAGCTCGCCATCGAGTCGGCCAAGCAATCATTCCAGCAGTACGAAGGCATCTATTGGGATGAGGATGTGGCCGACGCCTACTACGTTGTGCTTGTTGAAAAAGACAAACTCGTCATGGAACGCCCGGGGCGACTTCGCGCTGTGGCAGAGCCGACGAAGGAGAAAGGCAAGTTCAAAATCGGCAGGTCGCTACGTCTTGAGTTCGAAGATCAAGCCAATTCGTCCGCGGCCATGCTAATGACGACTAGTACGCGAACCGAGCGACAACTTCGCCACGCACCCGACGACACTCTGCCCGCTGTCGACGAAGTGATCTCCCGAGTTAAGACGGCGCATGGAATCGACAACCTGGCACATGCGGGTGTCATCAAACGCAGTGGTACGATTCGGATGGGTCCATTGCGTATCCAGGGAATCATCGATCATTGGACTAGCGGCCGTAATTCCCGGACTGAAATAAAGATTGGACCGAAGACGGTGGTTGTTGTTTCAAATGGCGATGAGGTTGCCGCCACCGGAACGAGTGGTGCCATTGATCGGATGGAAGGAATTGCGCGACAACAAGAAATATTGGGGCATCCAGCGATTGAGTATGGCGGCTGGCGACGAGGCTATGAGCAGCTTGATGTACTCAAACACATCGAATCTGAAAATCTGTTAATGGTGCGCGCCGTAACACCGAACGTCCCCGGAGCAACACTCTATGTGGATACAGACACGAATCGTGTGAAGGGTGCAAAGCGAATTCAGTTTGTCCCTGGAATGGGCTTTGTTGGCGTCCAGATTAAATACTCTGATTTCCGTGACGTTGGCGGCGTGATACTGCCGTTCAACATCGAATCGCAACATGCGCATCCGCTGGTCGGAAAAGTCGTGGTTACGTTCGACGAGAGCGAGAGCGGCATCGGCGAGTCGGACTTGTTCGACCTACCCAGCTCGTAGGTCTCGTGCTGCGGGGCCAACAATGTGGGACGGGCGTCCCGTTCACGGCGTCGAGGACCGATGAAATTGCCCGCCGGTGAGCGGTCGTGGCACGCCCGTCGTGGTCGGCAGTGTCAGCGGTAAGCCCCTGACCGAGCGCACCGCGAGGAATGCAAACGCTTGAGCCTCCAGGGCATCTCCATCCCAGCCCACAGCCTCGACGGACTCAACCGGCACGGCCAACACTTCAGACAGAGCCACCATGATGGCCGGATTCTTGCGGCCCCCGCCGCTCACGAGCCAACGTTTCGCAGGTGCCGGAAAATGTCTCGCCGCTGCCGCCACGGCCGCGGAAGTCATCGCCACAAGGGTCGCAGCGCCGTCTTCAACACTCAGTCGCTTCATGGAATCCAACGCAAACTGGTTTCGATCGAGTGACTTGGGTGCGGGTCTTTCGAAGTAGCTATCTGCCAGGAATTGCTCGACAACCACGCGATCGATTCGCCCACGCGCCGCAAGGCGTCCATCTCGATCCATGTCGTCGCCAGTTAGGCGAGTGATCCAATCATCCAACAGGGCATTTCCAGGGCCGGTATCGAACGCAACGATCGCCGGTTCACTTTCGTCAGACCTCCTCTCGCCGATCCAGGTAACATTCGCAACACCACCGATGTTGAGTACTGCGAGTGGGCCTTCCAGGTTGTCGGCTAACGCCGCGTGATAGAGCGGCACCAAGGGCGCACCCTGCCCACCTGCAGCGACGTCAGCAGCGCGGAATTGGTCGACGACGTCGATCCCAAGTTGCTGAGCCAGCGCGGCTCCGTCACCAATTTGCAGAGAGCGACCACGGATCGGATCGTGGAAAACGGTGTGCCCATGGAATCCGAGTAAATCAATGTTGTCTGGCCGTAGCTCAGATGTGGCCAAGAACTTCGCAATTGCATCGGCGTGCGCTTGGGTTAACTCGGTCGACAACTCCGACAAATCACTCTGGTCGACCGTCGCCGCGCGAAGTCGAGCACGGAATTGAGACTCGTAGTCGAATGTCGTTGCTCCCCCAGGCTCCAATAAACGTTCGCCATCCGTACGCAGGAGCGCAACATCGATCCCGTCCGATGACGTACCGCTCATCAGCCCCAAAACGGTCAATGGTGTGAATTCGACAGGCATGTGAGTTGTCAGACGAGGTACGGTGGTAGGCCAAATCATCTAGGGCGGCCCAACCTGGCAAAGCTCGCCGCACGGGCTTGCGAATGCCAAACAGAAGACCTTGCCCGAGGAAAGCAACGCAAGCTCATTGATCGGCAGGATCGGGCTCTTGAAACTTAACCGACGAAAACATTTTGTTCGACGATTCTGATCGAGTGAAGTCTTTGGTCCCTACTGCCATCACTTGATAAACACGACCATGGGCCAAGTAGTACGCTACCCGAAATTCGCCATTCTTTGCGGGTAGGGAAACGATGAAGTATCGCCCCGGGTGTTGCTGGCTGACAACTTTCTTATCGATGCTGACCTCGCCCCGTGCCAAACGCACGACGGAGTCGCGTGCGGTCTGCAATGCGTTGTCCGCGTCGCGGATGCTCGGTGCGTCCTGATACCAAACGATGATGCTCCCGTTCGGTTTGTTGATGATCAAACGATGCTGCAGCGATGGTTCAGTTCCATCTTCACCGCCAATCTTTTTGACATCCTTCATTGGCTGGTCGGGTAGCGCAATTTGAAGATCGGCATGCTGGACGATGACTTCGTTTGCCTGAATCCCTGAGCTGCAGAAAGCAATTGCAAACGCAAGCACAACTCTCTTGTAAATCATCGTTCGTCCTCCGTATCTGCGGGAGGGCGAAGCTCCTGCTGAGCCGTCGAAACATTCAACCGTTAAACGCTTTCCAGCTCAGCAGGAGCTTCGTCCTCCCATCATATCATTGCATGACATCTTTTGACGGGAGATCCACCTACGTCCGCAGTAGCGGTCCATATGCACTGGGTTGACGATGGTGGCGGCCATAGATGCCCCGCTCACGATACTGGCTCAGCGCGGTCATGTCCAAAGCGGCAAAGAGGATTTGCTCGCCGTCCTCACCAATATGCAGAGTCTTGCCATCGAATGCGATGATCATGCTGTGACCTTGAAAGACGGGCCCGGCCCAGTTGGCCATCGCAAGGAAGACTTCATTCTCATACGCGCGGACCCGCAACTGATCTCGATGGATGGGGATTCGACAAGTGCAACTCGTGGCTTGCGGGATCACAATCACATCTGCACCCAACACAGTCAGGCATCGTGCAGCTTCGGGAACCTCTCGGTCGAAGCAGATCATGATGCCTAGGTTGAATTCGGTACCGTTGATTGTGCAGGGCCAGACACGAAACTGGTCACCGTTCGTCCAACCCATCTTGGCTTCGTACTTGTTAATGTGAACTTTGCTGTAGGTTCCGAGAACCTTACCCTGCGGTGAAAGCAAGACGGCGCTGTTGTAGTATTTGTCACCGCGACGCTCATGGAGTCCCCAAATCAGGTAGATATTCAACTCATCAGCGAGTTTCGCAAAGTGCTCGGTCGACGGACCGGGGACCGTTTCGGCAATCGACCGTGATTTGTCGAGAGACGTTTGGCTTTCGCTGGGTTGGCTATAGCCGGTCAGAGTGCACTCAGGCAACACGACCACCTCCGCACCATGCTCAACCGCAGCTTCGCGGACGAGCCTCGTTGCCCGCTGGATGTTGGCCTGCGGATTGTCCGTAGCGGGCAACATTTGGATCGCCGCAACATGTAAGTAACGAGGACTCGCTTCCGTAGCCATCGGGTGGGCTCCTTATCATCGAGATCTCGAGCAGCACAAAGGCTGAGCGAACCAATCAGACTTTGGACCGAATAGAGCTGCATTATGCCGCCGACGCAAGAGACACGGCTCGAGAACCGAAGCATGGCGCGTCTTCGTATCGTAAGCTTGGACCCTGTTTTCCCAGATAGGCGTGAGGTAAGATCGGCGCACTGACCGTGCTGTATGGCTCATCTTGATCGCCTCTGCACCTGGCAAACGCCTCGCGCAATCTTCTCGTCGCGCGGTCCATTAGTTGCAGTGTTGTAGTTCTCGATCTTGTCTTCAGCGGTGAATTGTCAACGTGGCGTAGGCTCCCCCCGCGGTATGCAGAGCGCCCAGCGCGTTGGAGGAGATCATGGCAAATCCCAATCGTCAGAGGCCGGTTCCATACCAATTGGTGCCTCCTGGTTTCGAGGCCGTGTACACGGGCGAGACGTCCGCTACGGCGATCGAAGAACCGGAACTTGTCGCGACCCGCACGACCGACGACGCTGGAAACGTCATGCTGAGATGGCCCGTCTTCTCGTGGACCTTCCCCGGCCAGGAGAAAAACTGGAACGAAGAGATACGGTACATCAACGAAATGCAGGCCGCACTTGGGCCCTTGGATGACGACACGCGTCAGATCCGCGCTCACATTGGCAGCCTGGTACCGTGTGATAGCGGGCTGCCGGTCACCATCGATGAATTGCTCAACGCCATTGGCCGTCGAAAACTCAGCGAGCCTTCTTTCCGGAACGGCTGCTGGTGCCCCGCTATGTGGTGGCAACAACGAACGACCCAGCCGCTCCAAATCGAAAGCATGCAAACCGTCTACGCCGTGTTGACCAACTATCTGGCTGGTCGTTCCCGGGAGGACGCCATTGGCAACTCACCTCACGCCGCTGGATTCATCCATCGCACGTATGATTGGCTCGGAACAGCGTCTCAGCTCACCGGGATCCAACGGATGATGATGGAGCGGATGTTGCTGACCGTGGAGTACTTCACCAAGTTCAGCGATACGATTCCTTCCAAACTGCCGAATCAGGTCGACTTGGAAAAGGCACAACTCGTCGCCGACGATCTCTTTGCGAAAGGTGGGCGTGGATCTCAACTCGACGGCAAAATCGCCGAGCAAGCAGGCTTGCCAACCATCTGTCCCCATTGGGACGAAAAGCTACAGGAGAATCTGAATAGCATTGACGATGATCGCAAGAAGCAGCTGTACCAGATCTGCAGCGACATCGCATCTGGCGTCCATACGCTTTCCGACTGCCATCATAACACCTTCCGTTTTATCGAAGGTTGGATCCATGGCATCGGTACCGGGAAGGTGATGATCCCGACACGCAACGTCGGAACAGAGCGACAACGGCTAGGACGCCTGTTGTTCGGTTACGTGTTGGGCCTGGACAAATGGTTGATGGGCGTGCCGATGCAATTCCTGCTACTGGATCTGGGACACCTCGATCTGGGTTTCGATCCGAGGAACGAGGTGCTGCGTGCGTATGCGTATCTCGGAGATGAACGAACTCCACTCAAGCGGTGGCTGGCGGCCTGTTTGTGGCACAACCTGACATACGCACCCATCGATGAAGCCCATCGCGCGGGACTCGTTGCTCACGACGAACTTTCTCACCGCGCCGCGGCATCAGGTGTCAGCGTTCGCGAGTGGATGGATTCGGCGCTGGGAAGTCATCCGGTCCGTGGTTGAGCAATGTGACCTCGATTGACCGAAGGGCAGCGGTGTTGTCGGGTCACCCATTCCTTTTGACAAGCACCTCGCCGGCCAGGATCATAGTGAGGTCGTTGTGACTTGTGACGTTCCCAAAATTTAGAGCAATCAGACCATGCGCATGGCCTTCTTCGTCCTCTGCCTGATCCCGATCCTTCCCGACCTCGACGCCCATGCGGTGGAAAGGCCGAACGTGCTGTTCATCACGATCGATGACCTGCGTTGTGAGACGGGATGCTATGGCAGCCAAGTCGTCAGGACCCCAAACATCGACAAGCTCTCACGGCTGGGCATGCGTTTTGACCGCGCCTACGTTCAGGTAACCGTTTGCAATCCCAGCCGCACATCGATGCTGACTGGCTTGCGACCGGATACGACGGGTGTTTTGAACAACCGCACGCACTTCCGAGAGATAAATCCTGATGTCGTCACCTTGCCTCAGTTGTTTCGGGAAAACGGCTACGAGACCGTCCGTCTGGGAAAGATCTTCCACAATGGCGCGGCGATGGAAGACCCCAAAGCTTGGGATGTTGCGGTCTATCCTCGGGCTACACCGCTGGGCCGAAAGGGAAAGGGGCGAAACCTAACCGAAGGGGCGCTGAAGTGGTGCGCATGGAAGGAGGCAGAGGGAACGGACGACGATCAACCTGATGGGCAGATTGCCACCGAAGCGGTGAAGTTCCTTAAGCAGTCGCACGACAAGCCTTTCTTTTTGGCTCTCGGTTTCTACAAGCCTCACGATCCATTTGTCGCTCCCAAGAAATACTTCGAGCCCTATCCGGTCGAATCGATTACGCTCTATCGCGACCCGCTCGGGGCAACGCCGCTTTCACCGCCTACTTTCGGAGTCGCCTTCAAACGCGAATTTGACAAGTTCAACGATCGCAAGCGGCGAGAGTTTCAGCGGGCGTATTACGCGGGCACCACTTTCATGGACGCCCAATGTGGGAGAGTTTTCGAAGCGTTGCGACAGAGTCCGTACGCGCAAAACACGATCGTCTTTCTCATGAGCGATCATGGCTACCATTTGGGAGAGCGCGGATGGTGGAATAAGAGCACCTTGACAGAACTGTCGTGCCGGACTCCCTTGATCGTCTACTCACCGAACATGCGAGCCGCAGGTCAATCCTGTTCACAGTTGGTCGAATTCATCGACATCTATCCGACCCTGACTGAGTTGAGTGGACTGGAAGCTCCCAGCAACCTTGCAGGCCGCAGTTTCGCACCGTTGCTCAATGACCCATCGCTCGATTGGAAGCAAACCGCCTACACTCAGTTTCGTCGAGGCAAGGTGATGGGAAGGTCCGTACGCACAGATCGGTGGCGATTCACCGAGTGGGATGACGGTCACGAGGGACGTGAATTGTATGATCACGCGAACGACCCCGGTGAATATCGAAACTTGGCCAGCAACGCCGAGCATGCCGGGGAAATCGCGCGACTGAGACGATTGCTAAGCGGAATCGCGAAGCGATAGAATTCGATAGTCTGGGATGAGTCCCTGGAAAGATCCATCGCCTGGATTCCTAGCACTAGGCTACCGAAAGCCAACGGGCCCGACTCAGACTTTCGGGGATTTTGTTGACCGCGTCGGTAAACGGTGATTATCTTTAACGCCGTTGACGAATGCGGGCGGGTCCTTGGCAACGCATTTGGCTTAGTGCGTCCCTTGCCTAACCTCGCTTCCGACCTTTAGCTGCAACCGCTGTTTCCCCATGAAAGGTGCTGTCATGAAGATCAGAGCTGTTTCGCTGATGATCGCGTTGACGACTTCGATTTTGAACTTGACGGAAGTCCGCGCAGCGACATACGAAGAGGAGGTGTTGCAAGACAAACCATTTGTCTACTACCGGTTTAACGAGACTGAGGGGGATGTTGCAGCGGATTCGTCCGGAAACGGACATAACGCCGAGTACGTGGATGTTGAGCTTGGCGTACCCAGTGCCGGTGACGCGTTAGGGACCGCTGCCAACTTTGATGGCCAAACGTCATTGGTCGAAGTTCCGATCCTCGACTTCGAATCAGATGCGCTCACGATCGAGACATGGATGAACATCGAATTCATCGTCGGCCGTTGCTGTACGTCAGTTTTCTCGCCCACGGGTTGGGAACCGGGTTGGCTCCATTACAACTTGGGAGAAACGGCGCGTGTTGAATTTGCCCTCAACAGCGGTGGACCTAATGACCGTTGGACATTCGACGACGCCTTGCCGCTAGAAGAGTGGGCGCACGTTGTATCGACCTACGATGCTGACGAAGCAGAAGCTCGCATTTGGATCAACGGTGAGGAAGAGGAATTCGACATCCCTGGTTTCGATACGCCGCAAACCGTCGCCTTAGTGGTCGAGGCTCAGATCGGTGCTTGGCAGGACAGTCGTTTCTTGGCGGGTGGCCTTGATGAGTTCGCGATTTACGACACGGTCCTTTCCGAGGAACGAATTGTTCGACACTTCGAGGTGGGCTTAGGTACCGGCGGTATCGTCGGTGACTTCAACAACAATGGCGTTTTGGACACGCCGGACGTTGATATGTTGAGCGTCGAAATCAATGCGGGCACCAACATGGCAAGCTTTGACTTAAACGCCGACGGCGTTGTCGACACGGCCGATCTGTCGGTTTGGGTGAAAGATCTGAAAGAGACCTGGTTTGGCGATGCGAATTTGGACGGCGAGTTCGGAAGTACGGACCTGGTCGAAGTCTTTGCAGCCGGCACTTACGAGGTCGACAAAGACGCCGGCTGGGCTCAAGGCGACTGGAGCGCTGACCTGCGTTTCGACAGCAGCGACCTGGTCACGGCCTTTACCGATGGCGGCTATGAGCTTGGTCCGCGAACGCCAGCTGCAGTTCCCGAACCGTCATCCCTCGTGCTCTTGGGCAGCGCACTCGTGTTACTGTTGCGACGACGCCGTTGAACCGTGTTCACACCATCGCGACACGATGTCGGTAACCGTTAACGCCCAATAGGTTAGTACTGTCTTGCATTCTGACTGAGGTCCAATAGACTGCCTTGCGGCGTTCGAGCTAGTCGTACGTCTGTCTTGTGGCGGGCGTCTGGCGGCGTTTTGTTTCAACCGGGAGTTTCACACGATGAAAATGACAACTCGACTCATGGCAATTGTTTTGGCGCTGCTTACCGCCTCAACAGTAATGGCACAGGCCGATCCGTCTGATGAAATCAAGAGCGCGGTGCGGAGTATGTTTCGCGAAATCGCTCAGGGTGATTTTGAAGCCGCTTTGGGCGAACGAATCATGATTGGTGCCTCCGGGTTTCTACGCGAAGGTCTATTACGCGAAGCGCCGGACGCAGAGACTCTGGCGATGGTCGTCGCTCAATATCGGGCTGCCTATGAGGAGGGCACACGGATTCAGGTCTTACCCAGTCATATCAATGTCATGGGAAACGACCGAGGAGCACTGGCGACATTTCTGTTGGAAGGATCCATCACGGAAGATGGCGAGACAACGTCCGTTCTGGATCGTGTTTCTCAACTGTGGCTTAAGGTCGATGGCGATTGGAAGCTCGCACACTTCCACTACTCGAGGCTGACCTTGCCTGAAATTGAAGAGGAGGAAGAGGAGGAGTACGAACACGAGGATCACGATCACCACGAACATGAACACGAGGATCACGACGACGACGAGCACGAGGATCACGATCACGACGACGAGGATCACTAAGTGGTGCATCGACGGCTCAACGAGCCCTCTCGCTCCCATCGACAACAGTGACATCTATCAACCGGCCTGGTGACGGATTAAAGGCGTTGCGAGGGTGTTGGCGACGACAACGCAGTAAGCGACGTGCTTTTTCCGTCGAGAATGGATTGCTCCGTCACAATTCGCGTGGCACGCTTTGCATTGGACGATCGTCGATTCGACGAACCTATCGCAAAGAGTTCCGGTTGAGCTGTGATGGCCGCTGACCCGATTGACGTTGCCACTTGCCGTGCTTGCGATTGGCATGACGCTGTCCAGAAATGGTGCCTTCACCATACCCTGGGTGGTCGCGATCTATACACTTCTATCAGTTCCACTAGTCTATTCCTGGGCTCGCCGAACGGTTGCCGACGAATCTCTGAGAGAATTCCAGCATATTATGGATACTCATGCGCGCAGTCGTTGGACCGTCACGGCGATTTTTGCCGGTTCCTGGTTTGTTACGTTAATCATCACCTTCTCAGCAATCCTTTGCCCGTTCTTTGTGCCAACGACGCGCACACTGACCGGATTGACTACCATCGGCCTCACGATCGTGTGGCTACGCTTTGTCTGGCATCCCGCCTATCTGGTTGTGTGTTACGCCGTTTTGCTGCATGCTTCTCGCAGTCTAGAGGTGGCACAGGATCAACAGGGCCGGTTTCCTTCGGCGTAGCCTAGTGGCGGTTGACCATCGTGTCCAAGTTGCTATCTGCCCCGCTGGGCAAGGGGCATTTTTTCGGGAGGGATCGCGGTAGGAACCGCTGTTGCCAGCGGCCCCCCGCACAGATCCGTACGTGAGGAATTATCTCATACGGCTCCTACCTTGAGTCGGGCGCGAAAACGGGTTATTGG
>CAJHYQ010000272.1_pt1 | contig 17955 bp, 17 predicted proteins | sample 9198721 | NCBI WGS metagenome assembly CAJHYQ01 (sample SAMEA7708357, study PRJEB35096) | sediment metagenome | biome: marine neritic benthic zone biome [ENVO:01000025]; feature: sediment [ENVO:00002007]; material: shallow marine sediment [ENVO:03000034] sea grass bed [ENVO_01000059] ... | reverse complement strand
GCCCGCCACGGCCGCACCGACGCCACCGATAAACGTCGAAAAAATCGGCCACGCGCTGCCGGTCACTGACGCAACACCTTCGGCCAAAGCAATCGGCATCTTGGTGTAACCCATCGCGCCACCACCGCTGTTGAGGAAGACTTGGACCATGGGTACGGTAAAGACCAACGCGACCGATGCAGCAACAATTGTCTTTGCGGAACGCTGCAAAGCGGCGCCGAAAGCTGGGATCGGCATCCGATGAAGAAAGACGACAATCACAGCAACAACAACAAACACCGAACCGGGAAGGTAGAGCGGCTGAAGTGAGTGGTCGATTCCGGCACCAAAGATATTTGAAACGGGAAGTGATGCACCCCTTAGCCAGCCTTTGAATGGAAGATTTGGCAAGCGCGTCAAGACGAGCAGCAGAGCGACCAGCAAGTACGGCAACCAGGCCAAGAACATTCCCATTTCTCGGCCGTGCTCCGGTGACGTATCGAGTCGGACACCACGCCATTCGGATGGCCAAGCCGCCGGCTCGTCGAAATCCCAACACTCATTCTTGGCGGGAACGAACAAACCGCGCTGCGCCGCCGGCACAACGATCGCCAAGCCAATCAAACCGCCAACGATGGATGGGAACTCCGGTCCGAGAACGAACGCGGCCACGAGATATGGGATGGTCATTGCCAGCGCCGCGAACAAGGCAAAAGGCCAGACCGCGATCCCCTCCCAGAAGGATCGATTCTTGCCAAAAAAGCGCGTCATAACGGCGACCAAAAACAACGGAATGAAAGTGCCGGCCGCCGCGTGGAGCAAGCCAACTCGAATCCCGATCAACTGCTGCAATTCTGATCCGGTCCCATATCCCTGCGCAGCTGCGAATTGATCAATCGTCCCCGAGCCCTGCAATCCAGTCGTAACTCCAACCATGATCGGTGTACCACAGGCGCCAAAGGAGACAGGTGTGCTTTGGATGATCATCCCGGCGGTCACGGCGGCCATCGCGGGAAACCCAAGTCCCACCAATAACGGCACTGCCACGGCAGCAGGCGTTCCGAAACCAGCCGAGCCTTCGATAAACGATCCGAACAGCCAGGCGATGATAATGACCTGAATGCGACGATCGGGAGTGATATCGCTAAATGTTTTGCGGATCCGCCGCAGAGCACCGCTCTCCTCCAGGGTGTTCAGCAACAGAATCGCGCCGAACACGATGAAGAGAAGTTCCGCAGCGATGATCAATCCCTTCAAACTCGCTGCCATAACTTGAAGCAGTGGAATACGCCAAACGGCCAGCGCCAAAGCGGCCGCGACGCCGTAGCAAATGGGCATCGCACGACTAGCTGGCCACCGCAGGATTACCAGAAAGAGGGCGACAGCCACAATGGGCAACAACGAGAGAACCGCAAGCATTCCCGTTTCCACAACCGCGCCCCCCGGTGCTGATAGAAGTTGATCTGGCTAACAGTATGCAGCACGGAAGAGACGCAATCCATACCTGCACCCTTGTTTTCCCAATCTGATTTCGCACGCCGATCCGAACCCACTTGTTAGTTGTGAGAATCGTTTATAGGTCCAATAGTCGGATATGACCTATGACCTCCGGTCGAGGCGGACCCGTGGAGCTGAGTGTCATATGACTCAAACAAGGCAAGCTGCCATAGCGAGCCCAGTCGGACACTTGATGGAATGGGTGTGCGATTATGGGCGAAAGGGCGCGCTCAGAACGAGCGCGATGGCGGCGATCTGTCGCTTTGACGACGCTTCCCTGCATTTGTGACGCAAACTTGGCTGTGATCTGCCCACGTGGCGCACAAATTGCGAACGATACTCGCGTCACCGCTGTAGGTCCACCCATCTGCCGCATCTTGAGGAAAGGGGGATCGTCGAATGGTCAAAATCGAGCGTCGAAAGCGACACTTCTTGCCTCGCTCTGCATTGGATGAGCTGGTTCAGTTGCTAAGTCGGCAAGGTTATACGATCATCGGGCCGACGGTCGTCGACAACGTTGTTTCGATGCGAGAGATCACTTCGGCGGATCAACTGCCGCGGGGCATCAAAGACGAACAGGACGGCGGCAAGTACCATTTGAGGGCAGGCGATGATGCACTGACCTTCGAGTTCGTTGTGGGTCCAGACGGAGTGAAGCGTTACCTGTTTCCGCCGTCGCTGCGTTTAATGCAGTTCCACGTCCACGACGACCGCTTCGAGTTGGACGCCGGTCCGCCGCAGGTGCCGAAACTGGCCTTCTTGGGCATTCGCCCTTGTGAGATTGCAGCCTTAGAGGTCCAGGACCGCGTATTTGGACACGGTAATCCAGCCGGTTATCGCTGCGAGTCGGATCCGTGGTATCAGCAGGCGCGAGAGAACTCGGTCTACATCGCGGTCAACTGCACGCGTCCGGGAGGAACTTGCTTCTGCAATTCCTGGGGCACCGGCCCACAGGCAGAGAAGGGGTTCGATTTGGCTTTGACCGAGTTGCGCGAGGGATTTGTTGTCGACCTCGGTTCCGAACGAGGACGAGAGTTGGCCGAGGAGCTTCCGCTGCGGGATCCAACCGGCGCTGAACTGGAGCTCGCCGAAATCAAATTAACTCGCGCGCGCGAACACATGGGGCGCGAGTTAGACAGTGGCGGCACCAGGCGGATGCTTAACAAGAACATTGAGAATCCACATTGGGATGATGTCGCGCAACGCTGCCTTTCATGTGGCAATTGCACGATGGTGTGTCCAACTTGTTTTTGCTCGACGGTTGTCGACACGACAGATCTGGCGGATGGCAAGATCACACGTACCCGTCACTGGGAATCCTGCTTCACGCATCAATTCAGTTACACCGTTGGCGGTCCTGGAAGAGACTCAATTCGGGGACGTTATCGCCACTGGCTAAGGCACAAGCTGTGTACATGGTGGGATCAATTTGAAATCAATGGCTGCGTTGGTTGTGGAAGATGCATCACATGGTGCCCGGTAGGAATCGACCTGACTAAGGAAGTGAAACGGATTCGAGATTCCCACCAGTTGACGCCCGGCGTTGCCAGAAACAATCAAACGCACGTGTCGCAGGATCCTGGACTATGATCTCGACCAACGACTACCCGCGACCGGAACCCGTCTGTGGAATGGACAGTTGGATGCCGGTGCCGGCGCGCATCCTGGAAGAAAAGGACGAGAATTTCAACACAAGAACCGTGCGGCTGCAGTTCATTGACGAAGGTCTGCATCGGATCTACCGATTCGCGCCCGGTCAATTCAACATGCTCTATGTCCCGGGCGTCGGCGAAGCGGCGATTTCGATCAGTTCCGACCCATCACATCCGGCAGTTCTATCGCACACGATACGCGTTGTGGGCTCGGTCACGCGCGCCGTCGACATTCTTGGCGAAGGGGGTCTCGTCGGCCTGCGGGGCCCATTTGGTCGACCGTGGCCAGTGGAATTGATGGAGGGGCACGATGTCGTGATGATGGCCGGTGGTATCGGACTAGCGCCGCTTCGCCCGGTCATCTATCACGTCTTGAACCATCGAGAGCGGTATGGTCGCGTCGTATTGCTGTATGGATGCCGTACACCGGAAGACCGGGTGTTTGCCAATGAATTGGATCTGTGGGAAGAGGATCGCAGCATCAACGTTCTGGTCACTGTCGACAATGCGACCGGAAACTGGCATGGTCCGGTCGGCGTCGTCACCAACTTGCTGAAGCGTTTGCGAGTCGATGCCGAAAAAACGATTGTGTTGGTGTGCGGCCCCAAGATTCTCAACCGCGTGGCGGCCTGGCACTTTCTGCAACTGCATGTGCCGCGTGAGCAGGTCTATATCAGTTTAGAACGGAATATGAACTGCGGCTTTGGTCGTTGCGGTCACTGTCAATACGGCCCTTACTTTGTCTGCAAGGATGGCCCTGTCTTTTCATTCGCGGAAGTGGCCAGCATCTTCGCAAGGGAAGAGATTTAGCGATGATCCATTCAGCATCAGACGCACACCGCCCGAAACTGGCCGTCTACAAATTCTCGAGTTGCGATGGATGCCAACTGCAATTGCTCAACCTGGAAGACGAATTGCTCAACCTTGTGGGTGCGGTTGAAGTTGCATATTTTCTGGAAGCTCGCCGCCAACAACTGCCACCGCCCTACGATATTGGATTGGTCGAGGGCAGCGTCTCTACGCCGGAAGAAGAGCACCGCATTCACCAGGTTCGCCGTGACTGTAAGTATCTGATCACAATTGGTGCTTGCGCAACGTCGGGCGGAATCCAGGCGCTACGCAATTGGGGCAATGTGGAAGAGTTCACGCGCTGCGTCTACGCTCAACCTCAGTACATCGAAACGCTGGAAACAGCAACCCCCATCGGAACACATGTCTTTGTCGATTTTGAGCTTCGCGGCTGCCCGGTCAACGAGCTTCAGCTACTAGAATTGATTTCCGCACTGCTCGTCGGTCGGCGGCCCAACATCCCCACGCACAGCCTTTGCATTGAGTGTAAGCGCGAAGGTTTCCCATGCGTGATGGTGTCCCGAGGGCAACCGTGCCTGGGCCCGGTGACACAAGCAGGCTGTGGCGCACTCTGCCCCGGTTGCAGCCGACCTTGCTACGGGTGCTTTGGACCGATGGAGCAACCAAACATGGACTCGCTCTGCCACTGGCTCACGACGCGTCAGGGACGCACACCGGGCGAGATGATGCGAATGCTACGCACCTTCAATGGATTTCTCGAACCCTTCAAGCAGGCGAGCGATCACTATGAACGACTCGACAAACAAAGAGGATAGTTCGAACGCTCGGATCATTCGCGTCGCAGCCTTGGCGCGCGTCGAAGGTGAGGGCGCGTTGCACTTGGAAATGGACGGCGATCGAGTCAGCGAGGTGCGACTGGACATTTACGAGCCACCCCGGTTCTATGAGGCATTTCTGCGCGGCCGGAGCTTCGAAGAGGTGCCGGATATCACCGCCAGAATCTGCGGCATTTGTCCCGTTGCCTATCAAATGGGCGCTTGCCACGCACTTGAAAAGGCAATGCAAGTCTTCAAGCAACTCGATCCCGAAATCCACGACTTGCGCAATCTGCTGTATTGCGGCGAGTGGATCGAAAGCCATGTGTTGCACATGTTCATGTTGCATCTGCCCGATTTTCTGGGTTTCGAAAGCGTCATCAGCATGGCCGAAGATCACGGGCCACTTGTCAAGCGAGCACTCAAGATCAAGAAGCTCGGCAACCAAATCGTCGCGTTCCTGGGTGGACGAGCGGTTCATCCGGTAGGTGTCTGCGTCGGTGGTTTCTACCGAGCACCCAACGTTGATGACGCTCAAGCGTTGCTCGGTCCAGTGAAAACCGGACTGGACGAGATGTGTGAGATCACCCTGTTTCTCGCGGAGCAGATTGAGTTCCCGAAGTTGGACCGCGATTACGAGTTTCTTGCGCTCAACCCCGACAACGAATATCCGATGAACCTGGGACGGATCAAAAGCAACAAGGGCCTAGACATCGATCAAGAAGAGTTCCTGGATGCGATTGAGGAACTGCAAGTTAAGCACTCGACGGCGCTGCACGCACGGATCAAAGATCGCGGGGCGTATTTAGTTGGGCCGCTGGCAAGATTGAATCTGTGCGCCGATAGACTTCACCCGCGGGCAGCCGAGCTTCTGCCAAAAGTGTGTGACAAGGTTAAACAGAAACTGCCATGGCAAAACAACTACCTGAGCCTCTTGGCACGGGGTATTGAGACCGTTCACGCTCTGGCCCTCTCCCACGACTTGTTGTCCGCCTACCGTCGACCTGCTCGCTCCCGGATCAAGATCCACCCTAAGGCTGGCATCGGAGGACATGGCACAGAAGCGCCACGAGGAATCTGTTGGCATCAATACGAGACCAACAATGAGGGAACCATCACCTCCGCTCGAATCGTTCCACCCACAAGTCAGAATCAAACCAGCATCGAAGAAGACCTGAAACAGCTTGCCGCTCGCGTCGTCAACCTGCCAGACGAAGAGGCGGCCTTGAAGTGCGAACACCTGATTCGCAATTATGATCCATGCATTAGTTGCTCAGTTCACTTTCTGAACTTTTCACGAACGTGGCGTAACGCGAGTGCTCAGCGAGGCAGTAGTTCGTCTGAGTAGTCGCACATGTTGAAGCGTAGGCGAGGGACCATCGTCCACGGTAGCCAATATCCCTCGCTTACGCCCCTTTTTTGTTGACGGTTATCTCCGAATTCGAATTCACAATGACCACAGACATCCCTCCCGTGCTGGTGGCTGCTTGTGGAAACTTAATGGCCGGGGACGATGCATTCGGTCCACTGGTCGCACGGCGTTTGCGCGAGCGGATACCGACCGATGCCGAAATCATCGACCTGGGCATGAAGCCAACAGGATTAATCGACCACCTCGCGCAACGAGCGATGACGATTGTTGTCGACGCAGCGATCGCCACCGACGTCTTTCCTGTTGGAAGTCTTATCGATATCGATTTCTTCTCACCGGACCGTCCGCAACTGGTGCACGACATGCCGCTCAGTAGCCACGGTTTGTCGCTGGCGCACGAATTGGAATTAGCGCGCAAGCTACAGATGTTGCCTCGGCGGGTCGTCCTGGTTGCCGTCGCCATTGACGATGCTTCGGTCGGGCGTCGCGTCAGTCCGGCAGTCCTGTCGATGGTTGATCCGGCCGCCGCGCGGATTTGTGAGTTGATCACAAAATGCGAACCGGAGCGAGCCCGCTAGTGTCGCAGACAACGCTCTGAGCTTTACTTGGAATGCCGCCTTGCGGCTCGGCCAAGCGTTCTCATGCCTAGCAAAGCTTTCAGGCCCAAAGGGCCCAACATGCATCAACGCGTTACTTGCACATAGTCCTGGTACGCCTGCGACAGATCCGGGGCTTCGTCCGAACTGTGCAATAAAACCCCATAGCGAAGACGAAACTTTTCACCGGCCTTCACGACTACCTTGCTACGGTTTCCCTTCCGCATGGCCTCGCGGCCGAAGGCATTCATGGCGACAAAGCCATAGTCGCGCGCGTGCAGCCAACTTGGGCGAAAGTTATCCGGATGCGCAAGCAGCGTAATCCCTGCATGTTTGCCTGCCAGTGTGCCGGCGTAGTCGCACCACCGTGCGGAGTTTCCCCAGACTTGCTCTTCTCCAACGCGCCCCGCCGAATCAAGCAATCGCCCGGCCCGAATGCCCATGATGGGCGTGGCGACTCGGATCCCAAGGCCCATCTCCTCTTGATCGCCAAAGTAGAAGTCTCGATCAGACGAAAAGGTTGAATCCCACTCAATCAAATACCCGCTGGGGCGGACGTGAAACGTACAGTGAAAATGCTCCGTGCAAATCGCCTTGCCATCACGGTCGCGATACACCTTTTCTTCGACGAACGAACCTTTGCCCGGTCCACCCGTCGGATCCCGGATGAAGCGTTGATGTTCCACGCGCGCCCGATTTCGCCAGCAGTCTTCGCCATTCAAATCACCAAAAGCCAACCAGATTCCTGGATGCATCGTTTCGTGATCCGTTCGATCCTGACCTTCAATCGGTGGATGGTTCCGCGTGACCTGAATGCCGTGAGGAGTTTTCACGTGCGCGAAGTAGGGTCGCGAGATGTCTCGATCCACCAGCACATACTCGGCGACGGGCTGATCGTCGACACGGACAACGACGCGGTCATGGCTGGGCTCGAGCGAGACGATTGATTCACCGTAATTCCTGTCCGTCCAGCCAGCCAACGACGCCAACATGACAAGTGATGCCGATAATCGAATGGTCATTGAGTATCTCTCCTTGACTGCACATCATAACCCGAGACTTGGGCGGGGCATACAGAATCCGTGAGCGCAGATCGCTGTTCCGCTGGTGTTGCGTCAGATCAGAACACTCTGCGCGGCGTACAAGCCGGCGAACAGTTTTAGGTCCGCGTGAGCATCGCGATCACTTAACCATTGCGAGATGCGGTCGAATTCCACTTCGTGAATCGTGATCGATTCACTCTCGTCTCCGCCCCCATCACCCACCTTGGTCAGCTCCTGAGCGAGAAAAAGCACGATTGACTCGTCGGTCAACCCCGGTGAAGAATAGCCGAGTATCAAACGGGTCCAACGGGCTGCTGTGTATCCCGTCTCCTCCAGCAGCTCACGTTTTGCCGCTTCGATGAGAGGTTCGTCTTCGCTGCCTGGAAGATCTCCTGCCAGGCCAGCAGGCAGCTCGATCACTTGACGGCCCACCGGCGGCCGAAACTGTTCGACGAGAATCACTTTTCTGTCATCGGTCACGGCGACGATGCCGACGGCCGACTGAGGCGTGTTGCGCGTGACGAACTCCCAACGTCCCCGAGCCAACATGGATAAATGACGACCTTCCCAAATCTTCTTGCGTTCCTGCTCGGACATACCTTCCTCCTCTTCCCACTCGATCAATTGTCGTGCAAATGCAACTGCCCGCGATCGCTTCCTTCGACGCGGATCAGTCGATCGGGATGTTGATACTGAGCGACCAGGTATCGTGTGAGATCGACCTGCAGTCCCTGGATATCTGACAAGAATCGCAGTCGCTCGTCATTCTCGGCTTTCAATTGGTCGATTTCGACAGCTTGTTGCTCGCGAAGATGCGCGATCTCCTGTTGCTGGTCTGCCTCGCGACGTTTGCGGTCACCGTCACGTTTCAGATCTTCCATACGTTGCTCGTGCTGAACTTGAGCTTGCTGCATTTGGCGGCGACGATCCTCACGATCAGCCTCACGTGCCAACTTGAGGTCGGCTAACTCCTGTGCTTGTCGCTCGGTTTCAGCTTGTAACTGCAACGACGTCCTTTGTTCGATTGCATCGTCGTGCATCGTCTGCAGCTTGTCAGATGCCACATAGCCACGATACACAACCTTGTTGATTCGATAACCGATGCGCTCGGCCCGATGCACGAGATTCTTATACTCTGACAATTCGTTCAAGCTGTTCGTGGCCTCCTTGAATTCCTCAAACGAACGACTGGCAGCAAAGTCAATCACGTCGGCAGACAGCGCGTTAATGAAATCGGCAATCGGATCGTGCGTCTGATCAAGCATCCGATCAATGTCTTGTAACTCAAAGAAGACCATCAGTTGGACGACCAACAAGGCATCGTCAGCCGTGCGGACATCCTGCACATCGAAGTACATTTGGTCCGGGATGACCCTCAACTTGGTGAATTGCAGTGCGCGCGGAATCTTGTATCTCGGACGTTCCGGATCTGCGCCGTGCCAACTGAACTCGTGCAACCACTGGTTTTCCTGAGGCACGTATTGTGCTGGGCCATGAAGGATCGAACGGCCGACGCTTTCGTCCGGATTTCGTTGATAAACAAGCAACGCCTGGTGAGCATCAACGGGTATCGCCTCCTCGACCGTTATCGCTTCGTGCTCGTCAGGACGGAACCAGAGATCGACGGGGCCACGAACGTGCTCGCGTCGACCATCCAAAAAACTCACCGCGAGATATTCATGAGCAGCCGCGCTGTAACGACGCAGCGAATCCATCCGACGAATCCACTGATTGGCTTCGGGCACGCACTGGGCGGGCCCGTAGAGTACTCGACGAGTTACCGTTTTGTCGGGTTGCCGTGTATAGATGATGATCGCGTCATGCGCGTCGATGGTCTCGGCCGGCCGGATCGAGACGGAATCGTGTTCCAGCGGATCATACCAAAGGTCAATCGGTCCACGCTGGTGCTCCGTCGTACCGTCGATGAATTGCACCACCAGATACTCGTCCGCTTCAGCGCGGAATCGTTTGAGGCGTTCCATGCGCTCGCCGAATAGCCAAAGCTGTTTCGGGCCATCGACCAGTCGCACTTCGCCCGTTGCATCCCAAACCGCGACGCGTTCACCGCGGCGGACTGTCTTGATTGTGAACATGATGTAGACCTCCAAGTGTTAATCTAGTTGTCGATCTCAACTCCAGCGGCTCGCATTTCTTCAATCGCTCGCCGGCAATCCCCCGCGCTCAATTCGACGCCTCGAACTCCTTTCGTCAGCAGCACGGTTCGAAATCCACGCTCGATCGCATCCAAGGCCGTGAACTTCACACAGTAATCGGTTGCCAAACCCATGACGTGCACTTCATCGACGGCGCTCTTCCGCAGGAAATCCTCGAGCCCGGTTGCTCGCAGTCTTGCGTTGTCAAAGAAGCCGCTGTAGCTGTCGATCGATAGATCGGTTCCTTTGCGAATAACGTGCTGGATGCCATCCAAATTAAGTGACGACGAAAACTCAGCGCCTGCCGATTCCTGGACACAATGATCCGGCCACAAGATCTGCTCGACGCCACCCAACTGAATCAGATCGCCCGGCGACTTGCCTGGATGCTGACTGGCAAAAGACTGATGGTTGGCTGGATGCCAATCCTGTGTGGCAACGACCAACTCGTAATCGGGCATCAGCCGATTGGCGACCGGTATCACCGCATCTCCTTCCGGAACAGCAAGGGCGCCGCCGGGAAGGAAGTCGTTTTGAAGGTCGATCAACAAGAGGACTTTCATCGAAACGCTCCTTGCATCATCGGATGTCGGACAATCTCCTCCGAAAGGGACTCCAGGCTACTCACGACCACAACGCCGGGTCGGCGCAGTGCAAGTTGACACTCGACATCGAATCGTCGCTGGTAATCTGGATCCGTTCCAACCACGATCGCTGCATCCGCCGCGCAGCAGGCTCCCAATTCGAACAATGCAATCGGGCAAACCGTTTGCTTCGGAAACCAAAAGGCGATCAGGTCGGCGCGTAACAAATGCCGATACTCCCACTGAATCTGGCGACGGCCCTCGTGCTGATTGCCCAGCGGAAACTTCTCTCGCCTGGGATTCAGCACGGTCGCGTCGACGGAAGTCAGCCACCCGATCAATCGAGATTGCCAGTTTTCCGTGTCGGTAATTCCACCCGCCAAAAAAACAGCTGGCCCACTTCCGGTGTATTCATTCGGTGCCTCGAGATATCTCATCGCTAGTGCCTCTAGTAGGGTGGCAAGAGTCGGCGAAATCCCATGGCCATCACGAGCGTGCCGAACACAAAGTTACGTGGTACCGTGGCGAGCCAATGCATTGAAGGCGGTTGTCCCGCAGTTCGACACTGAGTCATCGACGCAAGGTCCCGAGCTAGTTGTTCCATCCAGCGAATGGTCCGAGGCCACTCAGCCAACCTGTCCGTCCACTGCTTGGGAACTTCGTTGGTACCCAAATTCGCTCCGCAGACTGCGCCGGTGATCGCCGCCACACTGTCGGTGTCCCCACCCAGCAGCACGGCATTCTCAACGCACCGGCGAAAGTCATCAGGAGAATGAGCCCAGCAATACAACGCCGCGGGTACGGTCTGATTCACGTAACCTGTAACGCCGCCCGACCAACCCTGGGATTCGGCGAACTGCAACGTCGGTACGCCACGTGACAAGGCCGTCACAACCTGCGACAGCGTTTGGCGCAGTTCCTCTCCCTGAATCGTCGACACAGCATCCGCCAGGAAGTCGCTCGGACAAACACTCGGGTCCCGGGTCGCCAGCCCCGCGGCACGGGCAACCAGTAGCGCGCCTTCCTCCGCGCGCGGATCGGTATGCGTGATGCGGGTCGAAGCTCGCACCAACTGCTTCAAGTGTTCTTCGTTCTCGGCACAAACACCAAGCAGTGCGGAACGCATGGCAGGACCATTGCCTGCACTTTGCACCCCACTGCGACTGGCGTCCATTCCGATCAGCAGACGCACGCACGCCTTCAAGGTGCCGATGCCAATTCCAGCGGGACCGGTCAGTAACCAGCGCTTCAGCTGACGCGCCATTTCACGTTGAAAGTCGCCAGTGTGTCCCGCGGAAATGACCAGCGATCGTCCCACCATTAACGTATGCTCGGTATCGTCGCTACACATCCCTCGCCCCAGGATAAAATCCGGCCCCAACGGTGGCCCGCCGTACATCTTGGTAGCGCGACGCCGCGATAGACCCTCGCGCCGCAAGCCAACTGCGTCACCGACGGCAGTACCAAGAAGACATCCAAGAATGGGTGGATAAAGGTTCTTCATTAGATCTCGAAGTTGAAGCCTTTCTTCATTAACCGGTCGTACTTGCGTTTGTCAAAGCGGTAAAGCCGAGCAGCTCGATGGGCGACGTCCTTCTCAATCTCATTGGTCTCTTTGACAATCTCCATCGCGAGGACCTTCTTGCGAAAGTTCCGTTTGTCGAGCTTGCGATCAAGAATCACTTCATACAGGTGCTGCAATTGACGAAGCGTGAATTTTTCCGGCAGCAACTCAAATCCGATCGGCTGGTATTGCACCTTGCCGCGTAAGCGAGCATGAGCGGTCGCCAGGATTTGGTCGTGATCAAAAGCCAGTTCTGGCAAGTCGTTGACCGTGAACCACGCCGCGTTGCGAGCGTCGGTGCTGGGCTGCACATCGTGATCCCACAGATTGACCAACGCGTAATAGCTGACCGTGACAACCCGCTCGCGTGGGTCGCGTTGCAAGTCGCCAAACGTATACAGCTGTTCCAGATAGATTTCCTTGAGGCCGGTTTCCTCCTGCAACTCACGTCGCGCCGCCTCCTCCAACGTCTCGTCGATCCGGACAAATCCACCAGGAAGCGCCCAACAACCCTCAAATGGTGTCAGATCGCGTTGAATCAGCATCACCTGCAGATCCTCCTCGTCCAGCGCGAAAACCACGATATCCACGGTCAGCGCCGGACGGGCATACTCGTAACAGTGCGGCATGGCCTGAACTCCTTAGTGTTCTGTCTACACTATTATGGTGTATTTCTTACACTAAGTCAAGTTCGTGCGCGAGGATTGTTGAAGCCCAAAGCGATGCGGGCGGCGATAACGGCCTCGTGGGGGCAGAGTGTGGAGGCGACCAAGTAGCGCCGCGGTGCGGCTCGGCCCCGCTGGGGCAAACGACGGGGGTGGGTGGCGGGTACCCAGGGTAGCGCCGCCGCCCGAAACGAGCGCCGCGCCTACCTTAAGAGACTGAGCTGCAACGTGCGATGAATCAATATCGCAGAATCATGTCGACTTGCAGGCGATTCGAGATGATGTCACGTCGGGGAGTGAGCGGAAACTCGAAAGACAGTCCAAACTCGGAGTTGCCTGACGGTTTGTACTTGAGCCCGACACTCTGCGTCACGAGATCATTACCCGTGACATTGGTGCTGGAAAAATTGAATGGATCCTGGCCCGCAACACCAAGCGGCAATCCCGCTTGGGCTGATCGCGTCCAGTTCCACCACACCAGCTCGGTCACCGCGTAAACACGGTCGGTCAACTTGACATCAAAGTGGTTCGACCAATGAAGCACCGACGTCTGCACGAAGTCATCGACCGGAAAACGATATCCAAAGGCACCGACGTAATGCGCCATGCCATCGAGGAACCGCTGTCCACCGCTCAGAAAGACATGAAATTCGCCATCGCCGATGTCCTGCTGACTGCGATGCGATCCGATCGGAATCTCGTACGTGGCACCGACCGACAGCAGCGATCCGCTGCACGGATCCCGTAGCAGATTGTATTTGAGCCCAGCAGTAACGTCTGCCCATCCGTCGTTCAGCAGGACATCCAGCGCGCCGGGTGCCATATCCGACCAGATGAAACCGTCCTTGACAGCAATCAGGCTCAAGCGTTCCGTCAAGGCGGCCCTTAACTGCACTGCTAACAACTGAACTTCACCGCCAGGTACACGCAAGGTACCAACTCGTCGTGGCGTTTTGTGGTGAAAAAAGATGGGTCGAACTTCGGTGAGCGTGCGAGGGTCTTCGAAGAATATGAAGTTGCTCATCGGGCTCACGAAATCATCAAAACAATGATCGCTCGGTTTGATCAGATTTCCGACGCCAGCAAGCCAAGACTTTCCACAGCAAGAGCCAGCACAGCAAGAGTTACTGCAACAGGAACTTGAACCACAACCGTTCGTCGCTGCGCAGCAGGAGTCACATCCTGACAGCGCGCTACCGTCCAAACAAGAATCACATGCGACGTCACATTCCTGGCTGTAGCAGAATGCGACGCAGGCCAACGTGGTCATGAGGAATGCGGTGCAGGCTGGCAGTCGAACTTTCATCGATTCAATCCTTCGATGCTCGATTGGGTCTCGTCGAGGCTGGCATGGACGCCTCGTTTGAAATCGTATCGGAGATTCAGCGAGCACAAGTCGGCTTCGAGACGCAAGTTTTTTCGCCGTAACTCGCGGAGCTTCCGCACAATCGACACCTCTCGCCTAGCTTCTCAGCAAAAGAGAATGGCTGGCACAAGGTGTGCTGACCCGCACACTGAAATTTTTTACTGAGAATCCCGTGCTGAAAGCAAAGGCGTGCAGGAAGTTCAGGACGGATACCGCTCGCGTAGCTCCTGACACTGCTGCTCCGTTAGAAAGCGTGTCGGTTGGTCACGCAACATCAAGAACAGGCGAGCTGTTTCCTCCAATTCTTCCGTCGCGTAGACTGCTGCCTCAAGCGTCTTTCCCGCCACAACTGGCCCGTGATTAGCCAACAACATGGCGCGGCAGCGGCGTGCATAGTTCTCAACTTCTTGTGCCAATTCCATGTCACCCGGGGCGAAGTAGGGAACCAAAGGAAGTTGCCCCACACGCATCACGTAGTACGCCGTAATCGCCGGCAAGACGTCCTGAGGATTAACATCCGCCAAACACGATACGGCAACGGAGTAGGTCGAATGCAGATGGACAATCGCGTGTTCGTCATTTCGAACGCGATACATGGACAAGTGCAAGAACGCTTCCTTCGACGGTTTATCACCAGCCAAGAGTTCGCCCTCCCAGTTCACCTTGGAGATCCGTTCTGGATCAATTCGACCGAGACACGAATTGGTGGGGGTCACGAGGATTCCGTCGGGCAGCCGCACACTGATATTTCCAGAACTACCACACGTGAATCCGCGATCGAACAATGATTTGCCGTGCATCGCAATCCGCTCACGGAGTTCGATTTCACTCACGGCAACATCTCCACAGCCCGTTGAAAGAAGTCGTCGTCGCCGAAGTTTCCGGACTTGAGGGCAAGCGCCAACGACGGCTCGCCAAGTGTTTCGGTCCAAGGCACTCCAGCACAGATCTCAGGACCGATTCGCAGCGCGCGTACACCGAGACCTTGCACCACGGCACCGGCTGTCTCACCGCCTGCCACAATGAGTCGACGAACGTCCGCATCCTCGACCAATCGGCAGGCGACGGCTGCATGAAATTCTTCAATCAGCGTGGCGACTTTGTCCCGTCCCAACTCTTCCTGCAGCTTGGCCACGATTTCAGGTGTTGTCGTTGAGTAGATCAGTAGAGGCCTGGTCGTGTCAGACGTCGTGGCCCACTCGACGACCCGGGAAAGTTCGTCGCTGCCCTGCGCCAGCGCTCCAACGTCAATCTTCCACGACGGGCAGGACTGCCTCATACGATCCACCTGACGATTGGTCGCAACCGAACAGCTACCTGATAACACAACGCTGCGACCCTTTGCTTGTGGAAGCGTCGGAACGTAATCATGGGCTGTGAGCAATTCGAGTTCCCGATAAGCATCGGGCAAATAGCGTGCAACACCCGAACCACCGGTGACGAGTGGCAGGTTCCCTACCGCCGCGGCTATGGTCTGCAGATGGACGTCGTCACAACAATCAGTGATGACCAATGGCTCGGCAATCTTACTCAGCCCGGCCTTTGCCTTTTCCGCATCGACACAGATCTGGTTGTAGCCAAGCAATCCGACTTGGCCCTGAGCTTGGCGGGCCAGAACACGCACCAGGTCGGCATCATGCATTGGATTGAGCGGATGGTTCTCCATCCCCGACTCGTTGAGTAGACGGTCGCCCACAAATAGGTGACCACGATAGACGGTACGCCCATTGCGAGGAAAGGCGGGGCAAAAGATTGTCTGATCGACCTGCAGCTCGTGCATGATCGCCTCAGCCACTGGCCCGATGTTCCCCTTTTCCGTCGAATCAAACGTCGAACAGTACTTGAAAAAGAATCGTCGACAGCCGCAGTCGCGAAGCACACGCAACGCGTTCAAGGATCTCGCAATGGCCGCTTCGAGATCGATCGAGCGAGTCTTCAGTGCGACAACGATTGCATCGGCCGGCTGAGCAGCGAGTTCATCAGGATCAGAAATCGCAAGCCATTGAATGACCCGCATACCGCCCTGCACAAGATTAATGGCCAAGTCGGTCGCGCCGGTGACGTCGTCAGCAATACAGCCGAGAAGTGCCGGCGCAACTGAGTCAAAGTCGTCGGCCATCGCAAATCCTCTCCCTCTTCGAGCTGGTCCCATCTGAGAACACAGATTGTAACGTCGTCACGCAACGGGACATAACGGGCGACGACTTGATCCCTCGTCGTGCATCGGAAAGCCGTCAGAATACAACGCTTCGGTATCTTGCTGTGATGTCGAACGCAGCATACCATCGTGGCTGAATTGATCCTGATCCAATGTGACTTGATCTGGGGAGACCAACCGCTTGTCCACAAATCCGCTCACCTACACACCGAATTCCAGCGCAATGATCATCGGCGTAGGGCTGATGGGTCAGCACATGGCGCGTCACGTGCTCGATTGGCTCGATTTGGCGAAATTGGTCCTGGTTGACCATGCACCAGACATTCAGGTCGGCACTGAGAAGGTCGCGTTGAGCGACTTCGCCCAAAGGATCAGCGAGCAGAGCTCAGCCAGTACCGAGGTTGTTGGCGAGACGGCTAACATCACCAACGAGGATGAAATCGCTGAGCTATTTCGACGTCATCCGGGAATCAAATATCTGCAGCATACGGCCGGCATTTCCCCAAAGCCTCTGACGCCACCTGAAGACCTGACAAAGAATGACGTTCTCAGTGCATGCGAGGTCAATCTGTGGGGCGCGCACAATATCATCAAACAGGGCATAAAAACGGGAGCATTCGCCGCACACGCTCGGGGCGTGATCATCCTGTCAACCTCGGCAACGGTTGGGGCGGAAGGGCGCGCGAGTTCGGCGTATGAGGAATCCAAAGGTGGATTACTCAATCTGTTGACCTTGCAGTCACGCCACTTCCTGGAGAAACATGGCTTGATTCTCAATGGCATCGCTCCATCACCTTTACGCGGTCCCATGGCCACGCAGAACGAGATTGCCGCTGGCCGTCTTCAAGCGGTCGAGGAGGCGATGCCCATCGGCGGCCTGACCGAAGCGAAACACATTTCCGCCGCGACCATGTACTTCTGGGCTGAGGAGTGTTGGACGGTCGGCGAAATCCTGACGACCGACGGCGGATACACCAAGCACAAGCCAATCTACGGTCCGCTCTCGTAGCTTTTTTCACTCCGACCAGCGCACCGCATGACGCGGCGCGCGCTATCGGAAGCGTAAGCGAGCGAAGATGTTAGGAGCATGCACTTCGTTTCGGCTCGCAGGGCGGTTCTTCGCAGCTCGTCCAGCTCGATAGCATCGAATCGCTCGACCAATTAAGATGAGCGAGCAGAGACGAAATGCCCTCCTTGCCTGCCTTTCTGAATACCCCACCACCAAAAAAACTTCTGGAGCATGCCATGTCCTCGGCCTTTCACCAGCGTCGTGATTTTCTGAAGCAGTCGACGGTCGCCGCGAGCGCCGCCTTCGTCCCTTACTTTTTCTCCAAGGGCAAAACACTTGCCGACGAGACGACATCGGCAAACGACCGCTTTCAGTTGGGGGTCATCGGATCTGGTGGAATGGCAAACGGCAACATCCGTTCGGCATCGCAGTGGATTGATGTGGTGGCTATCGCGGATGTCGATGAAGGGCGACGTACCAAGTTCTCGCAGAATCATAGCGGTGGCAAAGCCGACGTTTACAACGACTACCGCAAAGTCATCGAGCGGGATGATATCGATGTCATTCATATCGCCACTCCCGACCACTGGCATACCAAGCCCCTGATCGAAGCAATGCTTGCCGGCAAGGATGTTTACTGTGAGAAGCCGCTAACATTGACGATCGACGAGGGCAAGCTCATTCGAAAAGTG
>CAJHYQ010000479.1_pt1 | contig 18136 bp, 11 predicted proteins | sample 9198721 | NCBI WGS metagenome assembly CAJHYQ01 (sample SAMEA7708357, study PRJEB35096) | sediment metagenome | biome: marine neritic benthic zone biome [ENVO:01000025]; feature: sediment [ENVO:00002007]; material: shallow marine sediment [ENVO:03000034] sea grass bed [ENVO_01000059] ... | reverse complement strand
GACGCCAGCCCGTTCGAGAAGCCGCATCGGCGGAACAGCTGCCCTCGGGCGAAGCGGCGCACGCCAAACCGAATAAGACGGTCGAAAGCGTTGCTGGTTCAACGGAGATCGCCAGCAATATCATCCGGCGGAGTGGAGTATCCGCCGCCGCCCACACGGTGGAGGCGGCAATCAACACGTACACAACAGCTTTAGTTGTTCGCATCAGTCTTCTCAACGATGCAGTACAGATAACGATTCATTCGCAGGAACAATCGATTCGTACTGATAGCCGGGCTCGAATTCACATCGCGCTGGTCTTCCAACTGGTTCTGGGCTAGCAGCTCATACTCCGGCTTGGCGGCCAGTACAACCGTTCCTCCCCAACGCGACAAGTAGTATAGTTTGCCATCAGCTAGAACGGGTGACGCGTAGACCCCGCCAACTCGCGGGAGCCTCTGCTGGTAGACGACATCTCCGGTCGCAGCATTTAGACAGTACGCGACACCGGTGACCTCGTGCGCAAAATACAGATGACCGTCATGGTAGACCGGGGATGACACGTTGGATCCCTTCTGGGTCGTCCAGAGAACGTGCGTATTGGTGACGTCACCGCGGCCGCCTGCACGTACGGCCTTCGCCGCCTCCACACCTTTCCCGGAGAGGCAGTACACAATGCCTTCGTGCGCCACAAGACTCGGCACGATGTACCACTTATGTCCTTCGCAGAACCATAAAGGTTTGCCCGTGGCCGGGTCAAAGGCAAGTAGCTTGCCAGAAATTGCGACCACGAGTTCCGTCTCGCCATTTGGGAGATTCACCAGCAGCGGTGTGTTCCAAGACTCTTTGAGTTCTCCCGATCGCCACACTTCCTTGCCCGTCTCCTTGTCGAGCGCGACGAGCTGTCCACACTCGACAAAGGCGTTGACGATCACCAAGTTCTGGTACAGGACCGGCGAAGATGCGGAACCCCAGCCGTGCGTCTTCTCTCCGACGCTGGTCTGCCAAAGCAGTTTGCCGGAATGGTCAAGTGCTAGGACACCCGACTTACCGAAGAAGCAATAGACGCGCTTGTCGTCCACGGCCGGCGTGCTGGAGGCGTAGCTGCGGAAGCGGCGTGTGTCCACCTCGGGCAGCACAGTTTCTGCCTGCCACTCCCATTGGGACTTGCCGGTATCGGCGTCGACACACAAGACGTGCCGCTTGAGATCGTTGATGTCACCCGGCTCGCTGGGATCGACGGCGTATCCTGTTTGATAGGTAAGAAACACGCGATTTCGATAGACGACCGGGCTCGACGCTCCGGCACCCGGTATCTCCGTTTTCCAAACCACATTGTCCGTATCGCTCCAGCGAGTTGGTAACGCCGACGCCTTGCTGATCCCCAGTCCACCTGGACCTCTAAACTGAGGCCAGCCCTCCGCGAGGGCTCTGGCAGCCTCTGAAAGCCCGAGAAAGAGTGTTAGACACAGAATGAGTACGGTTTGGAATTGCAGACTCTTCATGACTGCTCTCCTTCCGGCTTAAGTGACATGACATCGATTCCAAGTACAACATGAGCGGTTCTGCGCTTAGTCTTTTCTGGACAAGGAATGCGGCGTCTCGGCGGGAATTCGGTGTGTGCACTGTCGAAGATCACCTAAGCACGTAGCGACGACGCGAGGATGCGCGGGTTGATGTCTCTGTCGATGTAAACGATGCCACGACAGCGGCTCCCAACGGCAAGTCTCGGCGCCTCCTTGTCACTGTCTCTGGATGATATTCTAAAGGAGTGGAACGTGATGGACGATTGGTCCGAGCCGGAGATGAAGCTGTGGACGGGTGAATCAAGAAGTTACGGCAGTGATCATGCTGTTGGTCGACTCTCTCTTGATGCCTTCACGCTGAAACGCCCGACGAGCTGCCGGTTATGACCGACGGAGACTCAACGCGGCTGACACAACGTTGAGCGGACCGCGCACCGTCCCGGCGAAGATGAGGGCCGAGGCCGACGACGGCGCTCCCAACCAGTATCAATGCGATGCTGCCGATGATGGCGCCCACCCCTGGATGTGTTGCAATAAGCAGCCCACGTTCGGGCGCGGAAGGCGCACCCGAACCAAGTTCTGCTTTGCCGTTTGTGATCGGAATCTTGTTGGCGATGCGGCGGCAACGGAGACGCGCGGCAGTTGATTAGACGATCCCTCTTCGCAGCCAGCACAAGATGATCACGCTGATCCCTAGCAGCAAGCCGCAAGAAGGCTCCGGCACTGCGGGACCCACAACGAATGGACCTTGCTCGTAACCGCCGTCTTGAAAGGCAAACACAAAGTCGCTCGAGTTGAATTCGCCATCCCCGGTCCAGTCCCCCGTTGCCCAGGTAGAATTTCCAGGGATGTCATCTTCGTATTGGCCCGCCAAAAACACTTCAACGAAATCGGCGCTATCGAATACGCCATCGAGGTTCGCGTCGCCGATCCAGGTACCCTTCAAATCGTGAACCCAGAACATTCGATCATCGAGATTCACCTGACTGTCGCCTGTTAGATCGAAAACCGCCGGATCCGCCCCGTCCAACAAGGCATCGATATCGTTTGCATCGAGAATCCCGTTGCCGTCAAAATCACCTAGCGCTGGATACTGTACGGGCACTTGAAAGAGATCCCAATTGCCAAAAACGTCGCGTGGTCCTCGAGAAAAGAACAAAGTAGATCCGTCTCGTGCGATATCAGGCCCAAATTCGTTGTCTTCGGTGTTGATTACATCACCCAAATCCATCGGTTCACTCCATGGGGCCGTTCTCGACAAACGCGTGCTAACCCTGATGTCCGCGCTACCGTCAATGGTATCTTCACCCGCTACAGAAGAGAACAAGGACAGATCGTCATGCGAGATACTGGGAGAAAAAGCTGACCCGTCATTGAATTTGGCGTCGAGCTTTTTTGCTGGTCCAAATGGATCACTGGTCGACGAGCGGCTCGAAACCCACAATTCAATGGGTAGAGTCTCCTCTTGCTCTGGGTCCGTCCGAGTAAAGTAGAACGTTAGACCATCTTTCGAAATACTCGGTTCTCGATCCCGCCAGTCGCTATTAATGTTGGGGCCAAGGTTCACCCGCTCTCCCCATGGTTCAAGACGACTGCTTCGCCGGTAGACAAAGATATCAGTCGAGCCGTATTCGCCATCACCATCGTTGACAAATAGTGATAGACCGTTATCTGAGAGATGCGGATGATTGCCAACGACGGCGAATTCCGGTTCTCCGAATGGTTCATCCACCGTACCTCGCGTGGACATCCAAGTATCAAAGTTTCCACCGGGTCGCGTGGAAGAGAAGTAGAGCTCGAGACCATCACTAGAGATGCTGGACGAGAAATCAATAAATTCTGTGTTTATCGGTTCCGGCAAACGAATGGGATCGCCGAAACGGATCTGCCCATTAGCTGTTCCGAAGGAACTTAGAATTGCTCCAGCCATCAGCAATAGCAGGACACAAGGTTTGGAAATAATGTGCGATGTTGGCGATCCTCCGCCGTAAGGCACACACAATGTGCAGGAAGTCATTACGTTCTCCTTGACAGGATTTAGATACCAATTGGAGGCGGCTGTGATCTTCGCGCTTAGATCGTTTGTTCCAACCGTCAGCAAACGGTTGGGGCAATCGCTCTAAACCAGTGCAACACGTTAGCGAAGGTAGTGCACTTTCGTGCTTCCATCGCGATACCAAACGGTAATCGATCCGTCTCCGCTCCCGGCGGCCAGGGCGGACCCGTCACGAGAAAAATCGAGCGAGATAATGACGCCTTCGGTTTGGAAGGATCCAAGCCGTTGTCCGGACGCCGCGTGCCAGAGCGTCACTCGGTTTTCCCAATCGCCGACGGCAATAGTCCTACTGTCAGGGCTGAAAGCGATCGCCGAAACGACATCGTTTGCCTGGAGCGTGCATCGAGTTTGACGCGTAACCGGATCCAGCAGCCGCACCTCACCTCACCGGATGCAGTTCCGATCGCCAGGAATTGGCCACTGGGCGCGAATCGGACCGCAAAAGCAAAGAAGTCAAATGCCAGGTCATCGCCGACTTGATCACCCGACGCTGAATCGTAGAAACGAGCGTGGCCACTGCCCCATTTTGTCCCGCCAACCGCCACAAGCATGTTACCGTTTGGTGAGAATTCCAGATTCAACGCCGGAAATCGATCCAGCACTCGCTCCGTCCCGGCATCGATGTCCCACAACCGAATGATTGGATCGTCTCTAGGAAAGAGGTACCCACCGGACGAGGCGACGAGACGTCTTCCATCGGGTGAAATCGAAATTCCGAAGACGGACCGGTTTTCAAAATCGAACGATCTTGACTGCTCTTGAGTGTTCAGATTCCACAGTTCAATGCCGCTGGCTGCATTACCCAGCGCGATCAAACCCTGATCCACACTGAAGTTTGATAACGCGATTCGTGAGTTGCCCTCGAATAGCGTTTTCTGGTCGCCATTCTTGAGATCTAGTAGACACACCCGTCCTGGATCGTCGCTTTCGATCAGCTTGGATTCTCTAACGACGAGCCTGTCCGAATTCTCTCCTACAAAGCGAATTGCCGTACCCCATTTTGCGCGTGTTGAAGGCCTATAGGGTGCGATGTCGTTTTTATCCCAGAGTTTCATTCCATGGCGGTGCACGGAGATTAGTGTGTCGCTTGACGAAAACATGCTTTCGGACTGGCGTAGTTTGCCATTCAGCGTCGTCAACCGTTGCCCGCGAACGAAATCGAAAACCATTAAGCCCTTCCAAGTGCTCGCCGCCAGAAGCTGCCCTTGCCTTGAGAACGAGATGCCGTTGACGAGCTTCTTGTCGACGTCGAGTGCACCGACGATCTTCTGATCCTCAATGCTCCACAACTTGATGTCGTTGACGCCCATTGCCAGCAATTTGCCGTCGTGAGAAAAGGCAGATGCCATGCCATGGTTGGTTGTCGCCAGCACGATGTTGTCTCGTCGATTGCCACTCGGAACCTCATGGAGTTGGACGGTGCCGTCATACCGAGACACAGCCAATAGTGTGCCGTCCGGTGAAAAGTCCAGATCGACGACCTTGACCGCATCTGAATCAGTACGTGGCACCAACACGTTCGATTGACGTGTGCGCAGATCCCACAAAACGACTGAACCATTGGCCCTTGCTGACGCCAAGGCCCAGCGGTTGGGTGAAAACTCCACGATCAAAGCACGATCGGGTAGTGTAGTATTCTTTGAAAGGTTGTCTGCATTCCAAATGACAATTTGCTCGCCAACTGCCGTCGCCAGTGACTCTCCGTCATGGGAAAATGCAAGCGGCTTCCTCACGTCCTTGAGTTTGTCGCGAGGAATCAGGTCAGCCTGCTTATGCACGATGGATCTGGTTCCGATGTCCCAAATCCTCAGGACGCCTTCCTGGTCAATCGTGGCGACTCTCTGGCCTTCTAGCCCAAAAGCGAAATGCTCAATTCTGCCTGGATGCTGCAACTCGTAAGATTGCAGTCTTCGCAATTGATTGACGATCCGATCGAAGGCAAATTCGCGCAGATCCTTATGTTGAGGTGAGGCTACATACGGCTCAAGCAATTGTTCGGCCCTCTTGAGATTCCCCTGGTCCCAACTGTCGTAAGCGCCGTTCACGCTGAGTATGAAGTTGAGAAGGCGGGCGTCATTCAAGAGCGAACGCTGGTGAATGGCAACAAGCGGACCGCTGATCGCGAGAAACATCAAGAGACACGCAACTAAGAAGGAAATGCTTGCCATGCACGGGTTACGTTTGACCCAACGCCAGGTCCTCTCCGTACGGCCCGTGCGTCTCGCTGCAATCGGCTCTTCCGAGAGATAGCGTAGAAGATCCTCACGCATCTGGCTCGCCGTCTGATATCTCGAGTCAGGATGCTTGGCGATCGCCTTCAAGACGATCGTCTCAAGATCCCTCCTGATGGCCGAATTGACCTTGCGCGGTGGAAGTGGCTCATGTTCATCGATTTGCTTCAACAATCGCTGCCGATCCGTCTGCGGGAATGCCGGTTGCAGTGTGAGCAACTCGTAGAGCGAAAGCCCTAACGAATAAATATCGGTGCGCTGGTCAACAAACGTTTGGCCGCCTGACGTTTGTTCCGGGCTCATGTAGCGTAGCGTTCCCAACAGATCTCCCGACATCGTCAGGCTTTGCTCGGATTCGACGCGGGCAAGTCCGAAATCAGTAATCCAGGCCACACCATCGTTATCAATCAGGAGATTCGCTGGTTTGATGTCGCGATGAACAATGCCCTGCTCGTGAGCATATTGCAGCCCTGCGGCAACGTCGGCGGCGAAGCGTGCCGCATCTCGCATGTAATTGACTGTCCTATGAGAACGGTGCGTTGAGAGGCAGGCGACAGGTGCGGTCGATACCACGGAGTTTTTGTTCTGAATGCCGTCGCTCTCGACGCTTGGCACCGCGCCCGGTGATCGCAATCGGGCAATCAAATCGGACAACGTCTGACCTTCGATATACTGCATTGCGTAAAAATGCACGCCGCGTTCACAACCCACCGAATAGACGCTGACGATGTTAGGATGTTTCAGCATTGCAGCTGCGCGAGCTTCACTGCGAAATCGCTCCAGCTGTCGCTGGTCCAAGAGCGCGGCGAATGGCAAGACCTTGACAGCGACGCGCCGACTGAGTGACATCTGTTCCGCCTCATAGACGACGCCCATTCCGCCTCGACCGATCTCGCGTATGAGTTGAAAATCACCCAATATTCCCAGTAACGCCCCTGACGGATTTGCCGGTGGCATTCCAGATGACGATTCCTTCAATTCAGGTGCCGTGCAATTCAGAAACTGCAGACCAATCAAGCAATGCTCCAGTTCAGCGCGAATTTCAGCATGTTCCTGAAGAAACTCTTCCACATCCAGATTTTCACCGGATTCCAAGCGTTTGAGATAATCTTCCATCGCCTGTACGAGTCGAGTATCGAGCTTGCCGTGATCTCGGGTGATCGAAGATGGATGAAGCGATTGTGAATCGGTCATGATCGCGCCTCCAGTTCCGATCGCAACTTGACGATCGCTCTTGCCCAAACATTCTTGACGCTGTCGAGTGTGCGGTTCATGCGTGCTGAAATGTCGGGAAAGCTCAGGTCCTCCAGGTGACGCAAGACAAGCACCTCGCGATAGTCCGCGGGCAGCGCGCCGAGTGCGTTCGCCAAAAGCACCGCCTGCTCGCGATTTGAAACCTGTTCGCTCGGTGTCGGTGAACTGGCCGTCAGCCATCGGTCAATCGCCAGCGATGATTGATCAACTCGACCCTCCATCGCCCGTTCCAGTTTGGCATCACGTCGTTTCGTATTGAAAAACCGTGCCGCCTCGGCCAGCCGGTTGGCCATAATTCGACGTAACCAAGCGACCAACTCGCGTTCAGACTGGCCGCGGAATTCCGAAAAGCCGCGCTTTGCGTTTAGAAACGTGTCCTGCACGATGTCGGAACTCGAGATCTTGCCGAGCAGCGTTTGGTCTAGCTGAAGTCGAGCTATCAGTGAAAGGTATTGGCGGTACATTTCCAGCAGAGTTCCTAGCGCGTTGACGTCTCCCTGACGGGCGCTCTGCAACAAACGGTGAACATCGGATTCGGAGGCGTTCATTGATTGGATCCCGTAACAAAGATAGAGATGCGCGAGGCAGGCCGATCGCGCCGCGGATTCACAGATTCTAAGCCAATATCCGTTGCATTCGCACTTGCGGGCCTCAACGACCTCAAGAGTGCCTCTCTATCGAGCAGTGGCCCTCGGTTTCCTTGGCCTGCTCGGCTGCCGACGCAGAACGAACACGGAAACTCGTCGCTGAGTTTCGTCACTTCGCGGCCCCCTAGCCTCAAGACTCAACGCCAACGGATTGTCAGGCACTCGAATCTCCATCCAGCAATCGAGTTGCCGGTGCTGAGCAATGTAAGCAATTCGGAGATTTCCGAGTTGTCTGCGGCAAAACCCACAGCTTAGGCTATAGCGGCAAACCTTGGACAGCACGGGTCAGCTACTCCGGTTGCGACGTCACGGCTCAATCCTTCGAGTTCTCCAGCAGGCGTTTCAAGAGCGCTAAGTCCTTGTTGTTTGCTCGACGCATCATGAGGGACATGAACGGGGACATCAAAGAGGAGAAGCCCTTCGGCTCGCCATGATTCCGTAGGGTCATTCTCGTGGAAGAGTCGGTCACGGCTTCCCATTGATAACTCGTCTCCATCGGAAACGGACCTTCCGCCGTTCGCATGACGAGCCGCTCGTCCGGGGCAAATTCGACGATTTCGTAGGTGTACGCCAAGCGTCTCCCAAGAAAGTGAGCGACGAAAGCAATCTGTGAACCAACGACAGCCGGACGTGGTGTCTTCCACTCGACAGACTTGATGTTTACGTACCACTCAGGCACATTGTCCGGATCGGCTGAATAACTAGCCACTCGATGAAGTGGACAAACAATCGTCGTTGATGTGGTAACGTCAACCTTGGGCATTAGTATTCTCTCTTGACCCTTTCCTGAAGTATCTCTGCATCGGCTCGAAGTAGCGCGTCGTCCATCATACGGTCGGCGAGTCCTGCGTCTTACCAGCGAGTTGCAATCGTCGAGACGGTGGTCGTAGAAAATATGCACTGATCCCGATCGCAAGAACCACGAGTGGCACGATGGTCTCGGCAATAGGATCGCCGACGAAAGTGTGGGACGCCGCAGCCCCCAACAAGTCGAAGGTGAATCCGGCATACGCCCATTCCTTCAACAGTGGAACCCCCGGAATGAGCAAAGCGATGACGCCGAGAATCTTTGCGACACCCAGTATCGTCATCAGGTACTCCGGGTAGCCGAGGGCAGTCATGGCATCCTTTTGAACCTCAGCACGTATCAGGTTCATCGTGCCGCCCGCACCCATCGCCAGACAGAAGAGTCCGGTCAGGACCCAGTATCCAATCGCTCGTCTATCCATTGCTTGTTCCTTTCCGCTGTGAACGATCAACTGGCAAGTTTGTTGAGTATGTCCGCGACCGTCGGCCACAACCCACACGGACCATCTCACCTGCTCGCGCGTACAATAGGAATCCTACCCCGGATTACTCGAAAGAATAAAGCGCCGAGTGGCGTAGGCGCGTCGGTCGCCCCGACCGCTGGGTCGAAGCTGATTTCAACGTCGAGTTGCGCCACCTGCTGGTGCGGGCTATCGGGTTTCGTTCGTGGCCAATGTCGGTCGGCATTCGCGCAATTGAGTGCGCGATTCGACGCGGCCAACGACCGTGCAGTTCGTCCCAGATCCTCCCTAGGGTGCAGCAGCGCCTTCGTAGACCCAATCGAGAAAGCCTCTTAGTCCACCCGCGTCGTTCCCAAGTGAAGTCGATCGATAGGCATCTTTCCTTGACCAAGCCTTGCACTGGGCTAGACTTCAATTGGGAATACGTTCTTCTACCACTTCATCCGTCCGATTCCGTGACGTTGTCATTGGCCGCCAATTAGCTGCCTCGCACGATCGCGAGGCATTCAACGCCAGTCGATCCCATCCCTTCTCGGTTCGTCTATACCACTTGCTCCTATGTCGCTTGGCAACGGTAGGCTGCTGCGCCAACAAACGGTCCAAAGAGGTGTGAACCATGAAAGATCAACCGATCGGCCCAAGCAGTCTCCATCACATTGTGACTGTCGGAACTCTGGTCTGCTGTTTTGCCGCTGAAGCTTCCGCTCAACGTGCGATCGGATTAGGGGACGCGGCCCATCTGCGATCCGCATACAAGCAACGGCAACAGGCGCGTGATGAGGGAAGTCGGCTAGTTGTGACTCTCGGTTGGGCCAAAGGGCTATCGGTCCAACCAACCAAGGCAACGGGGCGTCTTACGCTGGATTGGAGCAACGGCTCGGTTGATGTCCAGGTTCGGGGCCTACCGCGGGACCAGGAGTTTGACGTCTGGATGATAGACAACCAGCCTGGGCCAGGACGTAATCTCCTGCCGTCGCGCGACGACCGGAGGATTAATCTGGGCCGTCTCGACCAGGCAGCGGAGGAGGCGAGTCTCAAGATCGTACTGGATGAGAATGTCCGCGTGCAGCGAGAACTGGATTTGGTTATTGTCACGCGATCAGGTCAAGATCCGGCCACGAGCGGCCTCCTCTTTGGCGCGCCGAATCTCTTTCAAAGGCTCGACCGGCGGACGCAGCTCGACCGAGTCCCGTCGCGCCGGAATGCCTCTGCGTCGCTGTCAGAACCATCTTGGGACTTTGATGCGCTCGTCGACAGAGGAGAGCGGCTCTTCTTCAACGAGACGTTCTTTGGCAATGGACGGACATGCGGCACGTGCCATCCGGCGGAAAACAATCTGACGATCGATCCGAAGTTCATCGCGACCCTGCCCAACGATGACCCTCTGTTCGTCGCCGAGTTTTTGCCAGCGCTCAAGCAGAACTTTGAGAAACCTGTGCTGATGCGAAAGCTGGGCCTCATTCTTGAAAACACGGACGGATTCGAAGACCTGGAGAACAAGTTCACCATGCGCGGCGTGCCCCACATGCTTGCGCTGCGCACCTCACTCAATCCCAGCACAGGGGATGGAACAACGGTACCGCCCGTCCAGCGCACCGGCTGGTCTGGCGATGGTGCGCCAGGAGACGGCAGCCTGCGGTTGTTTGCCGTGGGTGCGGTCGTGCAACACTTCACCAAGACACTTGAGAGACGTCCGGGTGTGGACTTCCGACTCCCGAGCGATGACGAATTGGACGCCATGGAAGCGTTTCAGTTGTCGCTCGGCCGACAGGAAGAACTCAACCTCAGTCGAATGGAGTTTTCCAGCCCAATTGTCCGGCGCGGCAAAGAGTTGTTTCTGAACGAGGGGAAATGCAATCGGTGTCATGCGAATGCAGGCGCAAACGTCATGGCCGGACCGATACTTGAGAACTTCAACTTCGACACGGGTGTCGAGGCGCTGCCCGACCAACCGGCAGACCTGATCGATGCCGCGAAGATGCCTCCCGACGGTGGATTCGGACGCGATCCAAACCCGAACGGGGGCTTTGGAAATGGAACGTTTAACACAGCGACGGTGATCGAAGCCGCCGACACCGGGCCATTCTTCCATAATAATGCCGTTGCTACCATCGAAGAGGCGGTGAACTTCTACAACAGCGATGCCTTTAATCAATCACCATCTGGTCAGTTCATTGGCGGCATCTCGCTGGCGGCGACGCAAGTCGAGGCGATCGCAGCGCTGGCCCGCGTATTGAATGCGCTGGAGAACATTCGCTTGTCGATGGACACCGTCCAACGGGCTGGCCAGCAAGCTCGTCCGAGAGTAATCTGCCGTTGTGTTCGCGGACGATTTGTATCGATCCCGTGCCACCCACAGAAACATCGCCACGACGAGCGGCTTATCGCTATCTCCCTCGCCGAACTCCACGATGCCGTCGAAGTCCTGGAGGCGCAGGGCATGCATCCGGGCGCCGTGGCCGATCTAAAGTCAGCGATTCGCCTGGAAGAGGCCGCGTTGGTCGTGCCGAATCGCTGCAAGAGCGAGGATCTGCTTCGCCAGGCGCGGCAGAAAAAACAAGCCGCGCAAAGTCGAATGGTGACGGTTGCACCGTAGCAGTTTGGGTGCACCACAAGAAACACCTGCGCCATCTGCAGGCAAGATTCGCGCGTAGCTCGCCCCCCTGCCCCAGAACCGTCGACCTGCGTTGGGCTGTTCCGGCGCGTCCTTTTTTGGGGCCACGGACCAGCGATTCGTGTCTGCAATAGCAGACGAATGCTATTGATTTGGAATAGACTCGAAATGACATTAAGATGGCCATCCACGTTCGATCGACGAAGTGGCATTTCCAGGCCAAGGCTTACTCATTCACAACCGAAGGGGAGTGAAATGGGAGACGCAACCGAGATCTTACTTGCAGTGAATGCGGGTGCTTCCGGCGCAAGTGAGCAACTTTTCGGTGTTGTCTACGAGGAGCTGCGAAAGCTTGCCGCGCATCGCCTGGTTCACGAAGCTCCTGGTCAGACTCTGCAAGCAACGGCGCTCGTCCACGAGGTGTATCTACGGCTCGTTGACCAGGAAAAAAAACAGCATTGGGAACATCGTGGTCACTTCTTTGCAGCCGCTGCCAAGGCGATGGATCGGATTTTGGTTGACCAAGCACGCAGAAAGAACGCGATCAAGCGAGGCGGCGAGCTGGCTCGCGTCGACGCCGAAATCTGCGAATTGCCGTGTCCGGTCCCGGACGAACTTGTCTTGACGCTGCACGATGCGATTAACACGCTGGAACAAATCAAAGCGGATGCCGCCACCATTGTCCGGTTGAGATTCTTCACCGGCATGACGAATCGAGAGGCGGCCCAGGCGATGCGCATCTCTCCTCGAACGGCGGATAATCTCTGGTCGTTTGCACGTGCATGGCTCTATGATCGAATGGGCGATGTTCAATTGCCGTGATTTTGTTTTGCGCATTTTGGAATCTGTTTACGCATTGAGACCTAGTGGGACATAATCTTGTGTGTGGGGCAAGCTAACTCCATGAACGAATTCGACATTTTCGTGGCCGCTGCGGAAAAGGACGGTGCGGAACTTGATGCGTTTCTGTCGCAGGAATGTGCCAATGCACCCGAAATGCGCCAACGTATCTACGCTCTACTTAGCGCGCACCAACAATCAGGCGTATTTGTAGACAAGTTAGCATCGGCTTCTCCGGCTGCGTCAGAGCCTTTGGCCACAAATATCGGCTGTTACAAGCTGCTTGAACAAATCGGCGAAGGAGGATTCGGCGTCGTCTACATGGCCGAACAAATGCGACCGGTCCGCCGTCGCGTGGCTTTGAAGATCATCAAGCTGGGAATGGATACGAAGCAGGTTGTAGCGCGCTTCGACGCCGAACGACAGGCCATCGCAATGATGGACCATCCAAACATTGCCAGCGTATTCGATGTAGGTGCCACCGAATCCGGCCGGCCGTATTTCGTGATGGAGCTTGTTCGCGGAGAATCGCTGACGAAGTATTGCGACAAGCAAAGGTTATGTGCTCGAGATCGGCTTGAAATATTTGTTGATATTTGTCGAGCCATTCAGCATGCTCATCAAAAGGGAGTCATTCACCGAGACATCAAGCCTTCGAATGTCTTGGTCACGATCTACGATGCGAAGCCACTGGCAAAGGTCATTGACTTCGGGATTGCCAAGGCCACCGAAGAGCCGCTAACGGAAAAGACGGTGTTCACGCAGTTTCGCCAGATGATTGGCACGCCGGCTTACATGAGTCCGGAACAGGCTCTCTTAAATGCTACTGATGTCGATACAAGAACCGACATCTATTCGCTGGGAGTCCTGTTGTATGAGCTACTCACTGGCGAGACGCCTTTAGACATGCAAACACTGCGCAGCAAAAGCTATGAAGAGCTGCTGCGACAGATTCGCGAGGTGGAAGCACCGTCCCTGGGCGCACGCCTCACCGCTCTGGACGACCGACACCAACGGGAAACGGCCGAAAACAGGCGTCTTAGCCCACCGGAACTTGTACGCCTTGTCGGCGGCGAGCTGAATTGGATTACGTCGAAAGCGCTCGAAAAGGATCGCACTCGACGCTATGAGTCGGCCAGCGCATTGGCCGACGATGTGGAACGTTATCTGCGAAATGAACCTGTGACAGCGCGACCACCCAGCGCGAGGTACCGCATGCTGAAATTCGTGAGCCGGAATCGGGGGCTCGTCGCGGCAGCCAGTGCTGTTGTTGCGGCACTCCTAGTGGGGCTCGTCCTTTCAGTAACCGGAGTTGTGCAGGCTCGACGACAGGCAGAAATTGCGCTGGCCCAAACTGAAGAGGCGACCGCACAAGCACAGCGAGCGAAAACGACGTTCAAGCTTCTCCAAGAACTCCTTCTGGTTGTGGATCCGGAACAAGGCCATCGTCCCAACATAACCGTTCGCGAAATGCTGGACAAATTCTGTCAGAGGTTGCTCGAACGCCCGATCGGAGAACCGGACGTGGAAGCCGAGATTCACAATATTGTCGCCAACACATATCAACGCTTGGGCCTGAGGAACATCGCTGAACCTCATTGGCGGAAGGTCGTCGAATTGCGAAAGATCCATGCAAGCGGCAACGACCTTTCGGTCGCCGAAGCCTACGTCAACGTAGCCGAAAACGCTATCAGCCGTTGCCACTATTGGGACGCCATTGAAGCGAACGATAAGGCGATTGAGATCTACAACGAGCTTCAGCAGACCGTTCCAACCAGAGTCCGGCAGATCGAGGGAATCTCTTCCGAGTTCGTGAGGCTTACTGAACTCGTAGCAGAAAGGTGCGCGCAGTTTCAACATCGTGATTTGCTCCAAGAGATAATGCCACACTTTGATGAGCATCCAGAACACCTCACCGGCACGCTGTTTAGTGACGTTGTTTATTTGCTTCTGGACGTAGGTGAATATCGGCTGGCCGAGGAACTGTGCATCGAGCGTGGCGCCGATTTGTCAGAGATGGGGCCTGTCGACCAGGCGTTGTGGCGGTCGGTGACCTCCGCTTTTCTTGCGGTTATTTACCGGGCACATGACGAGCCACACCGGGAGCAGGTGATCTATTCGAATTGGCCGGAATACATCGGCATCCAAGAAGAATGGTATGAGACGAATCCGTGGTCTCGCACGGCTGATGCTTCCAGGTTGCTCCATCAGAAGTCAAGCGAATTCGAGGACGTTCAACAGGCGCTGCCCCTCGCCGAACAGGCCGTTACTAACGCCACTGTAGTTTCTTATACTTCAGCATCGGCGTACCAAACGCTCGCTCAAGCTCAATGGCGGCATGGAAACATTGACCAAGCCATCCGGACACAGAAACAGGCAATGGCAAAGTTGCCTGGCGAGCGCTTATTTCTGCGGGGCCAATTTGAAATGGAGTTGGCCCACTACCTCGAGTCCGCCGGACGTCCCGAAGAAGCCCGCGAGGTCCTGGAGGCGGGCTTGAAATGGCGCCGGGCAAAGCTTCCTCCTGACTACGTTCAAAACTCCGTGGCGGAAGTCGCCCTCGCATTGCATCTTCTGCGATTCCCCAACGACGCGTCGTCATCTGGGGCATCTAACCTCTTGGATTCAGCCTATCAACGCGTCATAGATCGCCCGGAAGACGACTATTACCGTAATCTCGCTGAATCCGCACTTCGCGAGCTGGAAAGTCGATCACTCGCTGACTGAACGAGCTCGTCGCATTACACGTCGCGCAAAGCGATTGTGACGTGCATTGGCACGGTCCGCCCGACCGATGTCACAACCCAAAATGATCGCTTCGATCTTCTTTTTTTTGCGCAATCGAAAGTTCGAATCCGCATGGTCATGATGACACGCGAGCGCTGTGACATTCATTCGCTCAGGTGGCATGCGATGACATTCGAATAATTCACATCTCCAGGAGACTACCCGTGAACTCTATAGTCCATCACACACATCCGATGCTCACACGTTTTGATTTGGCAGAGAGCAGATTTCGATGGATGGCGCCCTTAACGATTCTCGTTGTCTTCTGTTCAGCGTGTCACGCGCTCGGGCAAGCGATTCCGAAGGTCGCTGGTGAGATCGAAGATGTATGGGTCTCGGATCGCGTTTCATGGCTTGAGGGGCCCTCCTTCGGCGCGGGCGACGTCTGGTTTGCCGACCCGGGGAACATTTGGAAAGGTGGTGATCCAACGCGACTCATGCGATTCGATCCAGACACCGGAGAGACGAATGTGGCGATTGATTTTGACGTCGATCCAGATATCTATGGCACTGCCTTCGATACCGCCGGGCGGTTGATCGCGACACACTTGGGTTTGGGCACGGTTACAAGAAGGACCGTGGCTCAATCGGATCGACCCGACGTGCTGGTCGACGGGCTCAACGGCAACGTCAACTTTGTTCCGAATGACCTGGTCGTCGATAGCAGCGGTGGAATCTATTTCACGAGTTTCACGCTGAACGAATCACCGAACTTTGGTGACAGCGCCGTGTACTACATCAATCCGGCGGGTGAATTAACGAAAGCGCTAGATTTGACCGGCAGTCGCGACGCGAACGGCATCGGCATTTCACCGGACGGAAACACCGTGTACGTGGCGATGGCGTTTCAAGGCATCGTGAACGCCTATGATGTTGTTGATTCAGGCGTGCTACAAAACGAACGTTTTTTCGCCGCCTCACCCGGTGGTCTTGATGGGATGACTGTCGACCGACAGGGTAACGTTTATGTGAGCGATCTCGGATTGACCCTTCCGCCGAATCCGCAACAGGACTTGCCGGGTTCCGTGATCCGGGTCTTTGATCCTGACGGCAAGGACGTGCTCACGATTGACCCTCCTCACGGTGTGATCAACATGACTTTTTCACCGGACGACGATCTGTATATTTCCGGATGGAATACATTGTCGCGAGTGCCCATTGAATTCGAGTCTGATACTGTATCGCAGTTCCGCATCATCTCGCCGCAAGAATTTAAGGATGTAGATGCCATAGGAGCGGATACAACGTCTCTTCTGGAAACTCGCGCGCAGCAGGTGTATTCAGAGTCGGATTTCGACGAGCTCGAACGTGGAACGTACGCAATTCGCGAAATCGCGTTTCGGCCGTCCCAAGACCGTATCGGACCCGAGGAAGCGACGTATGGAGACATTACGGTCCGCTTGTCGCTCCTTGACTCGAATTCGGACAATCTGAGTCGTGAGTTCGATGCCAATTTCGAATTCGAACCGGTCACGGTCTATGAAGGCGAACTCACTCTGAACTCCGAAGATCAATTGTCACCCAATGGCGAGACGAAAGAATTCGACCAAGTCACCCGTTTTCAAAAACCGTTTCTCTACAACCCTGATGACGGCGACCTAATCATCGAATTTCGGGTGCATGAAGGTGTCGACGTGCCGACGAATGCCGACTTTTTCGGCGGCGGAAATCCTCGGGATTCGTTTGTCCAATTTGCCGGCGATGCGAACGCCGACAGAGCGAGTCGTTCGGATGGTGGATTTGTTACACAATTCACGCTCGAGCGCGTTGCCGAAGGCGACTTCGACGCCAATGGAGTCTTGGACGTCAGGGATATCGATCTGCTATTCGTTGAAACCGCGCCGGATCGGATCAATCCGGTGTTTGATCTGAACAATGACGGCAAAGTGAATGCCGCAGACGTGAAATTATGGGTTCACGAATCGAAGAACACGTGGATCGGCGATACGAACCTGGACGGTGAGTTCAATAGTGAAGATCTCGTCACGGTCTTTCAGGCCGGGAAGTATGAGCTGGATATGGATGCCGGATGGGCGGAAGGAGATTGGAATGTAGATGGCCGCTTCGACTCTGGCGATCTGGTGGCAGCGTTTCAGGACGGAGGCTACGAACAAGGTGCTCGTCCAACGATGGCCGCTGTTCCAGAGCCTGCATCATTTGTGACGATCCTTTTCGCGTCGATGGTGCTCGCATTTTGGCGGCGACACAACCGACGTTAAGGCATGGGCGGTGACCAGGGCCCCCATTAGCTGGCCGACTCAGCTGCAACGACTCACGGCCGACGAATCAGGAAGGTTCTTGGATGCAGATCGTCTGCGGCGGCTCACGAAATCTCGCCAATAGAACACGAAATCTTGGAGATCCTTGGACGCTTGTGACACACGCCAATCGTGATGCACGCACGCAAGGCATTTCATAGATATGACTTACGATTCTGATTCGAGTTTTGGCATGCGATGTGTATCTGTCCGTTTGCAGCAAGCCGTCGAGTGTTAACTCAATCACCGAATCCCGGAATCGAAAAATGACACGCATTGCCCCCGCCACGCGCTCTGAACACAACAACAGCGAAACAGTCACCTTGGCCGCGGAAGTCGACCTCGGCATCCCGCGCCCGGGTATGCAGCTTGATGCTGAGCAAACCGCAATCGTCATCACCGACCCTCAAAACGACTTTCTGAGCCCGCAAGGTGTGACATGGGGTGTCGTGGGCGAGAGCGTTACTGAGAACAGAACTGTCGAGAACATCGCCAAACTGTTTGAGGTTGGCAAGGAGATGAACGTTCCCGTCTTCATCTCACCGCATTACTACTACCCTCACGACCACAAGTGGAAATTCGAAGGTTCGCTGGAAAGGCTGATGCATCAGATTTCGATGTTTGACCGCAAGGATGCGTTAAGCGTCAAGGGTTTCGAGGGTTCAGGAGCTGATTG
>CAJHYQ010000258.1_pt1 | contig 18154 bp, 15 predicted proteins | sample 9198721 | NCBI WGS metagenome assembly CAJHYQ01 (sample SAMEA7708357, study PRJEB35096) | sediment metagenome | biome: marine neritic benthic zone biome [ENVO:01000025]; feature: sediment [ENVO:00002007]; material: shallow marine sediment [ENVO:03000034] sea grass bed [ENVO_01000059] ... | reverse complement strand
GTCACTCACAAACGGTCGACCGCCCGAGAGCATTTCGTAAGCCATGATGCCCAGCGCGTACTGGTCTGTCCGCGCGTCGGTCGGCCCGCATGCAGCTTGCTCCGGGGCCGCATAGGCGGGCGTCCCGGAAAAGGAACCGGTGCTAAAATCGTGTCGCAAGTCACGGGCGGTCCCCAGGTCCAGGATCTTCAGCTGGCCGTTCTTCGCGACGCATACGTTCTCTGGCTTGAGATCGCGGTGCACGATGCCGCGGCTGTGGGCGTAATCGAGGGACCGTGCCAAGGAGGTGATGATCTGCGACGCTTCATCCAACGAGATTTGCCGGCGACGACTGATGACGTCTCGGAGGGTCAGTCCCTCGACATACTCGAAAACGGTGTAGTACCGACCCGCATGAACTCCGAAATCAAAAACGGTGGCGATGCCGGCGTGGTTCAGCAAGGCACCGAGTCGAGCTTCTTTGGCAGGCGTGTCACCCGCATCGTCCGAGGATGCACGAGTGCGACGGGCTACGACCTTGATGGCGACGAGCCGGTCGAGTCGTTCGTCGAGCGCCAGGAAAACACGACCCATGCCGCCCCGCCCGAGTACGGATCGTAATTCGTATCGATTGTCAATTCTCAGGCCTGGCTGGAACTGACTGTCGAATTCCGCTTCGGCAACGGCGTCAAGAAGCGGGCGTAGTGTACCGTCGGACGACGTCTCGCAGTATTGTAGAGTGGCGGAATGCTCCAACGCATCGATTCCGGCTTCATGGGCTTGGTGGCCTGCAGATGGCGTCTCGTCATTGTACGAATCCGCCCGAGTGGAGCAAATCGGCCAAGACGCCGCCGGTCAGCCCAGACAAGTTAGACCAGCTCTGCACATGCCGCAGCCCACTCAATCGCCTCGAGGTAAGCCTCCACGATCGCTTCACTCTTTAATCCCTGGCACTTGCGAAGCGGCCACTTTCCAACCTCGTGCTCAAGCACGCAACAGAGGATCTCACCCATTCGACCAGAATGGTTCAAAATGGCCTCGTTCATGTCATGAGCGAGAGGCAATAGATCAATGACCTCCTCCATCGGCATGTCCAGCAGAGCGTCGAAGGCCGACACCATTCCGATCGTAAACAGCCGGTCCACTCGCTCAGTACCCGCCTTGCGTCCCAACAACTCACAGGTCTTGGCTCGGGTCATCGCAACATTAAAAAGCTCAGCAGGCTTGTCATCGGCAAGACTGGCCATCAGGATCATCGAAGCAAACGACTTAATACGGCTGGTCCCCATCAACGCAGCCGAGTGTCGAATCGATTCGACAGACTCCACCGGAGAAAAATGCGCTGAGTTGACGTAACGCAGAATGCGATAACACAGTGTTGCGTCCGTTTCCAGCAACGCTTCGATGCGTGCGGCTGAAATGTCGGGATCCTGAAGGGCGACTAGCAACTGAAGAACAGCCGCTCGATTACTTTGCAACGTCGGATGGCTTACGACGCGCGGCCGACAGAAGAAATAACCCTGAAAGTAGTCGCAACCTAGTTCTTTGCAGAGCAAGAAGTCCTCGTGGGTCTCGACCTTTTCAGCCAACACTTCGACTCGTTGAGATTGAAGATAGTTGATCTGCCTCTCGAGATCGTCCCGCGGGATCAAGGGTAGATCTAACTTGACAATGTCGGCAAGTTGAACAAGCGGCTCGAGTTCCTCACGATAGACATAGTCGTCCAACGCAATCGTATAACCCTGCGATCGGATCTTCCGCAGACTATCGATCACACGTTGATCGGGCTCGATATCCTCTAAGACCTCGATGACAATCCGACCCTGGGGCAGCCAGCTGATATCTCCGCTGACCAAAAAATTACGAGTCGCGTTCACAAACGCCAGCTTGTCCTCCACTACACGGTCCAAGCCGATGTCGGTCAGTCCACTGAGTAGAACGCTCGCAGTTGCCCGGTCGCCGTCGCCGTCGCCGATGTCTGCGTTATTCGAGTTACTGGTTCGGAATAGCAACTCGTAAGCATAGATATCAAGGCGGCGAGTAAAGATTGGCTGTCTGCCGACTAAGGCTGTCTCCATGCCCAAACCTTTTCGCCCCTAGGTCGTCATTTTCAATCCAACTTTAGGTTGATTCTTAGCGACCCGTGGAGGGGCTCAGCGATGGCCCCGAAGAATTAGCGCAATCGCATCGATCGTCGCCCAGGGAGCCGCACCGGGGCTGCGGCTCCCCGCGCTTTGCGAAGAAGAAATAGCCATAAAGGCGGAACGAATCAATCAGACTGCAGCCAGGCGAATTCCCATACGGGATTTCCACACGCTCGACAGATTTCGTCATTGTCGAGGACACGACCGTGGCACTCAACACAGTCGCCCACGGCTGGCAAAAAAGTGCATTGTTCGCTTCGTAGCTCTTGCGCTCGCAACGGATCCCCAAACGCAACTGCGGCCGCAATCCGCACGGCACGAGGAAATAGTCGGAACAACACCAGCGGCGTTCTGGTGGACTCCGGGACCACGCTCTGTAGTACGGAGAGGAACTTCAGGCGTCGATCCTCGGCCGACGGACTGCGGTAGAATTCCACGCGCTGCTCGAACAATTCGCGAAAATCACTTGGAAGGCGAAGTTGGAAAAGCCAATCCTGAAACCAATCATCGGGGCGCGGAAGGTAGCGACCTTGGCGCACCTCCTCGTCGACCACAATGATCGAATACACTTCGATCTCGGTTCGGGCCGCAAGTGTTTGCGCTTGCTCATCGAGCTTCGATACCGGTGCAACCAGCGAGTCGATGCCAAAGTACTGCTCGACATCCTCGTGAAGTCGCAACATCAGGAGATCGCGCAGATGGGTCAGCCCCGCTGAGAGACTGTCCACAATCTCTCCTGCATCCGATTCCGGACAATGCCGCATCAATTCAACCATGGCGGTTGACGGATTTCGCGTGCGATACACGGTTGGCATCTGATCATCCCCGGCTAAACCATGAGTCTCATGTCGACCACCTACTCGGTGAGGGGGTCCGCTTCATGTTGAAGCCGCTTGGCCCGGCTCCCGCATCGAAGGCGGTAATCGAATCAAGCAATACGCGTGCCATTTGCACTTCGTATGTGAATGAGGCGGATTAGCCTACTTGGGTCAATCGATGTGTGCAGCGCTGCGCGCCGAAGGCTGATTCGGCACGAATTCGTCGTCGACATCCGCGCGTTGGTTCGAGAGAAGACGGTCGTTATGATGTCGGTGTGAAGGCTGAAAAATCCGACGGCATTAGCCACCTTACCCGATCGTGCTGGGCGCCACGCTTGGTCTGAGCCTACCTGCTGACGTAAGAAGCGGTTTGTCGGCGCTAATCTCCATCTCACACACATGACACCCGGTGTGAGAGCCAGTCAGATTCTTCCCCATCCGTGAGGGCCGCTGACAACCAAACAAGCTCAGGACCTGCTCTCGAGCTCGCCCCACCCGAGGGCCGATCGACTTTGAAATTTTTTGCCGGGAATTGTGTCACCTTTCCCGCCCCCCGGACAATATGTAGGTAGTTACGGAGTTTGAGGCGAACCATGCCCGACGCAAAAAAGCTGTTCGAAGCGCTCGTTCGCGAGCACGCCGACATGTTGACGGTCTATTTGAGGTCCGCGGTCGGTAACCAGACGGACGTGGACGACTTGTTCCAGGAAACCATGGTGATCGCCTGGCGTCGGCTGGACGACTTCGACCAGACGCGCGCCTTCGGTCCGTGGTTAAGGGGAATCGCGAAAAAACTCGTTCTGGCTCACCATCGCTCGGCTCCCCGTCGAGTTTGTGTACCGCTTGTGCTCGACCAGGTCGAAGCAAGGCTGGACCAATTGACCAGCCGCCCGGGTGATACGTGGGACGAAAAACTGGACATCTTGCGTGCATGTGTTAAGAGCTTGCCGGATGCGTACCGCCGAGCCCTGGGATTGAGATACTTCAAGCAGAATGCGATTCGCCAGATTTCGCACTCGATGGAGATAACACCCGAAGCCGTGAAGAAGAGGCTGCAGCGAGCTCGCGGGCTCGTTCTAGATTGCGTTGAAAGAAAACTGGCGGCCAGGGAGTGCTGACCATGAGCGAACCATCTTTGAAAGAAGAAGCCATGCGGCGAAGCAGCCAGTGGCTCGACGCTGACGACGAAGCATCGATTCCGGAACAAGGCCCGTCCGACGATCCAACGTATCTCGAGCATGTGGCCGATCTGCAACTGATCGACGCTCTCTTGTCCAATCTGTCCGAGCCGGCCGCCACGCAAAAAGAGAAACGGATTCGGGCAGTCATGGATGCGATCGAGCAGTCCACACCCAATCGATCCGTCATCGTGTTGCCGCGTTGGTATTCACTCGCTGCCTTGGCCGCCGGATTGCTTATCGCCTGTATCGGTCTCTGGCTTCAGTTTTCTCGAGCAACGGTCGCCGAAGAACTACTGCACAAGATCACTGAGGTGTCGCTCGAGAATACAGATCGCGTCTACAACGTCAAACGTATTACGGAGTCCGGCGATCAAATCAATCGGGATGGACGGCTTTACTTGCGCGGCGTCGAGGGGTTTGTCGTTTCATCGGGGGATGTCGTCTTCGGTCGCACGAACCATGACTTTTGGTATGTGGCGGCGGACGGTAGAACGACGATAGCGGACGACTTCGAAGAGCTAGTTGCCGACAAGCGCGGACGTGAGCTTGCCTTGTTGAAAGAGATCTCAATCAACTCACAGCGGGTGCCGCTGACCGATCTGCCGTCGGTCCTCGACTTGATGTTGAAGGGCTACGACGTTCAGTTGCACACCGGCAAACGTTTCGGGCCGCACCGAGTCGACGAACTCATGGGCGTGCGACGATCCGCGACATCCGATTTGCCACACACAATTCGTCTCTGGTCCGGAGAAGACTCGCAGGTCATCTACCGGGCAGAATTCAGTTGGGAACAAGGAGAGGAGGACGCGACGAAGAACAGTATTGTGCTTGAGCTCAGGGCTCCGGAGGCCATTCCGGATCGCTGGTATCACCACGAAACGCATCGGGCCGAAGGCCAGCCGGTTCGACGCGTACCCCCTGGCTCTTAACCAAGACGTGTTGGTCGACTCACAACAATTCACACTATCCATTTGGGAGAACAGAAGGATGAGAACGCTTTGCCTTATCGCCGTCTTGGCATTTGTCGCGGCCCCTGCAAGAGGCGCCGACGTGAACGATGCCGTGAAGAGCATTGTTGGACCGTGGAAGCTCGAATTCACAACGCCAGATGATGTCGAGCGCAGCCCAATGATCGTCGTTGGACGACAAAACAGCGACCTTGTGGCTTGGTACATCGAAGATGGAGAGCGTCAAGAGTTCAAGGAAGTGAAGCTCCAAGACGAAACGCTCATGCTGACCATCGAACCCAAGCAACATGCTGACGTCACCGTAACGTTCGCTGCGAAACTCAAAGCCGAAGACCAGTGTCATGGCGAAGCCACGTACACGCTGACCGATGGCGATTCCGGTACTTGGGACTTCAGCGGTGAGCGAATCAAGCCCTCGAGCGCCGATGAATTTACCAAGTGGAACCTCTCGTTCGTGACACCCGACGATCAGCAACGCGAAGCGACGGTGATCGTCGTTGCCTTCGGGGAGAAGCTGTACGGATGGTTTAGCAGCAAAGAACACGACGTTCCAGCCACGAAGGTTGAGAAGAATGGCGATACGGTGGAATTGTCAATCACCACCAAGACACCCGAAGGTTCGCCAGTTGACGTAACGTTCCGTGGCAAGGTTGACAGCGACAGCGTCCAAGGTGATGCGAGCTACAGCTTTGAAGGTGAGACGGGCAGTTTCCCATTCACGGGCACACGCAAGTCCTAGGACACGCATCACGTTCGGGGCTGCCGCCTTGAGGCACCCCGAACGTTTTTTTATCTCTAACGAAGCTCGTTCCCACCCATTCCTAGTAATGCGGTGGTTTCTCATTCGGATCGTAAGACGATGCTTGGTCTTCAATCTGAACTTCAAGCCGGTCCAATCGATGCCCCAGCTTCGACGTGAGGCGGTCGTGGTCATCACGCAATTGAAGTACCACCTCATTCAACTGCTGAATGACGTGCTGCTGATGTGACAACAACTCTTCAAGCTGTCTAACACGATCACGTAAGTGCTGCTCTTCTGACATCTTTAACCTGTCAAACCTGATACGGAGACGCCGTGCGAGTGTGCGAAAACCTGAGTGTGCGAAGAACTGGACCAAGTCAGCAAAGACCAACCTTCACCCAAGTCACTTCCATTTTCCTGCGGGGCGAGCCTGAGCCTTTAATGCGACATCAAACTTGTTGATCAGCTCAAGCAGTTCGTTGACAAGCTCTGGGTGCTGGTTCGCAACGTTTGTCGTTTCAGACAGATCCGTGTGCAGGTTAAACAGCTCAACACCCCGCTTCTCTCTCCGAAGTTTCCAATCGCCTTGACGAACTGCCTGTAGGTTCTTGCCTCGATAATAGAAATACGCCGTGTGGGGAGATTCGTTGGTCTCAGGGGCTCTCATGAGTTTCGAGATGTCCTGACCATCAATCACACGATCCGACGGAACATCGACTCCAGCCAAGAACGATAGCGTTGGCAGGAGATCGATCGTCGCAGCGATCTCGTCGCATGACACTCCCGCCGGGATCTTGCCGGGCCATCGCATGATACATGGCACACGCATCCCTCCCTCGTAGGTTGAGAACTTATAGCCACGCAGCGGATCGGCATGACCACCATGGTCGTTCTTGAGCTTCCAAGGACCGTTATCTGATGTGTAAATCACCAAGGTGTGCTCGTCGATGCCTAGCGACTTGATCGTCTCGAGAATTCGTCCGGTGCTGGCGTCAATCTCTTCAATCGTGTCACCGTAGAGCCCACGATCGCTTTTGCCACGAAACTCTTCGGAAACGAACAGCGGAATATGCGGCATGGTGTGTGGTAAGTACAGAAAGAACGGCTTTTCGCTGTTCTTCGTAATGAAGTTGATTGCCTCATCGGTGTAGCGCTTTGTCAACGTACTTTGGTCAACCGGATACTCGATCACTTGTTCATCGCGCATCAACGGTACCCAATTTTTTTTCGGCTTCTCGGTGCGAATCTGCTCGAGCGTAACTCCCTCTCGAAGGACGGCCTCGCTCGCAATTTCTGCCGACGGATCGATCGTCATGTCATTGCTGTAGGGGATTCCGAAATAAGAATCGAATCCGTGTCGCGTCGGCAAGAAGTCGGGTTTGTGTCCCAAGTGCCACTTGCCGATGCACACGGTGGCGTAATTCTTTTCCTTGAGCAGTTCCGCCAAGGTGATCTCTTCGGAATTCAGCCCCACGGTATGTCGGGGAAATAATACGCCCGGAATCCCAACGCGTGTGGGATAACAGCCTGTCAACAGCGCGGCGCGTGACGGCGAACACACCGAGTTCGCGGAATAGAAGCTCGTAAACCGGACACCCTCGCTAGCCATCCGATCCAAATGGGGTGTCTTGATCAGCGGAGAACCGAAACAACCTATATCCTGATAGCCTTGGTCGTCTGTGAAGATCACGACGAAGTTGGGTGGCCTCTCTTCGCACCAGCCACGTTCAGATAGCCAACAAACGAACGTCAGGAGGATTAGAAGTCGCTTCACAGTTTTGGTCCTGCTTCAGATAATTCCCATCAGAACTCGCGAAAAGCCAACGGCAACCGATCACTTCGATTGAGCGCTTCAACCGCACGCTCTGCAAACATTTTGTACGGTACTTTGACGCCAATGGAAAGCAATTCCCGCAGGTGTTCCCGTATTCAGCCGAGTGAGCGCCGATAAACACCCGAGAATGGTCGATAGAGTGTCATACCCAATTCGGTCGGGTGCGGCAGCTTTTCCTGTTTTCCGATGACCAGAAACCCACCGGGCCGGAGCTTTGCAATCATCTCTTCACTTGTCTCCCTTTGGAGCGACTCGTCGAAGTAAGTGAATGCTAAGTGCCGACACATGATCAGATCGAATATCCCGTCTGGCTGCTCGCGTCGAATGTCCTGACAGATAAACTGAATGCCCCGCCGATACTCACTTCGTACGCAATACTCTCCGTCCGATAGCTGGAAGGCTCGATCTCGCCATTCCGCTGGGAAATCTTTAACGCTGCTTGCCGGATAACAGCCGTGTAGAGCACGCTTCAGCATGTGACTGTCGGCGTCGGTCGCCGTGATGGCGAGTGAGACCGTGCTGCTGCACTGCACATCGATCTCCCAGATCAACCTGAGCGTGTACGGCTCCTCGCCGGACGCACACCCGGCGCTCCACAACTGAACTTCCTGATCGCCCCGCTCCATCGCTTGGCACGCCAATAACGGCAAGACATCGTCACGAACCAAGTTAAACACACCGATGTCGCGGTAGAACCTGGAGATCGAGATGCGGCACATCGTGTCCAGCTCTTGCCATTCGGAAGGATTCTGCTCGAGGTAGCTGAGATAGGCGCTCATATGCGCAAGCCCCAGCGCGCCGATTCGTCGCTGAACTCGTTTGCAGACCTGACCGCGAACCTTTCGAAAACCAGGCCAACGCATTCCTAGGCTGGGAAGGACCTTCTGCAGAAAGTGCACACAGTCAGCGTCTTTCATCGGGCCAGCTTGTCCAGTTCGCCGACATCGAGCCAAATGCCGGAACACTGGGGGCAGACGTCGAGCACAACAGAGGAGTCTTTCGCACTGCAGACCCGCATCATTTTCTGCCCATCGCGAGGGCACTTACCAGCCTGACGATTCAGTTCCTCTTCTTCTCGGCCCCGGGATAACGGGCGCAATTCAGACCGACTGTGCTGGAGAATGGCCTCGAGTTCGCTATTGTCGAACCAGATGCCACCGCATGCCGGACAACGATCCACCTCCGTTCCACGTACCTGTTTGGCAACCAGTAATTCCTTGCACTTGGGGCAATTCATGGGCCTCACTCCGTTCGATTGCGCATCATTTTGGTCTGAATTCCAATCTACCGGAAAACGGTCTTGTCGTGGGCTCGACCTGCCTAGTGCATCCGAGGGTACCGCCTTACATCATGCCTTTCAGTCCGATGCCGATGCTCTCCGGAGATCTGAGCCACGGGCGGGCAGCAGCGATCTCAAGATCTTCAAACTATGACGATTTTGTCGGCTCTCCGGTTTGCTCGAATTGTGGGGATCCGCCGACGTCGAATGCCGTCAAAGTTTGTCTCTTTCCCTCACACGATACTCCCGCCTCTCCGACCTTCTATTTAGCCGGCGTTACAGACGCTTCGACACAACAAATTGCTAGCTTCGGTCTAACCGTGAGGAGAAGGACAGATGTTACAACGCGTTTCCGTCGCGTCGATTCTTGCCTGGTTGATGGTCGCCACAACATCGCCTGTCACCGCGCAGAAGACGAGCCAACTTAACAGCGTCATGTCTTCGCAGACAATAACGACCTCCGCGAAATCCGGCCATGGCGTCCACGTCGACGATCCAAGCTGCGGACCGCTGTTTGGCACCGACGCGTCCGAGGGTGCGTGGCATTGGGTTCGCGATCCGATCCAGGAGCGTCGACGAACCGTTCGCATTTACAACTTGCACTGCGTTCGCTGCCATGGTGTGAACGGTCGAGGCGTTTGGGACATCCCAGACGTGCCGGACTTTTCCGACAAACGATGGCAGCTGTCTCGAACGGATGCCGACATCGCTCGCTTAACGCTGTACGGGCGAGGCGCCTGCATGCCCGCATTTAGGGGCACGATCACCCTCGAAGAAGCTTGGGCGCTGGCGCGTTACATCCGCACTTTCTCCCAACCAGCCGCGGAGCGACCTGACACCAGCCGCTCCGTGCTTCCCCAAAACATTGCACCCCGATCAGCCTCGGGTGTGACCTATCGCCGTACGCCTCAACAGCCCGTGGACGTCGCCTTAAGACCAAACGCGCCAAAGCGTTCAAACACCTCGAAAAATCCGTTGTCGTGGCTCATTCCGTTCGACAAATCGCAGTCGAGTGCAGAAAAATGAAGCGGCCCTGGACAAACGGGCTGACCGCAGTACTCATGTGCGCACTCTGTGCGACCCATGGTCTAGGTCAAGAACCCTCTAGCAAGATTCTGCGTCTGCCGCCGATCAACGGGCCGGCGATGTCGGCGTCGGCCGCATCGACGACAGCCGAATCGGACGCGGCCATCCAGAACCGAGTTGAAACACTCGAAAGCGAACTGGACCAGGTTCGCTCCTTAATGCAGATCCAACAGCAACAATCGGAATTGCTGAAAACGATGCTCGATAGGACGACCGAGCAGGTTTCCGCGTCGTCCCAAGCAGGACCGTCAGAGGAAGTCTTCGAACAGATAGAACGACTTAAGATTGGAGTGTTGCGTGGCGCCGAACGCGATCAGGAGATTCAGTTTCAGTTCGACCGTCTGACGGAAGGCCTGGACTTCGCGATTCACAATCCACAGCTACCGTCAACTCTGAGAGAGACTTTTCTACCAACGCGTTTCGACCAGACTCCACTGGTCATCTACAACACGTTACAGACGGGATACACCGATTTTCGCGACGCCGACGGTGCTGTTGCCAACTCGGCCTGGCTTCCCCATTTCTATCTGTTGCTGCGCGAGCGTTTCCAAATCCAAGTCAACCCACTGATCACCAAGACAAGCCTCCAAATCCTGTCGGCACAGATTGATTTCTTCGTGAACGACCACTTGATGATCTCGGCCGGACGCTTCTATTCCCCCTTAGGTTTCTACCCCGAGAAGCTGCACACCAGCTGGGTCACTAAGACGCCAGATACACCGTTGTTGTTCCAACAGATCTATCCTTTTCTGTTGTCTTTCAACGGGATTCAATTCCGCGGTGGTCGATACATCGGCAAATGGCCGGTCAAGCTCGAATATTCGGCCATCGCCACGAATGGCATGTCATTAGATCTGGATGACGATCCGACGGAGTTTGATTTCGCTAATTTCAATCCCGTTCGGACGACGTTTCGTGAAGTCAATAACGACAAGGCTTTTGGCGGACGCATCGGACTCTCGTTTCCAACACTGGGTCTCATCATCGGTGCCTCGGCGTTGGGCAATGGTGCCTACGATCCAACCGGGCGGGAAGACCTGACCTTCATCGACTTCGATGCCAACTATCATCGTGGCAACTGGGACGTTCGCTTCGAGTACGCGCGCATCGATCAACAGACGCCCTTTGGCCCGATTGACCGCGAAGGTTACTACTTGCAGGCCGCCTACCGCAACTATCGCAGCATTCATCCCTTCTGGGGGAAACTCGAAGGTGTCGTGCGGTACGACTGGGTCGACTTTGAAGGTATTGACCTAGCCGTCACCGGTTTAGACTTCGGAACCCGAGAACGCATTCCGATCGATCGCGAACGATATACGGCCGGCCTTAACTATTACTTCTATCCCACGCTCATCCTGAAGCTGGCCTACGAGTTCAATAACGAACGAGATTTCATTGAGCTGGATGATGATGGTTTCTTGGCTCAATTGACCATAGGGTTTTAGTCATATGTCACGAACCGTTAGACATAGAATGTCGATTTGCATTTGCCTGAGCTCTGCTGTGCTGATGTCTCACTTCTACGGTTGCAATTACGACTCGGCACACACATACAGCCAAAACTATTCGTTGACTGACATCGAGGTCGACCCGCCGAAACCCAAACACACCTTTGAGGACCGCGTGACGGGCGGGGAACTCTTCAAGCTCTACTGCAGTTCCTGTCACAACGGCCGTCCGCTCAGCGAAAGAGACTTCCGTTCAACCGAAGCCGCCATGTCCCATATGCGCACGCAAGCGTATCTCACGGGTGTGGAATATCGCAAATTGATGCACTATGTGCGGCGGTGGCATAATCTCGGTCCGCCGATTCCCGAGCGGCATGACCTACCCAAGAGATTCTTCTATGCTCAACCCATCATGGAACTGGCACCTGAGTCGGAATCTATCGAGCCCGGGACAATGCCATCGTCCGAAGAAGTGCTTCCAGCACCATAGTTCACTTCACGTCCTTCAGCCGGGGCGATCGAACCGGTGATCTGGCAAGCATCGTTTCAAAGTCAGCGAAGACGCGATTCCATTCCGTGCGAAGCCGATCCCACTCGCCCTGAAGCTGTGACAGATCGCGGTCGAATTCCACCTTCGAATCCGCAACCGCCGTGCCGATCGAGAGGCCTGCCATCGCACGGATATACTGAACCAGCGCGACGGCCTCATCTTCGGTGATCTCACCTTCGAACGGAGGCATCTCTTCGCCTTTGCCAAGCAGCACATTCAATTTCAGTCGAGTCACCGGCTGTTGCTCCATCCAGGCCTTCGACGAGAAATCCGGGATGGAAATGCCACTGCTTCGATATTCATTGCCTCGCCCGTCCGCCTCATGACAGTCAATGCAGTGATTCTCATAGAGTGCCCTAGTCTGCTCGCCGAGCACCGCCGGCTGGGCGATGGCTGGCGAAATCAGCCAACAAGACAGCAAAACGCTGACCACTGCGCGTAGGAGCACGACAGCAACTCCGCATGGAGACAAGATTCGATGAGACGCGAGGAGATGTGAATAGCAATCGATGAAAGTGCCACTGAAAGTCTAGTTCAAAAACGCTCAGGAGCAATTTTTTAGCCGACAGGATCGCTGCGAAGGGCTCAAGTAGCGACGGCGAATGCCCTCTTCGAAAGCCGCTCAACAAGGGCATCTGCGGCAACCTCGCCACCGTGAATGCAGTGCGGTATCCCCACGCCCTGCAATGCGTTGCTGGCGACGGCAAAATTCGGCAACCGGCCGGCCCGCGTCGTAATCCGGTCAACCAAATCGACATGTCCCACGTTGTATTGAGGCATTGATTGATTGCGTCGCACGACCTGCTGCATCACAGGCTGACCTTTGATCGATAGCAACTCGCCAACTTCCTCGTGAGCGATCTGTAGCAAATGAGCATTATCCATATACAGCAGATCACTCTGGCAGGCCCCGCCGATGAATAGTCGTAGCAGGACGTGATCCGCCGGAGCCCGACCGCGGTATTTGACGCTCGAGAAGCTGGCCGACAGAATCCGACGGCACTCAGCCAGTGGCACGACGACCCCAAATCCATTCAAGGCGTGGCCAATCTGATCGCGACGATAACCCAGCGACACAATCGCGCAGCTCCCATATGGAATCGACCCCAAGTCACGACCAAGTCGAGCGTCCATTTCGCCGAGCAAGCGAGCACTTGGGCCGGCCGGTGTGGCCAAAATCACCCCATCAGCTTTGATCGTTTCCAACTCGTGATCGCCGACCCGAAGCGTCCAGGAGTGATCGTCACAGCTCATCTGCTGGACCGGTGAGTTGAGACGGATGGCCACCTGCTGACGCCGCAATCGCTGCACAATCGCATCAACAAACGCCGACATGCCACGCCGCGGCGCGACGAACTGGCCGTAGCGTGCCCCGCTGGCAGACGTCTGCCCATGTTGACGACGCTGTGTGAGCATGCCGCGAGTTAAACTGCCATGCTCCCGTTCCATCTTTTGAAAGCGTGGAAAAGTAGCCTGGAGACTCAAACGCTCCGCGTCCGCCGTGTAGATTCCCGCGACCAAAGGTTGAACCAGGCGCTCATAAACCTCTCGCCCCAATCGACGCCGCGCAAAAGCAGCCAGCGACTCGTCTTCCTCGTTGTGCCGACGCTTGAGGAACGGCTCCATCGCCAGCCGAGCTTTGCCTGCCAGACTCAAGATCGGTGTCGTCACGATCGGCCAGATACGACTCGGGGCCATGACGACAAAACCAGACGGTATCTTGTATAAGTGGTCTCGCTGGACAACAAAAGCATGACGGTGCCGGGGATTGGTCGAGATCAATTGATCCTCAAACCCAATGCGCCGGCAGAAGTCTAACGCCCACGGCACGGTCGTGATGAAGTTGTCCGCACCGTGCTCGATCAGATACCCCTCACGCCTCTCCGACTTCAAGACGCCGCCCAGACGTGGTGCGGCCTCGAGCAAGGTAATCTCCAGATCGGGATTGAGTTCGGCGGCGCGCTGCGCTGCCGCGAGCCCCGTGATACCTCCGCCAATCACCACCAGTCGCGTTCGAGAGGTGTTGTACTCTGATATACTCATTTCCTTGCTGGCATGCAGAGCCGCTCGCGGTCGCCATCCACACGACGGCGACACACAAACGACATCTAGACCTTGACATCCGTAATGTAATCATTAAATTGCAGAGGGTCAAGGACTCCGTACATGCCCACCTTCAAACGGAGCATTTTTTTGGGACAACCCACCCCACCCCCATTCGGTGAAGGAGCATCATGCCACACATTGCCACCCCCTACGGCGCGGCGGTTGTTTCGTTTCTCCTATTGGCGGTCGCACCTCCCGCCTGTGCCGAACCAACGGTCGATTACGATCGCCAAATCCGTCCACTGCTGGCCGACAATTGCTATGCGTGTCATGGCCCCGATGAAAACCATCGCGAGGGTGGTTTTCGGTTGGACCAAAAGGACAGTGCGATTGCAGAGGCCGATTCGGGCACTCCCCCCATCGTGCCGGGCGACGCGGAATCGAGTGAAATCTATCTGCGGATGGTCATCGACGATGAAGATCTGCGGATGCCGCCCGCCGACTCAGGCAAGCAATTGTCTGAGGAGCAAATTGAGCTAATTCGACGTTGGATCGACCAAGGTGCAGCTTGGCAGGATCACTGGGCGTTCATTCCGCCCCGGCAGGGGGCGTTGCCCAACGTGAAAGATAAGGATTGGCTGAAGACGCCCATCGATCTGTTCATCCTGGCGCGCTTGCAGTCCGAAGGGCTCGAGCCGTCTCCGCAAGCCGACAAGACGACGCTGATTCGACGTGTCACCTTTGACTTGACCGGACTGCCGCCGACGATGGCCGAGGTCAATGCGTTCTTGAGCGACAACTCGGAGAATGCCTACGAGCGTGTCATAGACCGATTGCTCGCGTCGCCGCGCTATGGCGAACACATGGCGCGATATTGGTTGGATGCCGCGCGGTATGGCGACACGCATGGCCTGCACCTGGACAATTATCGCGAGATGTGGCCTTATCGCGACTGGGTCGTGCGAGCCTTCAACGACAATCTGCCATTCGACCAGTTTGTCACAAAGCAATTGGCAGGCGACCTGTTAGCAAACTCAACGAGTGACGACCTGATTGCAACGGGCTTTAACCGTTGCCACGTGACGACGAACGAAGGCGGGTCAATCACTGAAGAGGTCTACGTACGGAACGTCGTCGATCGCGTGGTCACGACGGGCACGGTCTTCATGGGGCTCACCTTCGAATGCACCAGGTGCCACGATCACAAGTACGACCCGCTTACGATGCGTGACTTTTATTCGATGTTTGCCTTTTTCAATAGCTTAGATGGCAACGCGATGGACGGCAACAAGGCTCGTCATGCACCGATTGTCAAAGTGCCATCCCCCGAACAGCGGGACCAGTTGCGCGACATCGGGGATCAGATTTCGGTCGTGCGGGAAGAGATTAAGCAAGCCATCGCTGAGTTCGACTACGACGCAAACCAGGACGATGAGTCGATGGAGCAACCGCAGCGGCACGAGCATGTCTGGATTGAGGACGACGTCCCGGACGCGGAAACCACCTTTTCCCGTGGCAGCACCAAGACGCCCTGGGACTTCGTTACCGCGCCACAACCCGTTTTCAGTGGAACTCACTCGCTAACGCTGACCGCCGAGGGACAAAGCCAGCAGTATTTCAGCGGCGCTCGTGCGGGGCTGCAGATCGGTGAAAACGACACGCTATTCGCCTACGTATTCGTAGATCCAAACGATCCACCTCGTGAAATCATGCTGCAGTGGAACTCGGGCGAGTGGAATCACCGAGCCTATTGGGGTGAGAATCTCATTGACTGGGGCAAGGACGATTCGACCGAGCGACGTGATTACGGCGACCTGCCGGCGGTTGGAGAATGGGTTCGTTTGGAGGTCAACGCTGCTCATGTTGGCATCGCACCGGGTACAGAACTCAGCGGATGGGCATTCACTCAATTTGGAGGGACCGTTTATTGGGACAAAGCCGGCATTGTTACGGCGACGCCTCAACCCAACAGCCGCTACACTTCGCTGGCCACCTGGATTCGTGACCAACGAATAACCAAGCCAAAGGAATTGCCAGAAGACGTCATGAAGGCGGTTCACGCAAACCGCCAGAATCGAACAGAAGATCAACACAAGCTGCTGTTGGAGTACTTTATTGAGAATGCCTACGAAGAAGCGCGTGAGACGTTCAAGCCACTGCATGTCAAAATCGCCAAGCTGGAGACAGAGCATGCGAAACTGGACGACCAAATAGGCTCGACACTCGTCTACAAAGAGCTGGCAGAACCGCGTCCTTCTTACGTACTCAATCGGGGCGAGTATGATCAGCGGCGAGATCAAGTATCACGTGCGACTCCTGAGATCCTACCGCCATTGCCGCAAAGTATGCCCGTCAACCGGTTGGGATTGGCTCAATGGCTAACCGAATCCACGCACCCGCTCACCGCACGCGTCACGGTCAATCGATTGTGGCAGCAAGTTTTCGGCACTGGAATCGTGAAGACGGCAGAAGACTTTGGATCCCAAGGCGAGCCTCCAAGCCACCCGGCGCTGCTGGATTTCCTGGCGGTTAATTTTGTCGATAGTGGCTGGGACTTAAAGGCATTGATGAAACAATTCGTGATGTCGGCCACTTATCAACAGAGCTCTCGCGTGACTCCCGAGTTGCTCGAACGGGATTCGAGCAATCGACTATTAGCGCGCGGCCCCCGATACCGCCTGGACGCCGAAATGCTGCGTGATCAAGCCTTGGCGGTTGGCGGCTTACTGATGAATAAGTTGGGAGGACCGAGCGTCAAGCCGCCCCAGCCGGACGGGCTTTGGTTTGCCGTCGGATACAGTGGCTCCAACACGGTTCGTTTCCAACAAGACGAGGGGCCCGATAAAACTCATCGTCGCACACTGTATACGTTCATCAAACGAACAGCACCTCCGCCTCAACTCAGTACCTTCGATGCACCATCGCGCGAACTTTGCACGGTCAGGCGAGAACGGACCAATACACCACTTCAAGCATTGCTGCTTCTGAACGATCCGCAGTTCGTCGAGGCCGCTGGCGCGTTGGCGCGGCGTGCTATCGATCAAGCGGACCCGACGCCTGAAGCGCGTGCCGCATACATGTTCCGATTATCTACGGCTCGCAATCCAGTTGAATCGGAAATCAAAGAACTGGTTGAACTTTTCAACGACCATCTCCAGACCTACCAACGTAACCCGCGAGCCGCCCACGCATTGATCGCGGCAGGAAGTCCACAACCGAATGCCACGGAAGTAAGTGAGCTGGCCGCTTGGACCATGACCGCAAACCTCGTATTGAATCTGGACGAGGTCGTGAACAAGAACTAAACGACAAGTCAGGACGATTTCGATGAATCCATTTCAAGAACATGTCCGCGCTGTGACGAGGCGTCACTTCTTCCAAGGCACTTCGCTAGGACTCGGCACGGCAGCACTTGCCTCTCTCCTGCCAGAGAGGTCGGCCGATGCGGCCGCCACCGGATCAGGTGGCCTGCCCGGTGTGCCGCACTTCGCGCCGAAGGCGAAACGAGCCATCTACCTCTTCATGGCCGGCGCACCCTGCCAAATGGACATGCTGGACTACAAGCCGAAGGTCGCCGAGCTGTTTGATCAGGACTTGCCCGAGTCAGTTCGCATGGGTCAGCGCCTGACCACAATGACGTCTGGACAGGAGCGATTCCCCCTAGCACCCTCCAAGTTCAAGTTCCAGCAATACGGTCAGTCCGGGGCTTGGGTCAGCGAGTTGCTGCCCTACACGGCAAAAATGGTCGACGACATCGCCATCATTCGCTCACTGAATACCGAGGCCATCAACCATGACCCAGCGATCACTTACATCTGCACGGGACATCAGTTGCCCGGCCGCGCGAGTTTGGGATCGTGGCTGAGCTATGGACTCGGTTCACTGAATGATGACTTGCCGAGCTTCATTGTGCTGACCGCCACGTGGACTGGCCGAAAGGAAGCTCAGGCGCTGTTCAATCGCCTGTGGGGATCCGGCTTCCTTCCCAGCAGCCACCAAGGCGTTGCGCTTCGCAGTCAGGGCGATCCCGTCCTGTTCCTTTCCAATCCGCCCGGAGTCGATGCGAAAACTCGCCGCCG
>CAJHYQ010000370.1_pt1 | contig 18171 bp, 14 predicted proteins | sample 9198721 | NCBI WGS metagenome assembly CAJHYQ01 (sample SAMEA7708357, study PRJEB35096) | sediment metagenome | biome: marine neritic benthic zone biome [ENVO:01000025]; feature: sediment [ENVO:00002007]; material: shallow marine sediment [ENVO:03000034] sea grass bed [ENVO_01000059] ... | reverse complement strand
TCGAATCCTGCACCCCCCATATGTCAACTGGGGTGGCTAAAGTCGGAAAGGATTCGAGATCGGCGTGGTCAATTCAGAGGATAGTTTGTGATTGCTGCGGGTGTAGCTCAACGGTAGAGCCATAGCCTTCCAAGCTAAAGACGAGGGTTCGACTCCCTTCACCCGCTTGTCGTGGAGACAATAAATGCGGTTGAGCGAGTTCGACCCGGACTCCCAACTGGGAACTAGAGAAACGAGAGCGGCGTGTGGCGAGAGTCACGACGGAGGGACCGAGAAATCATCCAACAACGGCAGTTCAGAGGAGTTGATTCTTCGCTGCTGTAGCTCAGTTGGTAGAGCGCGTCCTTGGTAAGGACGAGGTCACGGGTCCGAATCCCGTCAGCAGCTCTGAATTTTGAATTTTTGATTGTATTTAAGTGATCGTGGTGTGTGGCCGCGATTCGTTGTCAGCTTCGAAATGGTTAATGATTAGGTAGAAGAGCATGGCCAAGGAGACATTTCAACGCACAAAACCGCATGTCAACGTAGGCACGATCGGCCACATCGACCACGGCAAGACCACGCTGACCGGTGCTATTCTTGCAGTCCAGGCGGCTAAGGGCTTGGCTGAGGTCAAGTCATACGCTGATATTGCGAAGGGCGGTACCGTCCGTGACGAAACGAAGACCGTGACGATTGCCGTCGCACACGTCGAGTATGAAACGGATTCTCGACACTATGCTCACATTGACTGCCCAGGGCACGCCGACTTCATCAAGAACATGATCACCGGCGCCGCTCAGATGGACGGAGCCATATTGGTGGTTTCCGCCGCTGATGGACCGATGCCGCAGACGAAAGAACACGTTCTGCTAGCTCGCCAGGTGGACGTTCCGGCGATCGTGGTCTTTCTCAACAAGATCGACTTGGTCGACGACGAAGAACTCTTGGATCTGGTCGAGTTGGAAGTCCGTGAACTGCTCACGAAATACGAATTCCCCGGCGACGATATCCCCGTCGTGCGTGGTTCGTCGCTGCCGGCGTACCAGAAGCCGGACGATCCCGACGCCGGTAAGTGCATCGGCGAACTGATGGACGCGATCGACAACTACATCCCCGAGCCGGCCCGCGAAGAGGACCGGCCCTTCCTGATGGCCATCGAAGACGTGTTCTCGATCGAAGGTCGTGGTACGGTTGCCACGGGCCGAATCGAGCGCGGCGTCATCAAAGTGGGTGAGGAAGTCGAGATCGTGGGTCTGCACGGCGAAAGCCCCAAGACCACCGTGACCGGCGTCGAGATGTTTCGCAAGTTGCTGGACGAAGGTCGTGCCGGCGACAACGTGGGCTGCCTGTTGCGAGGCGTCAAGCGTGACGAAATTGAGCGGGGTCAGGTGCTTGCCAAGCCCGGCTCGATCACGCCCCATACGAAATTCGAAGCAGAGGTTTATTGTCTGTCCAAGGATGAAGGCGGAAGACATACGCCCTTCTTCAGCGGATACCGACCTCAGTTTTACTTCCGAACGACGGATGTGACCGGCACGGCCAACCTGGTCGACGCCGAAATGTGTATGCCCGGCGACAACGTGAGGATCTCCGTCGAGCTCCACAAGCCGATCGCCATGGACGACGGGGTTCGTTTCGCGATTCGCGAGGGTGGTCGAACCGTGGGCTCCGGGGTTGTCACAAAAATCATTGAGTAAAAACTCGCGGAGACATTAGGGGTGTAGCTCAATTGGCAGAGCACCGGTCTCCAAAACCGGGGGTTGCGAGTTCGATTCCCGCCGCCCCTGCCATTTCAATTTCGCCGTACCGAGGGGTGTCTTGAGGCACCTCTCGGTACGAGTGTTTCCGCTGGTCGGAGAAAATGTTACGCTAGGTCGAATCGGTTCACTCAAATTGAGTGGCCGATGGCCGCCATCCCCTCAGTTCCCTGTCAGATCTGTTTCCTCGTGCCGTCGGTTGGAATCGCATGGCTAAAGAAAAAAACGTCGCCGGGTTCTCCGCCTTTGTGCAGGACCTGTTTAATTTCGGCGTCTACAAACGGAACCAAGGCCGAGTTGTCCGCCAGGCAACCTTCGCCGCGCTCGCGGTGACGTTGCTGCTGGCGTCCTGGCAAATTTGGGGCCTGCTCACCAACCCCAGTGAGGAAAGCTGGTGGTATGGCACCGGCATGGATTATTTCGTGCCTGGATTGCTGCTGCTCATCGGCCTCTGGGTCAGCTATCGATTGGTCAACTATCCGCAGTTTGCCGATTTTCTGATCGCGGTCGAGGCGGAGATGAACAAGGTCTCCTGGCCCAGCCGGACCGAGTTGATCCGCAGCTCGATGGTGGTGATTTTCATGATGTTCTTTCTGGCGATATTGTTGTTTGGCTTCGACTTAGCTTGGCGTTTTCTCTTCCAATTGATGGGCGTCATCCAACAATCTCCCACTGAGTGACGACGCCGGCTTGGCAAGCGATCGCTAGTTACGATCGCCATTTGAACGATGAATACAAACGACCAATCCACGTCACCGGCTGACGAAAACGCGGATCCCCTGACACGGACCAGCCCCGCGCCTTCCGAAGCAGAGTCAGTCGAGTCGGAACAACCGGCGGTCAGCATCGAACCCGACGACACCGCGTCGGTGGCTGAAGTGCCCGGTGCGCCGGCTGAGGACGTGGGACAGCCAGCAGCGGCCGAAGAAGCCGCGGTCGAAGATTCCCAGCCCGACGAAACACCCGTGGAACAAGCCGCGGCCGACGAGACTCCCATCGAAGCAGCCGCGACCGAATCAGCGCCGGCCGAAGAAGAAGCCGCCATCGAGGATAGCGGACCCGTCGAAGAAGTCGAAGAAGTCGAACCGCTCGAAGAAGCGCCCATCGAGGACGTGGCGCCGCTGGAAGAGGCGGCACCCGAGGACCTCGAGTCGCTGAAGATGGACTGGTACATCCTGAAGGTGCAAAGCAATCGTGAGAATTCGATCTGCGACGGTCTCAAGCGACGCGTCGCCGTGGCCGGACTGGATGACTACTTCGGTGACATCCTGGTGCCCACCGAAGACGTGGCGGAATTCAAAAACGGCAAGCGAAAAGTCATCAAGCGTAAGCTTTATCCCGGTTACATCGTCGTGAATATGGCCATCAATGATGACACCTGGTTTCTCGTCCGCGAGACGCCGGGAATCGGTGACTTTACCGGTGCTGCTGGAAAGCCAACCCCGATGCTGCCGCACGAGGTCGAGAGGATTGTGAAGTCCGTTCGACCCGACGAGGAAGGAACGGAGGCAATCAAGACGGCGATTCCATTTAAGGTGGGGGATCGCGTGCGGATCAAGGAAGGGACCTTCGAGAACTTCGAGGGCGACGTCGAGGTCATTGACGAGGCCAACGGACGCGTCACAGTCATGATCAACATCTTCGGCCGATCGACGCCAGTAGAGCTTGAACACTGGCAGGTCGAATCAGTCTAGTCGCAAAACTACCCAACCACTCAATTCAGTCTCAAGATCCCCAAACCGGTTATGGCTAAGCAACTCGTAGGTACAGCGAAGTTTCAGGTACCCGGTGGTCAAGCAACCCCCGCTCCCCCGGTCGGAACTTCGCTCGGTAAATTCGGTATTAACCTGGGCCAATTCGTCCAGCAATTCAATGATCGGACCAAGGAATTCGGCGGCACGCCGATTCCCGTGATCGTCAATGTCTACAACGATCGCAGCTTTGATTTTGTCACCAAGAGCCCGCCGGCCGCGGCCCTGTTGAAGATGGCAGCCGGGATTGCCAAGGGTTCAGGAGTGCCTAATAAGGAAAAGGTCGCTCAGGTGACGCGCCCGCAGATCGACGACATCTGCAAGCAGAAGATGGCGGACCTCAACGCGCGAGATCTGGAGCATGCGCGGGCGATGATCGAAGGAACGGCCCGCAGCATGGGCATTGATGTGATTGACGGTTAGCGAAACAAAGGGCATGCCTGATGGCTAAACATTCCAAACGATTCCGGGCTTTGAGCGAGAAGGTGGTCGCTGATCCGATCCCACTGGCGAAAGCCGTCGAAGTCCTTAAATCATTCGACAACGCCAAATTCGATCAGACGGTGGAGATCGCCATTCGCCTCGGCATCGATGCCAAACAGGCCGATCAGTTGGTGCGCGGATCGCTGGTGCTGCCGCATGGAATTGGCAAGACGCAACGCGTTGTGGTGTTCGCCAAAGGTGACTTGGCGGATGCTGCCAAAGAGGCCGGGGCCGACGAAGTCGGTCAAGAGGATTTGGCCAAGCGTATCAAGGATGGTTGGCTCGATTTCGACGCCTGCATCGCAGCACCCGACATGATGGGGATGGTCGGACCACTGGGTCGCGTCCTAGGTCCCCGGGGACTCATGCCCTCACCACGTGCCGGAACGGTGACTGCGGATGTGGCCACGGTCGTCAAGGAATACAAGGCCGGTAAGGTCGAGTTCCGAAACGATTCAGCCGGCATCGTGCACGCGGTCGTGGGCAAGCTGAGCTTCGACAATCAGAAGTTGTTGGAGAACATTGAAGCATTCATCAACCATATACAGAACCTTAAACCGGCCGCGGTGAAAGGCACCTACATGAAGGGGCTTAGCGTCAGTGCGACGATGAGCCCGAGCGTGCGGATCGCAGCGTAAGGTTTGGCGGAGTTAGACCGGAAATGAGCAAACGCATCAAGAACCTCATCGTGAAGGAATTCGCGAATCGTCTCAGCGGCGTCGATGATGCCCTGCTGGTGAACGTCATCGGCTTGGATGCCAACCAAAGTGTCGTCCTGCGTCGGACGTTGCGTGAGAAGAGCATTGAGTTGATGGTCGTCAAGAACGGACTCGTCAAACGCGCGACCGAAGGGACCCCGCTGGCGCCTGCCATGGAGGGAGTGGAAGGTAGTCTGGCCTTCGTCTGGGGCGGCGAAGACTTTGTGTCCTTGGTCAAGGAAGTCACCAAGCTGGACGAAGACAAGGAGTTCGAAGCATTTAAGACCCGCGGCGGCGTTATGGAAGGGTCACAGCTGTCGCCCGAACAGGTCAGGGAAATCAGCAGGTGGCCCAATCGCCAGGAGCAGCTTAGCATTCTTGCAGGTCAGATCCTGGGTCCGGGTGGACAACTCGCAGCGGCCATCAACGGCCCCGGTGGCGCTTTGGCCAGCCAAATCAAACAGAAGGCAGAGGAAGAGTAGAGCTCACTCGACTCGCTCTGCGAAACACAACATCACCGAAACAAAACCAAGCAAAGGGTGTACGCGTCGACCGCATTAGCTCTCCGGTTCGATGCCCAGTTCGAAAGGATCCATTCCACTATGTCTGAAGACACCGCGACCATTGAAGTCTCCTCCGAAATCAAGTCGCTGGGCGACCAGATCGCCGACTTGACTCTGAAGCAGGCGAAGGAACTGAGTGATTACCTCGAAAATGAATACGACATCAAGGCGGCCGCCGGTGGCGCTATCGTCATGGCGGGCCCCGGTGGCGGTGCTGATGGAGGCGGTGGAGCCGCAGAAGAACCGACCGAATTTGACGTCGTGCTGACGGGCTTCGGCGACAAGAAAATTGGCGTCATCAAGGAAGTTCGCGCGATCACCGGCTTGGGCCTCAAAGAAGCCAAGGAAGTGGTCGAAGGCGTGCCCAGCAAAGTCAAAGAAGCCGTGTCCAAAGAGGAGGCCGAAGAGGCCAAGAAGAAGCTCGAAGAGGCAGGAGCCTCTGTCGAAATCAAGTAGCTCTCTGTGTTCCCTGTACCTCAGGCCGACCGTCGCCGGGACGGTCGGCAGGTAGGATCGGCTTGATTCTCGAGTCCGTGTCGGTTCGCTGGTTCATCACACCCGTTTTTGAAGACCCAAAAACTGGTGCCTGTAACACTGCGCGCCGCTCATCGTCACGTCGCGCGGCACAACCCGCCGCACACCTCCGTGCCCCGCGATCGGATCGTTCCCGCATCTCGCTAGAGATTGCAGCTGATCTTCACTTTTAAGGAGTATCTGCGCGAATGGCCAATTCAGCCCCGAGACGCCTACAACCGACAGAAATCCGTCGCTTCGGAAGTGGTCGTGATCAGTATTTCACCCCCGACCTGACTCAGATTCAAACCAAGAGCTATGACGACTTTCTCCAAATCGCGGCCGCTGACAAACGCAAGGATCAAGGCATCGAAAGCGTGCTCCGCGAGATCTTTCCGATTGAGAGCTATGACAAGCAGTTAGCGCTGGAATTCGTTAAGTACGAACTCGGCAAACCGCGCTACACCCCCGAGGAATGTCGTCAGCTGCGACTGACGTACGGTCGGCCCTTCCGCGTCTGGTTGCGTCTGAACAAAGAACAGCCGATTGAGGAGGAAGTCTATCTTGGCGACATGCCGATCATGCTCGGCGGTGGTGAGTTCATCATCAACGGGGCCGAACGTGTGGTCGTCAGCCAGTTGCATCGTAGCCCAGGCGTTGACTTCGTGATGGAAGCCGACACGACCTCCGATCGCAAGCTTCCCAGCTGCCGGATCATTCCGGAACGTGGAAGCTGGATCGAGATCAACGTCACCAAGAAAGACAGCCTGACGGTCCGCATCGACCAGAGCGGTAAATTCTCGGCGATGACTTTGCTGCGGGCGATGGACCCTCGCTATGGCAACGATTCGGACCTGATTCGCGCTTTCTACGCGACCAGCACCCAGAAGATCGTCGATGGCCGCAGCGTGACGAAGATCGAGGGCAAAATCGCCGTTGACGACGTGGTCTATCCCTCGGGCACGGATCGAGCCGGTGAGATCATTGTCGAAGCCGGACACAAGATCACGAAGAACGCGGCAGAAATCATCTGCACGGCCGGAGTCAAATCGGTGGAAGTCATGTCGGCACCTAAGGTGCCCTTGATCTTCAGCGCGCTGGCTGATGACACCACTTCCAGCCATGAAGAGGCGCTGCTGCGAATCTATCAACGACTGCGGCCAGGCAACCCGCCTCAGTTGGAGAAAGCTCGGCAGTTGTTCCAGGAGAAGTTCTACGACATCAACCGTTATCGTCTGGGGCGTGTGGGCCGCTTCCGCATCAACCGCAAGCTCGGCCTTAACGTCTCCGAAAAGGAAATGACGTTGCGGCCCGACGACATGATCGCGGCCATCGCCTACTTGATCGACCTGGCTTCGCCGACCGGCGATTCTGAGATCGATGACATTGACCACCTGGGGAATCGACGCCTCCGCACCATTTGCGAACTCGCCTGTGACGAGTTGCGCAAAGGATTTCTCAAACTCCGCCGTACCGTTCAGGAACGAATGAGCTTGAAGGACGTCGAAGATATGACACCCCGCAGCTTGATCAACCCCAAGAGTATCTCGGCAGCGATCGAGTATTTCTTTGGGCGTGGCGAGCTGTCGCAGGTCGTCGACCAAACCAATCCGCTCTCGATGTTGACACACGAACGTCGACTTTCGGCACTCGGTCCAGGCGGTTTGAATCGAAAGCGGGCAGGCTTTGAAGTGCGTGACGTTCACATCTCGCACTACGGCCGGATCTGTCCCATTGAGACACCGGAAGGAACGAACATCGGATTGATCTCGAGTTTGGCGATCTACGCCGGCGTCGACGATTACGGTTTCCTGGTAACTCCGTATCGTGTCGTCAAGAAAGGCAAACTCAGTGACGAAGTCGTGTGGTTGCGGGCCGACGAGGAATCAGACGCGCATGTGGCTCCGGCCGATGCCAAGGTCAAGGACGGCCAACTGGTCGGCTCGTCAATCGTCTCGCGCTATCGTTCCGACTTCCACTTGGTGGACGCCGACGAGATTGACTACATCGACATCTCTCCGAGCCAGATGGTCGGGGTGTCGGCTGGTCTCATCCCGTTCCTGGAGCATGACGACGCCAACCGGGCTCTCATGGGCTCCAACATGCAGCGGCAAGCAGTGCCCTTGCTGGTGACCGAACCGCCCATCGTGGCGACCGGAATGGAGCATGACGTGGCGCGGAACTCGAGCATGGTGGTGCGAGCCAAGCGGGCGGGTCGCGTGACCTTTGTCGATGCCAACCGCATCGAGATCGGTAGCGACACTTACGACATGAAGAAGTTCCAGGGTCTCAACGAGCGAACTTCGCTCAATCAGAAACCAATTGTCGTTCCTGATCAGAAGATCGAAAAAGGCGATGTGATCGCCGACGGAGCCGCGACCTACGGCGGCGAGTTGGCACTGGGCCGCAATGTCCTGGTGGGCTTCATGTCGTTCGACGGATTCAACTTCGAGGATGCCATTATCATTAGCGAAGAACTCGTGCAAAACGATGTCTACACCTCGATCCATATCGAAGAGTTCGACATCGAGATTCGCGAAACGAAGTTGGGTCGTGAGGAATTTACGCGTGACATTCCCAACGTCAGCGAAAAGGCACTTCGCAACCTCGACGAGAGCGGCATCGTCCAGATCGGGACTTACGTTCGACCTGGCGACATTCTCGTGGGTAAGGTCTCGCCCAAGTCGAAGACCGAACTGACGCCCGAGGAAAAGCTCTTGCATGCGATCTTCGGCCGAGCTGGCGAAGACGTTAAAAACGACTCGCTGGAAGTGCCCTCTGGCATCGAAGGCATTGTGATCAACACGCAGAAGTTCTCCCGCCGAATGAGCCTCTCCGAAGATGAGCGCAAGGCGTTTGAAAAGGAGCTGAAGCAAGTCGAGTCGGAAGGCAATGATGAAATCTCCAAGAAGTTTGGCGAGATGATCACGCAGATGGAAGCCGTCGTTGGTCGTGCCCTAAACGACGAAGATGGCACTCCTCTGGTCGGTGATCAGGACGCGAAGTACGTCGCCGAACGAGCGCAGCAATTCCGGCTGTCGCAAGTGACCGCCAGCATGCGGAGTGCCGACAAGATCAATCAGATCAGTACCATTCACAAGACTTGCTGGCCGGCCGTGGAAGTCGCGTTGGACGATCGCGATCGCAAACTCAACAGCATGAAGCGCGGGGACGAACTCCGCAGCGGTGTGCTGCAGATGGTGAAGGTCTATATCGCGACCAAGCGAGTGATTTCGGTCGGCGACAAAATGGCCGGCCGACACGGTAACAAGGGCGTCATCGCCAAGATCTTGCCGGTGGAGGATATGCCGTTCCTAGAAGACGGAACACCGCTGCAAATCATGCTCAATCCCCTGGGCGTCCCCAGCCGAATGAACGTCGGCCAAATCCTCGAGACGCATTTGGGATGGGCTGGTGCCAAACTCGGCTTCCAAGCGGTCACCCCCGTTTTTGATGGTGCTACCGAAGGCGACATCAACGAGGCGTTGCAGGAAGCTGGCCTGCCAAGACACGGTAAGTCGACGCTGTTCGACGGACGGACCGGCGACCGACTCCGTCAAGAGACAACGGTCGGCTACATCTACATGCTCAAGCTGCACCACCTCGTCGACGAGAAGGTCCACGCTCGAAGCACCGGTCCTTACTCCTTGATCACTCAGCAGCCGCTCGGCGGAAAAGCTCGCTTCGGCGGACAGCGGTTTGGGGAAATGGAGGTCTGGGCGTTGGAGGCCTACGGGGCCGCCTACATCCTGCAGGAACTGCTGACCGTCAAAAGTGATGATGTCGAAGGTCGTACCAAGATCTACGAATCGATGGTCAAAGGTGAGAACACGCTGGAAGCTGGAACACCGGCCAGCTTTGATGTGCTGACAAACGAAATTCGTGGCCTCGCACTGAATATGCAATTGGAAAAACGACGCGTTTAAGCCGCTGGCAATCCACCAACCTAGACGCGATACACATAACTACTACACCGACCCAGGTGAACTCGATACAGGAGCACAGGCAGATGACGATCGGCGAAAGTTCCTACGACCGAATCAACGATTACGCTTCCGTCAAAATCAGCCTGGCCAGGCCGCACGATATCCGCAGCTGGTCATTCGGAGAAGTTAAGAAGCCCGAGACGATTAACTATCGAACCTACCGACCTGAAAAGGATGGTCTGTTCTGCGAGCGAATCTTCGGACCCGAAAAAGACTGGGAGTGCGCCTGCGGTAAGTACCGCGGTATGAAATACAAGGGAATGATCTGCGACCGCTGCGGAGTCAAAGTCACTCATAGCCGCGTTCGCCGTAAGCGCATGGGGCATATCGAACTGGCGGCACCCGTCGTGCACATCTGGTTCTTTAAGGCCATGCCCAGCCGACTCGGCAACCTGCTGAACATGAAGACGACCAGTCTGGAAAAGGTCATCTATTTCCAGGATTACGTCGTCATCGAACCGGGCGAAACCGATCTGGAGCCGCAACAGCTGCTAACCGAAGAGGAATATCGGTCGGCCCGCGAACAGTGGGGCGATGGCAGCTTCGACGCCAATATGGGCGCCGAAGCCATCCGCAAACTGCTCTGCAGTTTGGATCTCGTTCAGCTCTCCGACCAGCTTCGAGTTGAGTTGTCCGAGACCAATTCCAAGCAGAAGAAGAAAGACCTCATTAACCGGCTCAAGATTGTCGAAGCGATCCGCGACAGCGATAACAAGCCCGAGTGGATGGTGTTGGATGTGATCCCCGTGATTCCGCCCGACCTCCGCCCACTGGTCCTGTTGGATTCGGGTAACTTCGCCACCAGCGACCTCAACGACCTCTATCGACGAATTATCAACCGGAACAACCGATTGCGGAAACTCGTCGACCTAAACGCTCCGGAAGTGATCATCCGGAACGAGAAACGCATGCTGCAGCAATCGGTCGACGCGCTGTTTGACAACAACCGTTGCAAACGACCGGTCTTGGGTAGCAGCAATCGACCGCTCAAATCATTGACCGACATGATCAAAGGTAAGCAGGGACGGTTTCGTGAAAACCTGCTCGGTAAACGAGTCGACTACTCGGCTCGTAGTGTGATCGTCGTCGGACCGACGCTCAAGTTGCATCAGTGCGGTCTGCCCAAAAAGATTGCACTTGAACTGTACCAGCCGTTCATCATTCGCAAGCTCAAAGAGATGGGTCACGCTGACACGATCAAGAGCGCCAAGAAGATGCTTGAGCGGAAGGACGAAGAGGTTTGGGACATCCTGGAAGCGGTGATCCAAAACCACCCGGTCCTGCTGAATCGTGCACCCACGCTGCACCGCATGGGAATTATGGCCTTTGAACCCGTGCTGGTCGAAGGTAATGCGATCCACCTGCACCCGCTGGTCTGCAAAGGCTTTAACGCGGACTTCGACGGCGACCAGATGGCGGTCCACCTGCCGCTGTCCATCGAAGCGCAAGTCGAAGCCCACACGTTGATGATGTCGACGAACAACATTTTCGGCCCGGCCAACGGTCGACCGATCATGAGCCCCTCGCAAGACATCGTGATGGGTTGCTACTTCATCTCGATGATGCTGCCCAGTATGAAGGGCGAGGACATGATCTTCGCCTCGCCGGAGGAAGCCGATCTGGCCTACTCGCTCGGTGTTGTCGATCTGCACGCCAAGATTCGCGTCAAGCTGCCGCCCGGCCGGATTGTTCGCACCGAAGACGACATGCGCGAGCAAGTGGGAATCGTCGAAACCACTTGTGGCCGCATCATGTTCAACACGATGTTGCCCAACGGAATGGATTTCTACAATCTGCCGCTACGCTCCGGCGAGCTCTCGATGGTCATCTCGGACTGCTACCAGGTCCTGGGCCGTCGTGCCACGATCCAGCTGTTGGACGATATGAATCAGCTTGGCTTCCGGGAAAGCACTCGGAGCGGCCTGTCGTTCGCCACCGATGACCTGGTGACTCCCGAACAGAAATCCAAGATCATCGGCGACGCCGAAAAGACGGTGCTCAAATACAAGAAGCTGTACGACCGCGGTATCATCACGGACGTCGAGCGCTATAACCAGGTGCTGGACGCCTGGACTCACGCACGTGAGCAGATCACGGCCGAGATGATGTCGGCGATGGAGACAGACATCCGCGGTGGCGGCGGTTACATTAATCCTGTCTTTCTGATGGCCCACTCCGGTGCTCGCGGTGGCGTCGAACAGATCCGGCAGCTCGCCGGTATGCGTGGTCTAATGGCCAAGCCTTCCGGCGAAATCATCGAAACGCCGATTAAGGCAAACTTCCGCGAAGGCCTCTCGGTACTCGAGTACTTCAGCTCGACCCACGGTGCCCGAAAAGGTCTGGCTGATACCGCTCTCAAGACCGCCGACTCGGGTTACTTGACTCGTAAGCTGGCGGACGTCGCCCAGAATGTGGTCGTCACGATGGAAAACTGTGGCACCACGCAGGGTATCACCAAGGGTGTCATTTATCGCGGTGAGAAGGTCGAAGTGAGATTGGCCGATGCGGTCAAAGGTCGGGTGAGCCGACAAAACATCGTTAACCCGGTGACCGACGAAGTGATCGTCTCGGAAAACGAAATGATCACGCCCGAGATCGCTCGACGCATCGAGGAACTGGGACTGGAGCGGATCCAGGTTCGCAGCCCCATGACTTGCGAAGCACCCTTGGGTGTTTGCCGCGCCTGCTACGGAATGGACATGTCCAGCGGTGCCCTGGTGGAGGAAGGCATGGCCGTCGGAATCATCGCTGCTCAGAGCATCGGTGAGCCGGGAACGCAGCTGACGATGCGGACGTTCCACATCGGTGGTGTTGCGGGTACGGACGTTGAGGAAAGCGAAACGAAAGCCAAGAAGGGCGGTATCGTCAAGTTTACGAGAATGCGATCCGTCACGGGCGAGGAAGGCCAGACGATCGTCCTGACCCGAAACGGTGAAATCTCGATTCTTGACGCCAAAGGTCGTGAGCTGGAAAAGTTCGAAGTGCCAACCGGTGCCGTCCTGACCGTCGAAGAGAATCAAGAGGTCAAGGTCGGGCAGGTGCTATGCCAATGGGACCCTCACAGTATTCCGATTTTGGCCGAAGTCCCAGGACGCGTTCGCTTCGAAGACATCGTCGAAGGCGAGACGGTCCGGATCGAAAAAGATCCTTCGGGTCACGAACGGCGGATCATCGCGGACCATAAGGGTGATCTCCATCCACAAATCGTGTTGGAAGATGCCGACGGCCGGCCGCTGGACGTCTACTATTTGCCAGAACGAGCTCACATTGAGGTCGAAGAAGGCCAGGAAATCACCGGTGGAACGATCGTCGCCAAGACGCCTCGTGAAGCATCCGGAATTAAGGACATCACGGGTGGTCTGCCGCGAGTCACCGAAATCTTCGAGGCTCGCAAGCCGAAAGACCCGGCGGTCATAGCGGAAGTCGACGGGCTTGTCGAGATCCTCGGCGAGAAGCGACGCGGTAAGCGTACAATCATCGTCCGCAGCGAAAGTGGACTGGAGCGAGAACACTTGGTGCCTCACGGCAAGCGGTTCCTCGTGCATGCCAGCGATAATGTCCGAGCCGGGCAGGCTCTGGTCGACGGCCCACTCGTGCCGCACGATATCCTGCGGATCTCTGGCGAAGAAGCTGTTCAGCAATACCTGCTACACGAAATCCAGGGTGTCTATCGCAGTCAGCGTGTGGAAATCAACGACAAGCACTGCGAAATCATCATCGCTCGCATGTTGCGGAAAGTCAAAATCGAGAACCCAGGCGACACAAATCTGTTGCCCGGTAGCGTCATGGATCGATTCGACTTCCGAATTGCAAACGAGAACCTGGGCAAGTGCTTGAAGATCACGCACAAGGGAGACAGTGATTTCGAAGATAGCACCATCATCCCCCGCGAAACGCTCGAGACGACGAACGCTCATATCGAGGCGCTGGGTGGTGATACGGCCAAGGGATCACGACCCAAGCCCGCCACGGCGAGCACCCAGTTGTTGGGTATCACCAAAGCGGCCGTGCAGAGCTCCAGCTTCATCTCGGCGGCCAGCTTCCAAGAAACCACCAAGGTTCTGACCGAAGCCGCGCTTGCAGGCAAGACGGATCGATTGGTTGGCCTCAAGGAAAACGTGATTCTTGGTCACTTGATCCCGGCCGGCACCGGTTTTCGGACCTTCCAGGAAGCCGAGGTCCGGATTCGACCCGAGGCCTTGGAATCGATGGCGGCCGAAAAGGATCGTGCGTTGGTGGCCAGTTTCCCATTGCTCGAATCGGCCGAAGCAACCAATCCCGACGGGAACGGTTCGACGTCCGAATCGCCAGCCGACGAACCCGCGACCGCGGCGCCATCCGAATTCGCCGCCGACACTGGCGCTATCAACGCTCTATTCGGAGCGGGCAGTGGGACCGGATGATGCAGATCCTGGCACGCCGACCGCCGACGCGCCGCTGACGGAATCGCCCCTCGCCGATTCGCCGGTGACGGACTCGCCCCTCCCGGATTCACCGTTGACCGACTCGCCCCTCCCGGAATCACCGTTGACCGACTCACCCCTGGCGGACTCGCCGATGGCCGACTCACCATTGGACGAAGAACGCCCGCCGGAGAATCCGGAGGGACCACTGAACTAGGCGATTGGCCAGCCGATGTGCGATTGCCCGATGCGTGCGATTGCCCAGCCGATGCCTGGAATGACCCTGACTTGACGCAATTTGCCAAGTTGGTAAGGTGATAAGCTTCCCCTCCGGATAAGTACTGAGTAAAGGCGCTGTCGATGCCCACGATTAACCAACTCGTTCGCCGCAAGCGAAGGTCCAAACGCCAGCAGAGCAAGGCACCTGTCCTGGACAAGTGCCCTCAGAAGCGTGGGGTCTGCCTGCAAGTGCGAACGATGACCCCGAAGAAGCCGAACTCCGCTCTGCGGAAGATCACCCGTGTGCGACTCTCGAACGGTAAAGAAGTCACGGTCTATATTCCCGGTGAGGGGCACAGTCTGCAGGAGCACTCGATCGTGCTGGTACGCGGTGGTCGAGTTCGAGATCTGCCGGGCGTTCGCTACCAGGTCGTAAGAGGTGCGCTGGATACGTTGGGGGTCGATGGTCGCAAGCGATCGCGGAGTCGCTACGGAGCCAAGAAGGGATAAGCCACGATGGGAAGAATCACCGCCAGCCGCAGTCAGCTCAAAGGCGACCCGCGTTTTGACAACCTGCTGGCCAGCAAGTTCATGAATTGCTTGATGTGGGACGGAAAGAAAACCGTCGCACAGAAGATCTTCTATGATGCCTTGGACCTGATCAAAGAACGCATGCCGAATGAGGAGCCGATTGACGTTTTCAATCAGGCCATTGAGAACGTTAAGCCACAAATTGAAGTGCGCAGTAAGCGAGTTGGTGGTGCGGCCTACCAGGTGCCGATGCAGGTCAACAAGATTCGTCAGCAGTCATTGGCGATCCGTTGGTTGCTGATCGCGGTCCGGGAAAAGAAAGGACGCCCGACACATCATAAGCTGGCCGACGAACTACTGGCCGCCTACAAGCGCGAAGGATCCGCAATGACTCGCCGCGAAAACGTGCATCGCATGGCGGAAGCCAACAAGGCGTTTGCACACTTTGCTTGGTAAATCACGGGCTAATCGAAATGCCGTGTGTAGGCTTATGCCTCGTACGGCGTTTCTTTTGCGCCCATCGAATCATTAAAGAGTCGTGACATGACACGTCGATTGCAGGACCTTCGCAACATCGGCATCATCGCGCACATCGATGCTGGCAAAACGACGGTCACCGAACGCATGCTCTTCTGCAGCGGTGCCACTCACCGCGTGGGCGAGGTCGACAAGGGCACGACCGAAACGGACTTCGACGAAGAAGAGCAACAACGTGGCATCACCATCTATTCGGCCTGTGTGACCTTTCAGTGGCACGACGTGTTCATCAACCTGTTGGACACACCGGGTCACGTCGACTTCACCGCTGAAGTCGAGCGTTGCCTGCGTGTTTTGGATGGCGGCGTGGTGGTGTTCAGTGCTCGTGAGGGAGTTGAGGCACAGAGCGAAACCGTTTGGCGACAAGCAGACAAATACGGCGTGCCACGCATCGCCTTCATCAACAAGATGGACCGCGAGGGTGCCGATTTTCAGGCTGTCTTTGATGAAGTCCGAGAGCGGCTGAACGCATGCCCCGTCGCGCTGCAAATCCCGGTCGGCGAGGGACCTCCGCATCTTGAAAATGCCTTTCGGGGCGTCATCGATCTGATCGAGATGAAGCTCCTGACGTTCTCCGAACAAGGCGTGAAAGTTGAATCTCAGGAGATTCCGCCGGAGTTGAGTGACGAGGCCGAGTTGGCGCGGCACCTGATGCTCGAAGAACTCTCGAAATACAACAATGAACTCATCGAGTTGCTCTTGGAAGAGAACTCGATTCCCTCCAAGCTGATTTATCAGGTCGTCCGTGAAGCCACGCTGAATAAGATGATCCAACCAGTCCTCTGCGGATCCGCACTCGACGGGATGGGGGTCCCGCCATTGCTGGACGCCGTCGCGCGCTTCCTGCCCAGCCCCGCAGACATGCCGCCGGTCGAGGGGACTTCGATCCGCAAAAAGCAGGAAGTGGCCGCCAAGCGGAAGCCTGAACCATCGGAACCATTCTGCGGGCTGGTCTTCAAGGTGCTGCCGGCCAAGACGGGCGATCTGTCGTGGATTCGCGTTTACTCCGGACAGCTCAAAGCCAACACCCGCGTTTACAACCCTGGCAGGGACAAGAAGGAAAACGTCGCCCAGTTGTGGCGGATGCAAGCTGCCCGACGCGAACAAGTCGAGTCGGTCGATACGGGGGACATCGTCGGGATTATCGGAATCAGGAACTCGATTACGGGGGACACCCTCTGCGATCCCAAGGAGCCGATTCTGCTGGAGAGCATTGAATTCCCCGAGACCGTCATTTCGATGGCGATCGAGCCGGAGACGACGGCGGAGCGAAAGAAGCTGAGCAACACCCTCGAACTGATGCGTCGACAGGATCCGACCTTCCGCGCTCGTGAGAATGAGGACACCGGCCAGACGCTGATCAGCGGAATGGGCGAGTTGCATCTGGAGGTGATTCGCAACCGCTTGCTGCGTGACTTCAATCTGGACGTCAAGGTACATAAACCACGCGTGAGTTATCGAGAAACGATTGAGAAAGCGGTCAACGTCAAAGGCGAATGCCACCGCAATCTCGGCGGGCAGCAGTTATTCGCCGAGATGGATTTGAAAATGGAACCCAGCCAGAACAAGTCCCAGTCGGTGGTTGTAACGAGCCGCTGTCCGCCGGAAGACTTGCCGGGCGAGTTCCTGTCGGCCGCACTGGATGAATTACGAGCGCGAAGCGCCGGTGGCGGTATTCTGGGCGGATTCCCACTGATGAACTTGAAAGTCACGATCATCGGAGCTCGACAGAATGAGCACACGAATGAGGTCGCGGTGCGAATCGCAGCTGGCGACGCCTTCGAGAACGGCCTGCGGAAGGCGGGCCCCGTTTTATTGGAACCCCTGATGCGGCTGGACATTATCACGCCCGAGGAACACTTGGGGGATTTTGTCGGCGACCTGCAGCAGCGACGCGCGATTATCAACCGCACGGACAGTCGCGGCACATTCGCACAAATCGAGGCGCGGGCTCCGATGGCCGAGCTATTTGGGTACTCCAGTGCGATGAGAAGCCTCAGTCAAGGCCGGGCCGGATGCTCGATCGAACCGTTTGAGTATGCTCCGGCGCCGCCGGAGGTCTCCCGCGACTGGGAATAGGGACGCAAACGATTGAATCGTGAAAACAGGACGCAATAGGAATAAGAACTAGGTCTTATACGACTTATCGGTCCTATCGCGAGGCAGCGTGTGTCTCCTCCCCGTGTGCCCCACCGAATCCGCGGCCCGTTGCTCGGCCTGCATTACCCCTTGCTCGGCTTCCATTAGGTGTTGACTGAAATGGCCGGCAGGCCTAAATTGATTAGCTTCCCTGCTGCCAGTGGATGTCAGTCGGGGAACGTTCGGACCTCACGGAACGGGATTTTGCGAGAGTTGATAGTGTTCATTCAGCGGGAGTTGGGTGCGTGGTGACGCCGGCACACGAGGTCATTCGAATTCGAATGGAAGCGTATGATCATCTGATACTTGATCAGAGCGCTAAGGATATTGTGGAAACGGCGAAGCGTACCAATTCCGAGGTGCACGGTCCGATTCCGTTGCCCACTCGTATTGAACGCTACACCGTGTTGTCCGGACCCAACATCGACAAAAAAGCTCGGCAACAATTCGAGATTCGTACGCACAAACGGGTGATTGATATCGTTCAAGCAACGGCCAAGACGATCGAAGCGCTGAACAAGCTCAGTCTGCCCGCGGGTGTCGACATCAAAATTAAGGCCTCCACCAAGTAACGCCGACGTTTGATCGCGACGGATTACTCTATATGAC